>ERZ772940.631-NODE-631-length-15148-cov-3.90486_pt1 | contig 15148 bp, 8 predicted proteins | sample MGYA00511682_ERZ772940 | MGnify/ENA primary metagenome ERZ772940 (study PRJEB29015, sample SAMEA2737922) | human oral metagenome | biome: human oral; feature: human-associated habitat; material: dental | place: China | collected 2031 ... | reverse complement strand
TTTCACTTGGTCTGCCTCCGATCGAAGCAGGAAAGAAGTTGAGGGCACTCGTATATCGTCCAATGACAATATTGTTACCGTCTCGTGGAGCGACTGCAAGACCGGTCCGGCATTGTTTGCTTCCAACCGCAACTGGGAGATGAAAAAGGGTTCTACCGTTACCATCACTTGTACGGCAGGTTGGCGTGTGCGTGCTTTCTACGTACGCGAGCAATTGAAGAACGCCAACAAGTTCACCTGCACGTCAAACAGTGCCTATCAAGGTGATGCCTCGAAGAAGATAGAGTATTATGACGCAACAGATGGAAGCATTACCCTCTATGCCCGCGATGAAATAGAATTTGCCAAGTACACTGTGGAATATGTCGAGAATGCCAACGTAATGTTCGATAGCAAACAGTATGAGGCATACTCTATGTCGGGGCAGCTCTCTACCAAGCTCAGGTACGACGGGCACTCCGGCAATGTCACCTACCATCTGTCCGACAACAATATTGCGACTCTCCTCGATGGCGGAACTTTAGACATAAAGCGCCCTGGAAAGGGAGTCTTAACCGCTACTTTTAGTGCCAATGAGGATTATTGCAAGGCGGTGTGCAGCGTTCCAATCAATGTAAAGCGCGACCAGCCGAAGTTCACTGGTGGTTATGTAAGAGATTATCGGTTTACCAATGGCAATGGTGTAGGGGGCGTTATCTATAACATCTTCGACTATATGAAAATAACTGCGCAAAGTGGACGTCCATTCCAATTTGATAATCCGGGCTTCAGCATAACCAGCGACAATCCCTCTGTCGTCGGTGTCGCCAATTCCAGTTCAGGAAAACTCACCTTCGGCGGTTCCAGCGGCACGGCCACCATCACCATCAGGCAGAAGGAGACCGATTACTATTCGGAAGTTTCCTCCACCCTTACTCTCTACGTAATTCGTAGCGCTCAGGATGGGACCGTACTCTTAAAAGACCGCAACGAGTACAAGCTATTGGCAGTGTTCGTCAACGCCGGTTACAGGTTCTTTACCACCCGTCTCGAAGCCGACATCGACCTTGGCACCGAGCTCGTGATGATAGGTTCTTCCAAACGTCGGTATCAGGGTACGCTCGACGGGCAGGGACACACGCTGACATTTGACTGGAATGTTAACAGAGACGACATTGCTCCAATCTTGTATGCAGGCGAATTAACCATTAAGAACCTTAATATCAAAGGAAAGATAACGACTGACCGCCCAACCGTGTCAGGATTGATTGCCTATACTACCGATAGAACCTTCATATCCAACTGCGTCAGCGATGTGGACATCACCACTGGTTATAAATATAAAGCATGCTTTACATCGGGCATGGTAGCATATAACGACGAGGGCGATGTGACCTTCAACGACTGCATTGTCAAGGGAAAAATCATTTCCACGAAAAATCCTCCCACTGGTGGAATTAGTGGTTTCGTAGGTTATCAAGATGGCAAATGCACGCTGAACAACTGCCTCTATCTCGGCTCGAGCAATACCAGCTCACCGAGCGGCACCTTTGCCTACAACGCTACAATCAACAACTGCTACTACCAGACTCCCTGTGGCGAGCCACAAGGCAAACAGGTAACCGCCGAACAGTTTAAGAGCGGCGAGTTGGCATATTTGCTACAGAACAAACGCACTGAACATGTGTGGGGGCAGGAACTCGGCAAGGACAATAAGCCACTGCTCACAGACGAAGCGCCGAAGCATGTATATAAAGTAGACTTCATCTGCAACGGAGAGGTGAAAGCCACACGCTACACCAACAGTGGCAAAACCGTTATCCTGCCAACAGTAAAGGATCTTCTGGGCGATACCTATAACCCCCAGAACCATTATACGCTCAACTTTAGCGATGGTTTCTCGGCATCTACCATTGTCAATTCCGACCACACAGTAGATGTAATAGTGCTTGTAAACAACATCTACGAGATTGCTTCGAAAGACAATTGGAATTCGTTCTGTAACCGCGTCAACAACGGACAGACCAAGCTCAATGCCAAGATGATCAAGAATGTCGATCTCGGCTCGGAAATTATGATGGTGGGAACTTCCTCCAACCCTTATGCCGGCACCTTCGACGGACAGAACCATACGCTGACGCTCAACTGGAATACCGGCGACAGAAACGACATCGCCCCTTTCAGGAATGTGAAGGGCGCAACCATCAAGAACCTGCACACCGAAGGGACAATCACGTCAAGCAGTTACTTTCTGGCAGGACTGATTGACGAAGCGCGTGGCACGAACACCATCTCGGGCTGTGCCAGCAATGTGAATATTAAGAGCACCTATGCCAGCGACAGATGCGGGGTAGGAGGCTTGATTTCCTATATATACTCTGGTGCTAACGTCGCCATCAGCGACTGCCTCGTCAAGGGTAATATCAACGCCAAGGAGGCAGGCAGGAAAGGCATGGGCGGATTTGTATATGGTCAGAACGGCACCTGCACGCTGACCAACTGCCTCTACGTCGGCACGAACAATGCGGAAAACAACGGCGACAGAACCAATACTTTCGCCCACAACGCCACCCTCAACAACTGCCACTACCTCAAACCCTGCGGCAATGCACAGGGCGAGCAGGTGACCGTCGAGCAGCTGAAGAGCGGCGAAATGACTCATAAGTTGCAGGCAGGCAGAACCGATTACTTCTGGGGACAGACCCTCGTCAAGGATAATGAGCCGCTGCTCACCAACGAAACTGCAAAGCATATCTGCAAGGTAGACTTCACTCATAATGGTAATGTGGTAGTCACGCGCTACACCAACGTGGATTGCACCGTCATATTGCCCACCGTACAGGAGATTATTGGTAAGGACTACAACGCCCACCATTATTACTCGAAGCCCATCTTTGCCAATGACTTCAACAGCTCCACAGCCGTAACCGCCGACAAGCAGGTGGCAATAACCATTACCGAAAAGGACTACTACGAAATTGCTTCGAGCAAAGATTGGGAGGTGTTTTGCGAAATTGTGTGCAATGGACAGACTGATCTCGATGTCAAGATGACGGCAGACGTCGACCTAGCTTACAAAATCAACATGGTTGGCGGATGCTATCCCTATACCGGCACATTCGATGGGCAGGGGCATACGCTGACGTTCCACTGGAACGCTTACTTGATCGAACGTTTGGCCCCATTCTACTCAGTGAAGAACGTCACCATCAAGAACCTGCACGTCAAAGGGAAGCTTATAGGGTACGGTTACCGTTTGTCTGGATTGATAAATGAAGCCAATGGTACAAACACCATCTCCAACTGCATCAGTGATATGGATATTGCCGGGACGGCTGGATTCGGGGGCATGATCCACTGGTTAGGGTTCGATTCCCAGGCTACCTTTAACGACTGTCTCGTCAAGGAAACGCACAACGTATTGGATTTTAAAATAGGCGGATTTGTATATGCACAGGATCTGTATGGCATCTGCATCCTGAACAACTGCCTTTACGTTGGCACGCCTAACACTTCCGGCGAGGACTGCCACACCTTTGGCAAAAAAGTCACCCTCAACAACTGTTACTACCTCAACGCCTGCGGCGAGGCGCAAGGCGAGCAGGTAACGGAGGAGCAGCTCAAGAACGGCTATGTGGCTCATAAGTTGCAAGCCGACCGTACCGACCAATGCCACTGGGCGCAGCCGTTGGGCGAGATGCCGAGCCTCTACCGCGAGGCCGACAAGGCAGAGGCGAACTACGTATATTATAATAAGGTGAACAACAGCTGGGCGTGCGACGACTTCCGCCTCACCGACGGACATGCGCTACCCATCGGCATCGACTTCACCGCCACGAAGGCTACCTACGAGCGCGATCTTTCCATAGGGAAAGCCACCCTTTGCCTGCCATACGAGCTGCCCGTGCAGGGCTTCAACGCCTACACCCTCTCGGAGAAGCAAGGCAACGCCGACGCACTACGTTTCACGCCTGTAACCAACAAGCTCGAGGCATACAAACCTTATCTGCTCATGGCTGACGGCACAGTACAGCTCGGCGGCGAGAACATAGAGGTGAAAGCCTTCAATGACGATAAGCTGACGACCCCGGCTGGCAAGTACAAATTCGTGGGCACAGTCATCGGCATGGACAACGCTTCTGCTACTGCTGCCAACGCCTACATTCTGCAGGACGACGGCAAGTTCCACAAGGTGACGACGACCAATTCCGCCGCCACCATTCCTGCCTACCGTGCCTACATCATCTGTCCACCGCAGGCGTCAGGTGCCAAGCAGCTCTCTGTTGTCCTCGACGGCGAGACCACCGGCATCGACGACGTGACGAACGAGGCGACCGACGGAAAGAACGGTCCGGTATATGACCTGCAAGGTCGCCGCGTGGCTGACCGCTTAGACGACGACGCACGCCACCGGTTGCCCGCAGGCGTGTATATCGTCGGCGGACGGAAGGTGATCGTGAAGTAAAAACATCCGTCAGGCGTAGGGGCGTGATTCATCACGTTCCGCTCCACACGGGGAGACACAAACAATCACGCCCCACGCCATGACAATGAACCCGACGCCAACGGCTGACGCCACGACAGGCTTAAGCGTGAAGAACCACAGTGTTGCGGCTCACGCCATACGCAAAATTGAAAAACAGCGGCTCGGGAAACGTCAAAACATAACGTGTGTTAAATTTAGAGGCTCGGGAAACATTAAAACATAACGAAAGTTAAGTCCCGAGATTCGGAAATCGCCAAAACGTAACATGTGTTAAATTTCGAGGCTCGGAAAACGTCAAAACATAACGAAAGTTAAGTCCCGGGATTCGGAAATCGCCAAAACATAACGTGTGTTAAATTTAGAGGCTCGGGAAACGTCAAAACAAATGGTGGGAGACTTTCCCGGGGCTCGGGAAACGCCAAAACAAACGGTGGGAGACTTTCCCGGGGCTCGGGAAACGCCCCGGCAAACAGCGGGACGAAAAACAAGAAACAATTTATAATCATTTCAATCTAAAAAAACATTTTTATTATGGCAAACGAAAGTAAAGTGATTCAGATCGACACCATCGGTCTGCACAGTATGACCAACGACGCCCATTTCATGTATATGAAGGACGTGGAGAACGCGATGGAAACGGACAAGGTGGCAAAGACCATGGAAAGAATCCAAGCCAACGTGGCGATTCTCAAGGCAGCCGTCGACAAAGAGGACGAATACCTCATCCTCTCGAAGAAAAGCCAATACACCGACAAGATTACGACCAAGGACAAGGAACGCGACTCCATTTTCCGCGGCTACCGCACCGCCGTGAAAGGCTTGCTGCGCATGCCCGTGGCTGACATGGCGAAGGCTGCCGCCGACCTGTGGCAGCACCTGAAAGACTACGACATCGACCCCAACATGCAGCTCGAGCGTGAGACGGCGCGCATCATGAACTTAGTGGATGACCTCGACACGAAGTACGCCGCGCAGGTGCGCAAGCTCAGTCTGCAGCCCTACGTCGACGCCCTGGAGGCAGCCAACGGCCGAGTCAATGAACTTCTCGCCACGCGTACCGACGAGAGCGCGCAGCAGATAGCCGGCGCGCTGCGCAAGGCCCGCTTGGCAAGCGACGAGGCATATCTGGACACTGTGTGCCTGATCAACGCCATCGTGGTCATGGGCACCGACAAGGACCTCACGCCGCTCATCAACTATCTCAACGCCAACATCAAGCGCTACAAGGAGCAGGTGATGACGCGCGCCAAGAAGAAGGACGACGACAAGACGCCGCACGCCGGTTGCCCGCAGGCGTCTGCATCGTCGGTGTCTGCATCGTCGGCGGACGGAAGATAATCCTGAAACAGACCGAAATCAATTTTTCATCGGGGCGCACGCAGCGCCCCGATGTTTTTATATCACGTTCCGCATCCATGAAACCATGATGAATGATGATTCGAATAAAAACAACAGGCAGAGCCATGCCCAACACCACGCAATGGACCGAACACAGTGGGCTTAAGCGTGATAAATCACGCCCCTACGCCTTCGATGAAACGTCTGCACATCTGCTCATCAATCGAACAAAATCAGTCAAGGACTCTAATGACCGATTCGGGTTAAATAAAATATGATGCAATCAAATAATTCGAAGATTATTACGTTATCAATATGAATTTAGAGTTGATTAAATTAATGTATAAATCATGATGCCAATTAAATTAAAACACTTGTTAGTATTACTGTTGTGCTTTTCTTCTTACTTCTGTTGGAGTAATCCTATAGATGCGGAACAAGCCCGGCGCTATGCTTTACAAAGTGGACTACTTCAAACAGTGAATCAGTCCAAGACGGAAAAACACAGAACAATTAAACAAATATCAGAGCCTGCACAAAGTCTGCAGTTAGCATATACCCTACACGACGAAACTGCAAATTCCGGCATGCCTCTGCTATATGTATTTACACAGGAAGCACAAAAGGGATATGTTGTAGTTTCTGCCGATGATGCAGTAACTCCTGTTATAGGCTATTCAACGCAAGGCACATTTGATGCGACGGCAATGCCTCCACAGCTCAAGGCTGTACTTCGCATTATAGGACAAAGCATTGCAGAAGCTTCATGCAAGCAAGCCTCAGAATCGCAAGATGCTTCTTTGCCAATAGTCAGCAGGACAGAAATAAAACCCCTGCTTAAGGATATTCAGTGGGGGCAATATGCTCCATTCAACTCTATGACTCCAGTTGTTGATGGATACAGATCCCTCACAGGCTGCGTCGCCACAGCCCTCGCGCAGATAATGTATTATCATCGTCATCCGCAAAAAGCAGAAGGCACCGCATACTATAAATTTACAGATTTTTTCAAGCCTGGCAAATCGGTCACTTTAGGATCGAATGGCGAATATCAATGGGACAGTATGCGCCCTGCATACTATGCAGGAAATCCATATACGACAGAGGAAGCCAAGGCAGTGGGGCTGTTGCTGTTTGAAGTTGGAGCAGCCTGTTCCATGCAATATTCTGCTGTTTCAAGCAATAGCAGCGGAGCAAATGCCCTTAAGGCACTTCGCAGTAACTTCAACTATCCTAAGGCACAGTTGATAAGGCGTATGAACAAGACTGCCAGAGAATGGGAAGACATTATTTACAATGAACTTGCCGCGCAACGCCCGGTATATTTAGATGGTGTCTCTGTTGACTATGGACATGCTTTCGTATGCGACGGCTATGACGGCAAAGGTTACTATCACATAAACTGGGGATGGAACGGACATGCCAATGGATATTTTAATTTCTCATTGCTGTCACCAATCACACGTGGTACTGGCAGTAGCGGCAAGGACGCATTCGTAGTGGACTTGCAGGCAATAGTAGGCATAACACCTCCGGCAAAAGAATACACTCCGCAACCATCATATAAGATACTTGCCAAGATGTTGACTAAAGCCGAAGGCTATAACCAAACAGATCCCAAGTTTGATATACGTGGCGTACGACTTGAGGAATATGATGATATTGAAGCGGAATTCTCTTTAGGCGTAAAAGATGCCGACGGCAGGATTATAAACGTAGGAGTACCTTCCGCATGGTATATTTCTAAAGAATACACGTATAACAAGATACCAGTGCGCCTCGAGACAAGTTTGTTGCCAAATGGAAGTTTCAGGCTATTCCCCATATTCTCACCAAAAGGTACGACTCAATGGAAAGAAATTTCTGTGGGCAGATATTTCAATAACGCAATAACCGTAAGTAATATAAACGGAACGTTTAATGCCGAAGAGACCAGAAGCGATATTAAACTCTCGTCGAAGTTAGACAAGACGTATGTTTTCGTGGAAAAAAAGAATACCCTCACCTTTAGCATCGAAAATCAGTGTGAGACTGCATATTCGTCTTTCGTGTCTGTGTATTTCAGTAATGAAAAGCCTTCTTCCAATGGTGCGGTAGATAAAGCATTGGTAAAGAAGAATACCATCTCAATTCATCTTGAACCGGGAGAAAAACAGGAGTACATTATCGAATATATTGCTCCCACAGATGTTACTGAATGTTATGCGAGCCTTACCTATGATCCTACAAACGGCTTGAGCGACGAGGATAATATCATTCCTAATACCATTCAGAGTGTATATCATTTGCAGATAAAAGACCCAATCAAGTACGCCGGAAAACTCTCTGTTGCTTTTGAACAGCCTTCCTACAGTATAGAAAAAGACTCTCCTCTCAATGCAGTACTCAATGTGAAATCTGAAGCTGTTGGCGGTTACAAAGGTTCTTTCTCCTACATGCAGCTATTTGTTATGAGCAAAGACAAGAATTCGGTAGTGCACAGGTATAATGAATTTGAAGTATTATTAGAGAAAGGTCAGAAAAAAGCAATACATGCTGGTGGAAAGTTGCATCTCGATGAGGGAGAATACATGCTTGTCGTAACGAAGAATAGTCATGATGGTAACAATATCAGCTACGAGAACATAGCAGAGGTGCCTCTGACGATATTGCCCGAACAGAAACAGGACAACCCTACTACATATATTCCTACAGTGTCGGACGGGCAGGTAAGGATGCAGCCTGTGATTAGTCAGGGAGTACTGTATATAAATAATGTAACAGATGTCAGAACAATAGAGGTGTATGATATTTCTGGCAGAATAGTGGCAGATGCCGCAGCTTCCACCACAGTAAATATTGCGCATCTTAACGAAGGACCATACATAGTAAAGGTTACAACGGTTAATGGAATAGAATCAATTAAAATCTTTAATAAACGATGAGTTGTTGCATTCTCATGTATAAGTAAAGAGAATACTCAAACTGTTGAAGATGATTTTTATAATGATTTCAAAGCTATATTAACCCCAAACATATATAAGCTCCCATTTTTTATTCTAATGGTGTAAAAGGGGCTTTATATATGTTTGGGGTAATGTTTGGTTATAAGTGTCTGTCGTTCGACGCGAAAAGTATGCCCGAACGACTGCTGGGGAACGGCATAAAAAATACCTTTCTCCAAAACAATGTATTTGTTTTTATTGTTTTCGTGGTATTTTTCTCGGCAAAAAGACTTATATTTGCATATTCTTTTCAACCCAACTAAGAATATTTACAAATGAAAAAGACCATTCTATACTTAGCAATCATTATTCTTGCGTCTTTCTTTCTGGCAACCTGCGAGAAACAACAGAAGAAATATACCATTGGAGTGTCGCAGTTGGTGTGCGACCCATGGCGCGATAAATTTGTCGACGAACTGCATATCGGTAATTATAACTACGATAATGTAGACCTGAAAGTGATGTATGGCGACCTTGATACGGTGCGTCAGGCAAGCCAGATTCGCCAGATGATAAGCGAGGGAGTGGATTTGTTGATTGTATGCCCTGACAAGATAGAGGACCTCAGGGATGCCATTGGCGATGCCATGAAGGCTGACATCCCGGTGATAGTGTTCGGCAGACGTCCCGGCGACGTGCCTTGCACCGCCTTCTTCGTTGCCGACTATTATGATGCAGGGCATGCCGTGGGCGAATTTATCTGTCGCAGCCTCAACTTCCACGGTAATGTCATCGAGATAGAAGGTCCGGCTGACAGCCAGTCGGCGATAAGACGTCACAAAGGTTTCATTGATGTTATAAACAAGTATCCGAGCATTCGTCTGCTGGCATCGGTCCAAGGCGATTGGTCGGAAGAAGGCGGTGCACGCGCTATAGAGCAGTTGTCGGCCTATATTCCTGCCGCCGATTTCGTCTTTGCCGCCAACGACCAGGCTGCCTATGGTGCCTATCGTCAGATGAAGCGTATGGGCGTGAAGAACGATAGCCTCCGATTCTGTGGCATTGACGGACTGATGGGCGAGAACGGAGGTGTGAAAATGGTCGACGACGGCATACTTGCCGCAACCTACCTGAATCCGACACAAGGCGTAGAGGTGATGAAAACGGCTATGGATATCATCGAAGGTCGCCGGTTTAAGAAAGAGAATTATCAGGAGTCGGCACTCGTCACACGTTATAATGCCCATGTGCTGCTCATGCAGAACGACGAGATGCAGAAGCAGATAGGTCAACTCAACGACATACAGGAGAAACGCGAGAATGCTTTAAACTATATCAGTAGGCTCAATACGTACCTGACCATTCTCGGTGTTCTTGTGACACTGCTGGTGTGTCTGGTCGTCGCTGCCCTTTGTGAGTATGTCAACAAGGTGAAACTGAACCGGCAACTCCGCGAGAGTAACGAGCGCCAACAGCAGTTGACAAGTGAGATTAAGGAGCTGACGAAGAACCAGATGCAGTTCTTCACCAATGTCAGTCACGAACTGCGGACGCCGTTGACCCTCATCTCTGCGCCCGTGGAGCAGCTCTATGCCGACGATGCCATGCCCGAGAGATATAAGTCGACAATTGATATTATACACCGTAATGTGAATGTTCTCGTACAACAGATAAACGATATCCTCGACTTCCGCCGTGTACAGAACTGCAAGGCTAAGCTGTATATGAACCGTTTTAACCTCGCAGACAGCCTGCGCGAGTGGTCGGAGAACTTTCTCTGTGCCGCTGATAATAAAGGTATCATTCTCGGCTTCGACATGGATAATGCCGGCGACGGTGAGGTTATTGCCGACCGCGACAAGATGGCTCACATCTACTTCAACCTTATGAGCAATGCGATAAAGTACACATCGTCAGGTGGGCATATCGTAACTCATGTGGAGAAGTGTGTCGAGAACGGCATTGATTCTTATCGGATATCGGTTGAGGACGACGGCGTGGGGATGTCGAAAGAGACGTGCCAGCACATCTTCGAGCGTTTCTATCAGGCTGAAGGCACAAGTGGCGGCACGGGCATTGGACTGCATCTTGCGAAGTCCTACGTAGATATGCACAACGGAAAGATGAGCGTAGAGAGCCAGCCGGGCAAGGGCACAACATTCCATATCATACTCCCGTCGCGCTTGGATTCTGAGCTGGATGCGTCGGAGAACGATGAAAACATCACCTTCGAGGTGCCTATAGAGCAGTATATGGATAAGAATATCGACCGTCGGAGCAATCTCGAATCTGTCGTGAAGGTAGAGAATGACGAGCTGCCGATTGTCCTTGTCGTCGACGACAACAACGACATGCGCCAGTATCTCAAGACCATTCTTGGCGGGAAATATGATGTCGTTGAGGCTTGCGATGGCACTTCAGGACTGTCGAAGGCAAAGAAGACCGTCCCGGCACTTATCATCAGCGACATCATGATGCCTGTAATGGACGGTCTGGAGCTGTGCCGAAGGCTGAAGGAGTCGCCGGCGACAAGCCATATCCCTGTCATGCTGCTCACCGCGAAGACTGTCGATGACGCGAAGAAAGAGGGCTATCAGAGTGGAGCCGACTCGTATATTACAAAGCCGTTTCGACCTAATATCCTGCTGTCGCGTGTCGATAATCTGCTGAAAAGTCGCGAGCAGTTGCAGAAGTATTTCACTGCCAACATGAACGCGCCGGCAGAACTCAGCCCTATCAGAGAGGCGGAGCAGCCGTTTATCATTCAGTTGCGTGATATTATCCGTCAGCGACTGGACAAAGCCGACTTGTCTGTTGAGGAGATAGGCGACGAGCTGCACCTGAGCCGTGTGCAGTTATACCGTAAGGTGAAAGCGCTCACGGGACAGAGCCCCGTGGAGATAATCCGCAAGTCGCGCCTCAACCATGCACGACATCTGTTGGAGACAACCGATAAGCCGATAACGGAGATACTCTATGAAGTGGGCTTTTCAAACTCATCTTACTTCGCTAAATGCTATAAGGAAGAGTTTGGCAAGACACCGTCGGAAGTGCGATGAAACAGCATAAAAAAATAAAAACATTGGTGTCCGGTAAACAAATTATAGCTATGAACTGAGTAGTATGAAACCTGTAGGGATGTGATTTATCACGCTTAAGCAATCTCCGAGAAATAAATAGCTTGAGCAATTGACTCAGCGCTGAGGCTTAAGCGTGATAATCACGCCCCTACGGCTGACGCGCTTGTTTGACGTTCCGTCTGTTGCGCTCAAAACATCTTCGCCACACGCTCTATGCCTTGTGCGAGTATATCGATTTCCTCTTTTGTATTATACAGCGCGAACGACGCACGGCATGTGCCGAGTATTCCCAGCCGTTCCATCAGTGGCTGTGCGCAGTGATGACCTGTGCGTATGGCTATGCCTAACCTGTCGAGGAGTGTTCCCATGTCCATGTGGTGTATGTCGCCCACTTGGAAACTCACGACAGCGTCATGACGCATATCGGCAAGCGACGCCGGCTTGCCGAAGATTCGCATTCCCTCTATGAGGCTAAGGCGCTTGATGGCATAGCGTGTCAGTTCTTCCTCGTGCTTCCGGATATTGTCCATTCCTATGGCAGTGATGTAGTCGATGGCTTTTGCCAGCCCGGTGGTGGCAACATAATCGGGCGTGCCAGCCTCGAATTTAAGGGGTGGACGCTCGAATGTGGTCTTGTCGAAACTCACAGAGGCTATCATCTCGCCACCACCCATGTAAGGCGGAAGCTTTTCAAGCCACTTTTCCTTGCCATAGAGCACGCCGATGCCGGTAGGACCATAGACCTTATGACCGGAGAACGCCAGGAAATCGCAGTCCAACTCCTGCACGTCGACCGTGAAGTGCGGTACGCTTTGTGCCGCGTCGACGACAACGGGTACATTGTGGTCGTGGGCTATGCGTATGATGTCGTGTATGGGATTGATCGTACCGAGTACATTGCTCACATGTGTGACGCTGACAATACGTGTCCGCTCGGAGAAGAGTTGTTCGTAAGCATCCATATCGAGCACTCCCTCATCGTTCATCGGGATGACCTTCAGGATGATGCCGTTGCGTTGTGCCAGCAACTGCCACGGGACGATGTTCGAGTGGTGCTCCATGGTAGAAATGATCACCTCGTCGCCTTCCCGCATTGACAGTTCTCCGAAACATGACGCCACGAGGTTGAGGCTTTCGGTCGTGCCACGTGTGAATACTATCTCCGTCGTTGACCGCGCGTTGAGAAACTTACGTACCGTCTCGCGTGCTCCTTCATGCAGCTGGGTAGCCTGTTGCGACAGATAGTGTATGCCACGGTGTACGTTGGCATTGACATTAAGGTATTCGTCGCGCATGGCGTCAATCACGCAGAGAGGCTTCTGTGTTGTCGCCGCGTTGTCAAGATAGACGAGAGGCTGCTTGTAGACCTCACGGCTGAGTATGGGGAAATCTGCTCTCAGGGCATTTACATCGAACATTCTTATCCTTTCTGTTTATACATTCTTTTTCTTCTCTTCGTGTGAGATACACTCCGTTACGCCTGTTATCTCAGTGCGTAACTGCTGCCGTCGACAGCGAGACGCAGCTGCATCAGTCCTGCCTCGTCCTGTGTGATGCGCATTGAATGACCATTGACGATAGCCTGAATCGTTCCATCGCCATTGTATCTGAACAACTCAGTCTTCTTGTTGTTCTGAACAATGCTCCAGGAATCGTTCTTTGAGTCATGAATGTAATACACTTTCTCGCCGTCCGGATTCGTTATTTCATAGCCGTTTTTCAGAGTCTTCACTGCATACATCTTGCCGTCCTGACCTTTCACCTGTTCAGTCTTGCCGAAAACACCGTCCATAGGGTTCTCGTCAGTCCAGAACTCTATTGCGTTTACCACGATAAAGTCTGCTACACCACACGCGGCGTTGATAGGGGTTAGGATAAGGAAGAGAATTTCATTCATTATCTTACTGTTCGTTGCCTGTTTTTCCCACTTCACTATGCCGTTGAAAAGGCTGAACGAGCCGATACATGAACTGGTGGAAACGGTGACTGCGAGCATTGCTGTTGCCAATTTTAAGTGCTTTGCTTTCATAATAATCCTTTTGTTTGGTTTAAGAGATTTCTATTCGTAAATAAGTGTCGTGAGCCGCTTTGCGTCGAATATCTCGCGTGCCACTGACTGTATTTCCTCGGCGGTTATGGTGTCAATCCTTGCATACAGGGCAGTGACATCCTTTTCCCAACCGTAGTGCAGGAATGCTTTCCCGAAGTCAATGGCAAGGTTTTCGCGGTTCTCACATGCCAGTGCTATCTGACCTTTTATCTGTTTCTTTGCTGCCCGGAGCTGAGCGTCGCTGAGAGGATGGTCCATCAGTCGGTCCAGTTCCCGACGTACCAGTCGTCGACAGCGCCGCACGTCTTTCGCGTCGCAGCCGAAGTATGTCGTCCACATGCCGGTATCGCCATAGTTGACAATCGTTGATTCCACGGCATAAACCAGTCCGTTGCGCTCACGCAGTGTCAGATTCAGTCGTGTGTTCATGCCCGGACCGCCTATGATGTTGTTCAGCAGATAAAGCGGCATGCGCTTTTTATTGTGGACATCGTATGCTCTGCCGCCTATCATCACATGAGCCTGATGCGTGCCGCGGTTGACGAAATGCTCTTCTGCCTTGCTTTCGCTTTGCCAGAGTGTTGTGTTCTTTTCTGTGCGAGGCGTTGACTGCTGTCGTGGAGTGTGCTTCTCGAGCAGGCGGATTATCTGTTGGAAGTCGACATCGCCCATGCAGAAGAAGATCATATTCTCCGGAACATAGTGCTTTGATGTGAATCGGCGTGCGTCGTCGCTGGTGAAACTTCTGACATTCTCTGCCTTACCGAGGATGTTGTGTCCCAGCGGATGACCATTGAAGACGGTGTTCTCGAAGTCGTCGTATATCAGTTCTGCCGGCGAGTCGTTATACGATTCTATCTCATCGCAAATCACTTCCACCTCTTTGTCTATCTCGTGTTGTGGATATGTACTGTGAAACACGATGTCAGAGAGAAGGTCGACAGTCTTTGGGAAGTGCTCTTTCAACAGTGCGGCGTAGAATGCCGTGTCTTCCTTATTGGTGAAAGCATTGAGTTCGCCGCCCACACTCTCCAAGGCATTGATTATCTGCAGTGCGCTGCGCCGCGCTGTCCCTTTGAAAGTGACGTGCTTGCAGAAGTGTGCCAACCCCTCTTCGCCGGGTTCCTCGTCGCGCGAGCCTACGGCAATCTGATAGCCGCAGTAGACAATATTTGAATCGCTGTGCAGATGAATGACTCGCAGTCCGTTCGTCAGCGTATATGTATTATATGGTGTATTCAAAAACAATCCCTTTTATAATATGGAATATTACCGGCATGAGCAGTGCCGG
>ERZ772940.628-NODE-628-length-15182-cov-8.47934_pt1 | contig 15182 bp, 9 predicted proteins | sample MGYA00511682_ERZ772940 | MGnify/ENA primary metagenome ERZ772940 (study PRJEB29015, sample SAMEA2737922) | human oral metagenome | biome: human oral; feature: human-associated habitat; material: dental | place: China | collected 2031 ... | reverse complement strand
GTGCCGAGGAATGCTATATGTTCGGTCATCTTCGATCCTTACTGTCTGCTTCGTTTGTGCCACGAGGACGTATGCCGCCCGCACCACAGGGTTTGTTATCTAGCATACAATCCAACACCGGATCCGGCGGCTCCCCGCATGTACTCTGGTACAAAAAAGAGCTGTGGTTCGCGGCTAGAATGTAAAACGATGAAAACACGTCTGATTCGCTGTGCCCACCTTCTGCTGTGCACCGTGCTGATTGGCACGGCCACCGGTGGCGGGGCGATTATTCTGCACTACCTCCTGGATATCATGCAGGAGCTCACGTTCGGGCATACGGAGGCGGAGCATCCGATCGTGACGGATCACAGCGATACCGTTCGACGTGTGCTGGTGTTGATCGCGGTGGGCGTGGCGGTCTCTATCATCTGGTTTTTGCTTCAGCGGCGCACTAAGCTGGTGTCCGTTAAAGCGCAGATTCGCGGCGAAACTCCGCAGGAGCGCCGCCCGGGATTTCTACGGCAAACCCTGCACAGCCTCACTCAGATTGTGGCCGTGGGTGCGGGTGCGCCGGTGGGTAAAGAGGTTGCCCCGCGCGAGCTGGGCGCACTGTTTGCTGGGCGTCTGGCGGATCTGATGCGCATCCCGCAGACCGTGCGCCCGGTGCTGGTAGCCTCGGCCGCAGCGGCGGGTTTAGCGGCTGTGTACCAGGTTCCGGTGGGCGGTTTTGTTTTCCTGTTTGAGGCTCTCAGTTTAGCGCTGTCGCTGCGCAATATTTTCACGGGTGCGATCCTGATTTTTGTGGCAACCTGCACCGCGAATCTGGTGATTTCTGATGCGCCCACCTACCCCGTCCCGCAGCTGCAGACCACCGGTGAATCGCTGCTGTTCGCGGTTTTTCTTGGTCTGGCTATCACTCCCCTGGCGCTGTGGTTCCGGGCGGCGTCTCAACGCGCAGAGAGCCGCAAGACCACGAATCGGAACGTGCTCTGGCGACTTCCCCTGGTACTTGCGCTGGTGGCGGTGACCTCGATTTTCCTGCCGGAGATTCTGGGGAACGGCCGCCCGCTGACCCAGCATATTTTCGATGCCGCATCCGGTTTATCTTCGAGCTCCAGCAGGCTTGACGCTACCGCCTTAGGCCAGGCGCTTCTCTATGCCCTCGCGTTGCTGGCAGCTAAAGCGATCCTGGTGGTGGCGAGCCTGCGCAACGGTGCCTACGGAGGCACGCTCACACCGGGGTTAGCCTTGGGTTCCGCCTGCGGTTTCGTGCTTACAGGCACTCTAATCCTCGTGTTCCCGACGCTGACTCAACTTCAACCGGGCGCGGGAGCGCTTCATGCATCAGAACTTCTCGGGACCGCCGGGCTGCTGGGCGCGGTCACTTTCCTGAGCCTGTCGATGAACGCCCCGCTAAGTGCCTGCGCCCTGATTCTTGGGTTTGCCGGGCAAGACTGGCGGGCGTATGCGCCTTTCGCGGTAGCGGTCGGCACGGCATGGGGTGTCAAATACCTGTGGATGCGCTTGGGCAACAAAGTACAGCACACTCCGCAGACCATAACGCCTAGTCAGCGTTAAGATCGGCTGGCTGAGCGCTTGTAAGGGAATTTCGCGTGCTTTACGCGTGTCGCACAGGTGGCATGCACAGGTTTCTTGCGTGGATGCGGCTATAATAATTTACTTTACAATGCATCTATTTTAGGTGTGTTCAGGTTCTTCTACCGCCGTCGGTTTCATGCCTACGGTACCGCGGGCGAAGATTCACCGGGCTTTCCGGGCTATACACACGCCCGAAAGAGGGTGCCTGCCGCGCATTCGGCTGCAGACTCAAGCTCGACTATACATATGGTGTTGTGCAAGGTAACTTCGTGTTGTACGCTGACTTGGAGATATCTCTCGCTATCCTTAAAGAGCCCAATATTTCCGGGGTGTTTAGGCAACTCGTGCCCGTTTTGGGTACTATTGCAGAGGTTATCCCGCGAAATTCCAGTTCGCAGCCTAGCCATACCGCTGACCGCGCCTTAGCTGAGCTCTTACCGGTGCCTAGCACCCGCTGGATTTTCTAGGCGGAAAACCACCCCGCCCGCACCGGCTCAACACCTGCCCACAGACTTTAACACCAGCCACAGCATCCGAGGGAGACACGATGAGCGATAAGAATCCTCATACCTCTGAGCGCATACAGGATTCGCACCACCAGGGAGGTGCGCCTTTCAGCAATCCTCGACGCTCTCAGACTTCGACGACTGTGCAGCACGCGCAGGAAGAATCACCTGCCCAAAACTCGCTGCCCCCTCAGGATGCCAGGCCGGATGCGCACACCCAGACCTCGCAGGCAGCGCAGGATCCGCAAGACGCGAAGACTCAAGAGTCCGCTCAGAAACCTGCCGAGGATTCCCCGACCGAGAGCGCTCACGCTACCCAGTCCACACCGTGGGGCTCACAGACCTCAAAGCCCCAGCCTGCCGAGGCCGAGAGCGCTCAACCCGCCGCCGTTGAGATCGATACGAACACCCCTGCGGAGGCGCTTCCCCAGAGCATTTCGCGCCCGGACGCTGACGAGGCTGTGCACCACGAAAATACGCAGACCCGTCAGCTGCCGGTACAGAGCCGACCTGAGCAGGGCCCGCTAAGCTCATATCTTTCGGAGAAACCACAGGATTCTGAGGCTCCTGAACCTGCCGCCGCACACGCGGAGGCACCGGAGGCTGAACCTGCCGATAACATTCCGCAGTCCATCTCGCGCCCGGATGCTGACGAGGCTGGCGACGCGGAAGACGTGAGGACCCGCCAGCTTCCCGCCCAGGCCCAGGAACAGGGCGCATTCTCGTCCATCGCCGATACGATGTCTGCCGCTCGGGCAGAGCGCGGGTATAGTGCCCCCGCCGACTCCGCCGCATCCGAGGCGCAGGCTTCCGCAGAGAAAACCGGGGCTAAGAAGGTGTATGAAGACACCATGCCCGCATCCGCAATTCCGATCATTACGGCGAACACCCCAGCGGTATCGGTCGGGGCACCGGCAAGCGGTCAGATAGCCGCAACTACAGGGGCGGTGCCTGCGGGTGCCGAGAAAACCCCCGAGCAGAAACGTTCGCGCGAGCTCAAGACCATTGTTACGGTAACCGCGATTCGTACCGTTCTGCTTGCCGCATGCCTGGTGATGTATGGCTTCGGCTTTGGTGGCGGCGGAACCTTCAACATGATGCTCGGCTACGGCGGCGCAGTGTATATGCTCGTGCAGATTGCGGCGTGCATTTTCGCGGTGCGCTCGAAGTCTACGAAGGGCATGCGCATCCTGAATGGAATTAGCGCCGGATTGGGTATTATTCTGCTGATCGTCACGGCGATCGTCTATGCTGGCTGGTCGGGTGAAGATTCTTCAGCCGGAGCCTATATCTTCATCATGGCGGATATTATTCTGAGCGTGATTATTGCTTCGGCTCGGTCGATCATCGAGCAGCCGAAGGACGACGTTGAACCCGAGAGGTTAGCACGCGAATAGGCGGTCGTTTTCTCACAGTCTAAGGTCGGATGCGCCGGGTACGATCCTGGCGCATCCGACTTTTGTGTACACTCCTGTGAAAACACCAGACTCTACGGCAGAAAACTACCGGCTGGCACGGTTTGGGACTAAATGCCTGTGTACCCCGTCAAAGGGCTACAGACACTTCTAGTCTTAGAGAAGCCTGCCTAATCGGCCGATTTGTTACAGACTGTGACGTCATGCCTTGTTTACTAGACACTCGTGCTTCTTCCCCGGTATAGCGCCTTCAAACCCTCGGTTGAACATGTGTATATCTGAGCTGTATTTAGCTTACGAACATTAAGTTTTGATAAATCATCCCTGAGTATGAGGGTTTTTAATGCCGCAAAGGCATAGTATAGAAACTCAACCTATACACCAGACATGCTTGCGAACCATATTTTGGGGGAATCATGAGCACACGAGCAGCATCTGCGGGAGCGTACACCGCCCTAGGCGGCGTTGAGCGTGCGCACGGCATCCCGCAGCGTGGCTCGGGTGAGGTTACCTTCAGGCATACGTTGGCATCCGTGGGGTACACGGTACGCGTTCTGTTTATGGTACTCCCGTATGTGATGACGTTCTTCGCGCTTCTGGTGAGTGGCGATTTGACTAGCGACTGGAGCCACATACTGTTCCACCCGATGGGGCAGTTCATTCTGGTATACGCGCTGGGGCATATTGTTGCGAACGTGTGCTTCAATTTTCGGATGGGCACCGGGCTGGTGCGGTCCGTCAATGCTTTAGGCGCGGTACTGTGTGTGGCGGTTTCTCCGCTGTGGTTCCGACTGCTCACGAGCGGTAACCTGGCGCTGGATGCGCTGTGGACGCTCACGATCGTGCCCCTTGAGTTTGTGGCGTGCTTGACGTTTTACATGCACGCGGTACGGAGGGATGGGTAGACCCCTCCAGACCCTCGCACAGTGTCAGTGAGAGCACCTCCCTAGTGAGCACCCGACGTTCGTTCTTCCGTCGGGTGCTCACTCTCTGTCCAAAACTTTTCGCAGCGATACCAAAGCGATAGCGAAAAATTGCATGGGGAACACGGTCTTCTCTTCTGGATTTTAGATACCCCGCATATTCTCGCGTGTAACGGCGCATAAGAGCGGGTAAAAGTATCGCCTGTTAAGTGCAGTGTTACCAAAATAACGCCTTGTCACGGAATATTGGAACACTGTTTATGTGGCGTGGGGTGTCTCAGATTCAACTTAAAGGTGTAAAATTCCTGCTGAAGACTAGCTCTACGACAAGTACGGCATTAGACACCCACTCGCCACAAGGAGCCCCGTCATGGACGACCACCGCCTCAACGCAGAGTCACGCATACAAAGCATTACAGAGCCGCCGCTTTTAGAACCTTCTAAGCCGCGGACTGCCAGACCTATCGCCTGGTCGATTCTTATATGCGCGATTCTCTGCGTAATAGCCGCAATTATTATTCCATTCCTCACCAAACAAACCACTCTCTCACTTGTGCTGTATGCGATCGGCGGTGTGCTCACAGTTCTCGCACTCATCATATTCACCCGCCGGAACCGGCCAAGCGTGGCGACGGTCGCCCACAAAAGCGTTGATATTTTTGGCGTTACACGTGCAGAACGTGAGTCTATCTACCAGCAAGCTACCGCTCAGCTTGAGGATCAGCAGGCGAAAACGCGGCAGAAAAGTCTCTATACCTTTCTTGCGCTTGTCGATAAATGCCTTGAGGACGAAACTTTAAGCTACGAAGACCGCAATAAGGAGGGGCAGCGCATCGTCAATAAGATCAGCGGGTACATTCAGTCTCCGCCGATTTTTGCCCCGCACGCCCTGGAGCTTACGCACGGCGCATTTCACGCGAAGAGCGCCCTTCTGCGCGAAGAAGCTGAGCTGCGTTTCGGCCTGATGCAGCAGATTCGTGACCGTCTGCGCGCCCCCTCGGATGCGGGCGGCTACCAGGACGGCCCGTGGACGAACTTTGAATACGATTTTTCGGGAAGCACCTTCTTCTACCCCATCGAGTTCAGCCGAGTCTTCTTCAATAAGACCGCTGATTTCAGCGGGTGCACCTACAGGTACGAAGCCGATTTTAGCGGCACGATCTACCGTAACTGGGCGGATTTCCGCGGTTCTACCTATCTGGCGCACGCAAACTTTAGTGGGTCTTCGTACCACGGCGCGGCATCGTTGAACGATTCCGTATACCGCAGCACCGCAGACTTTAGCGGCAACCTGTACCTGGATCAGGCGAACTTTAGCGGGTCTACGTACCATGAGGCGGTAACTTTCGTGAATTCCACGTACCGCAACTGGGCGGTGTTCCGTAACTCAACGTACCTTGGCGCGGTGGATTTCAGCGGCTCTGTTTATCATAATCAGGCGAACTTCCATAACTCCGTCTACACCGGTACCGTGACCTTCAACAGCTCCGTTTATCATAATCAGGCGAACTTCCATAACTGCGTGTACACGCGGGTGTCAAGTTTTGGCGACTGCACCTATCATCGGGCGGATTTCAGCGGATCTGTCTACACGGACGACGTGCATTTCAATAACTGCCGTTACGGTGGCGATGTGTATTTCCGCCGGTCTGTTTATAACGGTTGGGCTGATTTTCAGGGTTCGGTGTACAGCAAGTGGGCGAATTACACGAGCTCGCTGTGCTACGGTCTGGCGGGGTTCCAGAACTCGACGTATGCCGACAAGGCGCTCTTTAGGGGTTCCGTATATGGTAATGCGGTAACCTTCCAGGGTTCTGTCTTTACCGGCGCGGCGCCCGCTTTCATGAATGTTGAGGCGTGGGCGCAGTACATTTCGTTCTTCGCACCGACAGAGAATGTCTTCTCTCTGGGGCAGGGCTACGCTATTGATACCGGTGCCTCCGGGCTGCCGAGCGAGTGCCCGCCGCTGGCTGTGGAGCATAGGCAGTATTTGGCGAATAAGAACGGCGAGCTGCAGGAGATCACCCAGCATATTCATGGCGACGATGCGCGCAGCACCGATAGGCTAGAGCTGACCAAGGAACTTTCGGGCAGGCTGAAGTCTACCGTTGAGGAACTGCACGCCTGGCGCGAGAAAATCACGACGATCCCGCTGCAGGAGCAAGACCGCCAGCAGGTAGGGGTTTAGGGATTCCTCTCCCCTGTCTCTTGCGCGTCCTGCATAAAAAGGCTCTTTATTCGAATAAAGCGTACTTTTCGCCTCTTGATTCGAATAAAGAGCCTTTTTTAGCGGCTGAAATCTGTAGGCGGCGAACAAGGATGCGGTAGGGTGAAGGGGCACGCCTCCAACCACCATACAAGGAGCCACCCGCCATGACCACCGGAGACGAGAAAACCCTGAATACTTCACGGCAGGAGCGTTACCTAAAAGCCGTCGAATTGCTCGACTCCGCACACTCGTACACACGGCTGGGTGGGGTGCACGCACTCGTGGCGCTGGCGGATGAATCCTTATCGGCAGAAGAAAAGCACACGGAGGGCCAGCGCATCGTAGATGTTCTCTGCGCCTACATCCGCGCTCCTTTTGAACTCACTTCACACTACTACGAGTTGAACAGAGAGGAACTAACCGGATTTTATGCTGACTCGCCTAAGAAATTCAGCGCCGACCGTGCGGCTTTCCGGGAGGAGGCGCATATTCGGCAGACACTTATCGAGACGATCAGCAACCGTATGCGGTGGTCCTTGGCTGATGGTGTAGCGGAGTTACCTCATGGATACCCGAAGCGCGAGTGCGTTGTTCCGGGGAACTGGTCTGAGTTTATGTATGATTTTTCGGGTAGTGTATTCTTCTACCCGGTTGATTTTGTACGGGCTTTCTGGGGTGAGACCGCAAATTTTGTGGGGTGTACGCATTTTTCACGGGTGCAGTTTAGCGGCTCATTCTTCGCGCAGGGTGCCCTGTTGTGTCGCTCTAATTATCATGAGGACACGGCTTTTAACGGTTCGTATTACGCTGGGGATGCCGATTTTTCGGGTTCGCTCTATCACGGTGCTAACGATTTTATGGGATGCGCCTACGGTGAAGCGGCGAGCTTCAGGGGTTCCGTCTTCGATGGCTGGGTGGGTTTTACCGGTTCTTCGTATAGTGGTTCTGCTGATTTTAGTGCCTCGATGTACCGTGCAGGCTGTGATTTCAGTTCTTCGCATTATAGGCAACAGGCTATTTTTGAGAACTCTTTCTATGGCGGGGCGGCAATATTCCACCAATCTGTTTATCGAGGAAATGCGGATTTCAGTTTTTCCGTGTATGCAGACCAGAGCGATTTTAGCGGGTCTTCATACGACGGTGCGGTTCGTTATCTGGGGTCTGTGTATACGCAGACAGTCGATGCGGGGGCATGTAATTACGCCCAAGAACCGCTCTTCGTTTCGGGCACGAACGAGGATGATGCGGCTTCTATATTTGGCTCTGATCAGAACACTTTTGCCGGTGTGGAAACTGAAGATTTGGGACTTCCGACCGGTTGCTGGTTTATGAGTTCTGCCGAAGTGGAGTATCTTGCCGAACATGAGCAGGAACTTTCGCAGATTCTAGAAGAGATGCGCCAGACCGGAGATGCAGGTGAACGCAAGGAATTGCGCGGAAGGCTTCGGATTTTCCTCACGGATGTACTGGTGTGGCGAGATTCGGCAACGCAGGTTGGTGAAGGGTTAGCGGATCGCCCCATGAACGCCCCGGATGCTCCGTCCTCTAGCGATACAGAGGCTGCCTGGGATGCGTGGTTCCGGGATCATATGAGCACTAAGACTCCCTAAGTTTGTTGTTCACAAGATGACAACGAATGTACTAACCAGCAACTAGAAATCCTGTGGCGTACCCGAAAGGTGCGGTAGGGTGAAGGGGGCACGCCCCAACCACCATACAAGGAGCCACCCGCCATGACCGCCAGCAACAAGAGCACATTGAACGCTTCACGGCAGGAGCGTTACCTAAAAGCCGTCGAATTGCTCGACTCCGCACACTCATACACACGGCTGGGCGCGGTGCACGCACTCGTGGCGCTGGCAGATGAATACCTTGCCGACCAAGCGTTACAGGCGGAAGAAAAGCACCTAGAGGGCCAGCGCATCGTAGATGTTCTTTGTGCCTATATCCGCTCCCCTTTTGAACTGGCGTTTCGGTACGATGAACTCTCGCAGGATAAGCCCAACCCTCACGGCAGCTATCGAGAGAACTACCAAGAGTTTTCCATACACAGAGCAGAGCTTTTGGCAGAAGCAAAGGTTCGTCAGCAGGCTTTGCAGGAAATTCACCGCCGGTTGCGCCATTTTCCTCAGGGCGACAGAAGGAGTCATGTAGAAGGCTCGTGGTCTGGGTTTGAGTACGATTTCTCGAATAGTGTTTTCTTCTACCCGGTTGATATGAAGGATTCTTGGTATCAGAATTCCGTTGATTTCAGCGGGTGCACGTACTACGACAGTGCTGATTTCAGCGGTTCCACCTATGAACGAAGCGCCTACTTTTGCGATTCTACGTACTACGATTGGGTTTTCTTCAATAACTCAACCTATTTTGGTGATGCCCAGTGGAGCGGATCTACGTACCATGATTCGGCGCGTTTCAGCTGGTCTGTTTACTATGGTGAGGTTTCCTTCCACGATTCTGTTTACGGCGGATCGGTCTTCTTCGATCAGTCTCTCTACTACGATGAGGTTTTATTCTATAGCTCTACTTATCGGGGCGAGGCTGGGTTCGACGGTTCGCTTTACCGAGGCTCAGTTTTTGTGAGTGACTCGGTCTTTGACAGAGAGGTTTCCCTGTACGGGTCTGTTTTCTGCGGTGCTCTGAATTTTGGTACCGGCTTTTTCGGGGAACCGTATCCTTCGCGGTTTGTTCAAAGTGCACCCTGTTTTGTTGCTGAGAGGGATGCGCGGGCAACGTTATTTGGCTCATCCAGCAATGATTTTGTGGTTGAAGATAGCGGTTACTCTATAGCTCTCGGATCTGACGGTCTTCCTCTGGGATGCGGTTTTCTATCTACAGGACAGGCAGACTATCTTGCGGCAAAGTTTCGGGAGGTGTACGAGGCGCGAACTTCTCTTCGTGATTCGCAGGTGCCGCAGGAGCGGCGAGAGCTTCTTGAAAAATTGGAGTGGTTCAGTGAAGAGCTACGAGCCTTCCGGAAGGGCGTTACTACCCTGCCGCTTAGCAGCTAAATTTCCCCGCGTGTACGAGTTATCTACGGTAGGGTAGATAAAGGAACACATCGCTCACTCATGAGGAATAGATAATCGATGCCTAAAGAACGCGAAGATGTAGAGGCTAAATCGTCTGGTAGTCCAGAGGTATATCAGCAAACCAAGTTTATGACATGGTTTGAGAAGGCTTTTCCGTGGCTTCTGGTCGGTGGGGCAGCGTTAGGCCTAGTTCTCATGATTTTTCTACCGGTTATTTTTTTCCAAGAGAAAACGGCTGAACAACTTCTTGCACAAAGTAACCTACGTTTAGCGCTCCTGTACACAACCGGCGGTGCGATCGCCGCACTCGGTCTACTTGAAACCTACCGCAAGAATACTAATGACCGCACCAAAGCAAATGCAGATATTAATGCAGCTCTCAAAAATCAAGAACACCAGACGAAAGTTCTCAAAGAACAAATCCGGCAATTCGATGACAATGCTTTCAAAGAACGTAAAGCAGAACGCCGAGAACGGTACACCAAAGCGGTAGAACAGCTGGGCGATGAGAAGGCCCCTATTCGTATGGGCGGTGTATACACACTTGTTGGGCTCGTAGATGAGTGGCTTGAAGAAAAGAGCCTATCCGATGATGAAAGATTTAAAGAGGGGCAGGTTATTATTAATAACCTCTGCGCCTACATACGTTCCCCATTTACTCTTACTTCTCATTATGATGAGTTATCTCAGGACAGCCCTACATCTGAAGGGATATATAAAGATAAAAAAGAAGAATTCTACATAGACAAAGCCATATTAGATTCCGAAGCAGACGTTCGCCTCAGTATTATTAAAGAAATTCACGACCGCATACAGGGTCCAGACAAAAACACGCCGGGGGCATGGTCAGACTTTGAATACGATTTCTCGGGAAGCACCTTCTTCTACCCAATAGACCTTACAAACTCTTACTACGCAAAACCTATTAATTTCAGCGGCTCCACCTACCAGGGCGGGGCTAACTTCAGCGACTCCACCTACCGGGATGAGGCTTACTTCGGCGGCTCCACCTACCAGGGCGGGGCTAACTTCAGCGACTCCACCTACAAGGATGTAGCTGACTTCGGCGGCTCCACCTACCAGGGCAGGGCTGACTTCAGCCGCTCCACCTACCAGTGGGCTAGCTTCATCGGCTCCACCTACCAGGGCTGGGCTTACTTCAGCGACTCCACCTACAAGAGCTGGGCTTACTTCACCGACTCCACCTACCAGTGGGCTAGCTTCAACGACTCCACCTACAAGAGCTGGGCTTACTTCAGCGACTCCACCTACGAAAATGAGACTAACTTTAGTGGATCTATTTTCTATCAGGAAACTTATTTTGGCGAAGACGGATACAGTAACAGCTCTTCTTGTTTTACAAACCGCGCCCCTCAATTTTATGACAAGAAGAAGCGTAAGAATACGCTTTTTGGGTCACCTAATAATGATTTCGCAGTAGATATCGATAAAGGTTATCCTATTGACCTAGATTCCAAAGGTATACCCCTTAACTGTAAATTCCTTACTTCAGAGCAGAAAGAATACCTTGAAGGTAAACTCCAAGAAATAGAAAAAATAAATAATAAACTTTTTGAGGTAAAAGACCTAGCAAAGAAGACAGAACTCTTGAAAAAGCTGCGATCTCTTTATAAAGAGCTCCGTAAATGGCGAGAGAAAGTCACCACAGTAAAAGTGGAAGATGTAGTAGCAGAAGATACAAAGAGCTAGTCAACCCGCAAAGCTCCGGGGTGGTTATCAAAACTGTCCCAAAACTCTATGGGTCTAATTCTTATTGAACAAAATACCGGTCGACTGCTTATTCTGTTAGGCACCCCCCCCCGACCAGAGTCTTTTACACGCCTATTTTGAGATGATAGGTAGCTTTGAAGACGCAAAGTACTACATCCCTGCACCCATTAAATATTTGTAAGGTAAACCTTAAGTCAAAATTCAGAAAACTCTGAGACGTGATGTGAAGATGCGGTACTGTGGTAATTACACGCACTCATTGTAAGGAGCCTACTCACCGATGAGCAATAAGAAACAGCACGATGAAGAGCATTCTAAAATATACAAAGTATGGTTATGGGTAAAACGGTGGTGGCTGCCTATTGCCATTCTGCTGATTACTAGTACCGGGCTAGCGTGTGCTCTCTCTATCCCACAGCAAGTTTTTGAAACCCCTAGAGAACCAGCCAACGATAAGAGTGCCCCCGTCTTACTGGCTCAGAGCAACCTCCGGTTAGCTTTTCTCTATATCACCGGTGGAGCTATCGCGGTGGTAGGTCTTATCGAAACTTTTCGCAAAAACAATAACGAAAAGCTCAAGAACGACCAGGACAAGGAGAAGAACGATAGAGAGCACCTGCGCCAGGTCAGGGCAGACCGACGTGAACGGTACACCAAAGCGGTAGAACAGCTGGGCGATGAGAAGGCCCCTATTCGTATGGGCGGTGTATACACGCTTGTTGGTCTCGTGGATGAGTGGCTTGAAGACGAGTCTATAGAAAAATATGAAGACAGACTCAAAGAAGGACAGGTTATTGTTAATAACCTCTGCGCCTATATACGCTCCCCGTTTACTCTCGCTTCTCATTATAATGAGTTATCTGAAGATGCCCCTTCGCTTGAGGGGATTTATAAAGATAAAAAAGAAGAATTCTACGTAGACAAAGCCATATTAGATTCCGAAGCAGACGTTCGCCTTAGTATTATTAAAGAAATTCACGACCGCATACAGGACCCAGACAAAAACACGCCGGGGGCGTGGTCAGGCTTTGAATACGATTTCTCGGGAAGCACCTTCTTCTACCCAATAGACCTTACGAACTCTTACTACGCAAAACCTATTAATTTCAGTGGCTCCACCTACAAGGGCTGGGCTGACTTCTGCGGCTCCACCTACCAGGCCTTGGCTGACTTCAGCCGCTCCACCTACCAGGCCTTGGCTGACTTCAGCCGCTCCACCTACCAGGCCTTGGCTGACTTCAGCCGCTCCACCTACCAGGGCAGGGTTGACTTCAACGGCTCCACCTACCAGGCCTTGGCTGACTTCCGCGGCTCCACCTACCAGGGCAGGGTTGACTTCAGCGGCTCCATCTACCAGGGCGGAGCTGACTTCAGCGGCTCCATCTACCAGGGCGGAGCTTACTTCACCTGCTCCACCTACACAGATTGGGCTGACTTCCGCGGCTCCACCTACACAGATTGGGCTTACTTCACCGGCTCCACCTACCAGGGCGGAGCTTACTTCACCGGCTCCACCTACACAGGTTGGGCTGACTTCCGCGACTCCACCTACACAGGTTGGGCTGACTTCCGCGACTCCACCTACACAGATTGGGCTGACTTCCGTAACTCCACCTACCAGGGCGGAGCTGACTTCCGCAACTCCACCTACCAGGGCGGAGCTGACTTCCGCAACTCCACCTACACAGATTGGGCTGACTTCCGCGACTCCACCTACCAGGGCAGGGCTTACTTTAGCAGGTCTATTTTTTATAGTGAAACTTATTTTGGTAAAGACAAATACAGTAACAGCTTTTCTTGTTTTACAAACCGCGCCCCTCAATTTTATGACAAGAAGAACCGTAAGAATACGCTTTTTGGGTCACATAATAATGATTTCACAGTAGATATAGATAAAGGTTATCCTATTAATCTAGATTCCGAAGGCTTACCTCTTGGCTGTAAATTCCTTACTTCAGAGCAGAAGGAATACCTTGCAGATAAGTTCCAAGAAATAGAAAAAATAAATAATGAACTTCGTGAGATAAAAGACCCCAAAGAGAAAGCAGAACTCTCGAGAAAGCTGCAAGCTCTTAACAAAGAGCTCTATGAATGGTGGGAGGAAGCTACCACAGTAAAAGTGGAAGACGTAGCAGCAGAAGATACAGAGAGCTAATCAACCTGTAGAGTTTTGGGGACAGCTATTTCTTTAATAGCTGTCCCCAAAACTCTACAGCTCTCCCCTAGTACACGAAAATACCGGCGGCTTATGCATCCGCTCGTCCTTACTTCACCACCAAAGTTTTCAGGCTTAGTGGCGTACTAGTATCTTCACTAGATGTGCTCCAACCACATCAAAACCAGGACCTCACACAGAGCTCGATAAACCCCTGTGGCATATACTATTCATCTTCTTTGTAGACATAATCCTTGAAATAGTCAGGGTCACCGTCGCTGTCTAGCCAGAGCTCAAACCAGCCCAGGAAGTCCTGGCGTTCACAGCAGGGGCTAACGCCAACATCCGAAAAGCTCCACACCTCACCAGCGCACGGCCCGGCGGTGATCAGCTCATAGGTCATGCCGCATCCTTCATCCATGAGCTCAACGCCCTGGTTCCCCAGCTTATGTTCAAAGGACTCATCACTCAGCTGTTCTTCGTCCTCCTCATCCTCCCAAAGCCAGCCGTCCGTGAGCGTCATCGGGAGGGAAAGGTCTTTGCGCTCAATCTCTGCGAGCCGGTGAATGGAACCGGTGCTGATGTCCTCCGTCTCCGGGTCGTTCCAGCCGTCACCAACCTCTAGCAGAAAAAGCCGGTACGCCTGCGGCAGGCGGGTATTGCAGGCACTCTCAAAAGCAGCAATTTCCGTCTCCGAAACGGTAGGCCCCAGGTCGATATTCTTCTGAGCAACTTTAGCCTTAATACGCTCGATCACACTCGGGTATTCTTCAGGTGTATAGATGGGCACAAAAACTCCTCAAAATAGGTCATCGGTTTCACAGGGTCAGCGCGAGCCTTTGCATAAGCCGATGCACGCTGTTTCTCTCCCCGCGGTCCTAAAGTTACGGGTGGGCTATGCCTGTCACCCATCTGAATAACATCAATACTAGGGGTTGCTAGAAGAGGCAACCTGTCGGGATTTCCGACAGGTTTGCCAAGGGGTCGGGCAGGCTCGGCTATCAGCGTGCCTCTACTCCCCCACCAGAGTCTTCGGATCCAGCGGTGTGCTCGTACCTTCCGCCAGGTGCTCTAGGCGCCTCAAGATCAAACCTTCGCGCAGAGCCCAGGGAGAAACGCGCATTGTTTCGATACCGAAGGTTTCCATCGCGGCCTCAGCCGCCATTGCACCCGCGAGAACCTGGTCGGCGCGCATCCGGGAAACACCGGGCAGGTCAGCGCGCTCAGCGGGAGCCATAGCCTCCATGCGGCGAGTCCACAGGCGCAAATCCGTCACATGCATCTCACGCTTCACATGCGGCCCCGCTGAATACGGCGCCGCCCCGCAAATACGCGCCAGCGACCGGAACGTCTTCGAGGTGCCCACCACCATATTCGGCTCGCCAAATGCCAGCAACCGCTGCGCCACCGGCTCAATCTGCTCGCGCACATACCTGCGCAGCCGCTTCGTCTGCTTCGGCGAAGGTGGCTGTTCATCAAAGAACTCGCGGGTCAGGCGGCCAGCGCCCAGTGGCACCGACATTGCTGCATCCGGCAGGGCATCCGTGCCCGTGGAGAACTCGAAAGACCCTCCCCCAATATCAAAATTCAGGATGCGCCCCGCACCCCACCCCTGCCAGCGGCGCACCGC
>ERZ772940.622-NODE-622-length-15290-cov-6.17204_pt1 | contig 15290 bp, 8 predicted proteins | sample MGYA00511682_ERZ772940 | MGnify/ENA primary metagenome ERZ772940 (study PRJEB29015, sample SAMEA2737922) | human oral metagenome | biome: human oral; feature: human-associated habitat; material: dental | place: China | collected 2031 ... | reverse complement strand
ATTCTCTTCCACCAGCACGTATGAAGAATGTAGAGTGGGTTATCGGAACACTTCGTAACGGAAACCAAGAATACGTCCGTACGATCGTTCCAGGTTCTCCTGCAGGTGTCATCAACACCCACAACTACCAAGCTATGTACTATCCTGACGGATCATACGCTGGTATCAATGAAATCGTCTTTAACTTCCAACCATGGCTTGACTGGTACCTAAAAGAGACTGGTCAACGTTTGGTAGGTGGTAGCGGACCATTTGCTCCTGCCTCTGGAGGTCATGGGAACGCTGATGCTACTTCTGGTGCTTCTGATTCAGGTGACGCTGGAGGCCACGGTGGTGGCGCAGACGCTACTTCTGGTGCAAGTAACTAAGAAACTCAAAAGGAGCCAAATGGCTCCTTTTTTTATTGCAACAGAAAAGGGGATTGTAAATCATCTACAACCCCCTTTCATTTTATGAGTTAGGATCATCCAAACTACGACCATGTAAACCTTTTTCACGTTGCACTTGGCGTAGTTTTTCTGGCGTTACGTCATTTCCTTCCTCGTCAACAATTTTAATTCCTTCAATATGGTGACGAACAGCACGACGATAACCTTCAATGTATTCCTCACGAAGTTTAGCTTGTTCCACTTTTTCAGCAGAAGTTAAGCCTTCTGTTTTTTTCTTTTTAGCGAGCTCGTTGATACGAGCGATTTTTTTTGAATCCATGTTTATCTCCTTTGTAAAAAGATACAGTTTGTTTAATAGAGAGTCTACTTGGTATTGATTTGGTTAAAGCGTGCAAGCTTAGCTGCTTTCCTGGTTAATTGCGACAAGATGGCCAATCGATTTTGACGAATATCTTGATCATCGGTCATTACCATAGTATTCTCAAAGAAAGCATCAATAATTGGGCTAAGCGCAAAGAGTTGTTCTAATTGCTGACTTGCAGTCCCTGATAAAACGAGTGACTCTACTGCTTCCGCCAAGGCTTTCTCTTCTTCATTTTCAAAAAGAGCAAAATCAACTGTTTCAGATCCTTCAGCTTTCTCAGCCAAGTTGAAAGCACGTGAGAGAGATTCGACAGACGATTTGAAGTTTTCTTCTTTGCTTGCTTCTACAAGAGCACTTGCTGCTTCCAACATATCCGCCACGACAAAGTTCGAACTTGCAAGGACTGCCTCCTTAATGTCTTTTGGAGTTGAACCCATCATCTTATCAACACGAGCCTTGATAAAGTCCATGACCTCTGCTTTATTTCCATAAGTCAAGCTGTCAAATTTCAAAGCATAAAGGCTATCAATCAACTCATCCATAGCAATGTGCCAACCAAAAGCATCCAAGATACGAACTACACCTTGCGTTGCACGACGAAGGGCATAAGGGTCATTAGAGCCTGATGGAATCAAGCCCACTGAGAAGAAACTCAAAATCGTATCCAATTTGTCTGCAATGGCTAGAATGACTCCAATCTTGCTCTCTGGGAGAGCTCCGTCCGCTGATGTAGGCATGTAGTGTTCACGAATGGCAGCCGCAACTGCTGGATTTTCCCCAGCAAGAAGGGCATATTTCTCACCCATAATTCCTTGGAGTTCATCAAACTCACCAACCATCCCTGTCAACAAGTCAAACTTATAAATGGATGCTGCGCGGGCAAGATCAATCGTTTCATCCACTGATAAACCAGCTTTTTCCGCCAAAAGGACGGCAATCTGACCTGTACGAATCATGTGTTCACGAAGGGAACCAATCTTTTCATGGAAGGTCACCTGGTTCAATTTTTCAACAAGGTCAGAAATAGCCAATTTTTGGTCTTCACGCCAGAAGAATTCTCCGTCTTCCAAGCGGGCTACTAAGACTTTTTCATTACCCTTGATGACATTTTCCAAATGCTCTGCGTTTCCATTACGAACAGAAATGAAGTTTGGCAAGAGTTTACCATCCTGATCACGAACAACAAAGTAACGTTGGTGTTCCTTCATCGAAGTCACCAAAACTTCTTCTGGAACTTCAAGGTATTTGGCATCAAAACTTCCCATGAAGGCAGTTGGGTATTCAACCAAGTTCAAGACTTCGTTCAGCAAGTCAGCATCAATCTCGATGCGTACACCATGTTTAACTTCGATTGCCTTGATTTGGTCAACAATCATTTGCTCACGTTCACGAGGATCCGCGATTACAAACTGTGCACGAAGGTCTTCTTCGTAGCTCAAAGCTGACTGAATCTTAGTTTCTTGTCCCAAGAAACGATGACCACGGCTCACACGATCTCCCTTGATATCAAGGAAATCCAAATCAAACTCTTCTTCATCTAAAAGAACAGTTAAAGTGTGAACAGGGCGGATGTATTCAAAAGTGTTGTTAGCCCAGTGCATGCTGACAGGGAAAGTCAAGGACTTCAAGACATCTACTACACCTGGGACAATGTTCTCAACTGGTTGGCCCACTTCTTCCTTGGTAACATAGACATATTCTTCACCCTTGATTTCACGGAATTCAATATCTTCAACTGTCAAGCCTTTTCCACGGACAAATCCTTGAGCTGCTTTGGTGAAGTTTCCATCACCATCCAAGGCAATTTTCTTTGCTGGTCCCTTGAAATCTTCTGTCAAATCAGACTGTTTGTCTGCAAGACCAGTGACACGAACAGCCAAACGGCGTGGTGTTGAGAAGGTTTGAATGGCTTCAAAAGATAGGCGATTTTCTTTGAGAAAGGCTGCCATTTTTTCACCTAGTTGTTGTTCGCTTGGAGTTACTACGTAGGCTGGTAACTCTTCAAGACCGAGTTCTACTAATAAGTTTTTTGTCATGTTTTTTCTCCGAAAGGTATCTTTTTATTTTCCAGTTTGCCTTATGTGATTGGCACGCAAGCAACCAACTTCGTTGTTTCATTGCTAAAATTGGAGTCGAAAGTCTCCAATTTTGCCTAGTATCCTTAGCTTCACTAAGGATACCTTCATCACTGCGGCAACTGGCTCAGGGCTCACTCTGTTCGCCCATTTTCGTAATTTGTCACTCTCTTTATTCTGCGTCTTCTGCTAAGAGTTTAGCTCGTGTCGCCTCATCCAAAAGTGGGTAGCCTAGGCGTTTGCGTTCCGCAACAAAGGTTTTAGCTACGACACGGGCCAAGTTACGGATACGAGCGATATAGCCCGCACGCTCGGTTACAGATACGGCACCACGCGCGTCCAGCAGATTAAAGGTGTGTGAACATTTGAGAACATAGTCATAGGCAGGGTGAACCAAGCCCTCTTCTAAGGCACGACCAGCTTCTTTTTCAAACTTATCAAAGTTTTCAAGCAACATCTCTTGGTCCGAAATTTCAAATGAATATTTTGAGTGCTCGTACTCAGGCTGGATGAAGATTTCTCCATATTTTACGCCATCAGCCCACTCGATATCATAGACAGAGTCAACCTCTTGAATGTAAGAAGCCAAACGCTCCAAACCATAGGTAACTTCCGCAGTCACAGGGCCAGTTGCCAATCCACCAACTTGTTGGAAATAAGTAAACTGAGTGATTTCCATCCCATCAAGCCAAACTTCCCATCCAAGACCAGCTGAACCAGTTGATGGATTTTCCCAGTTGTCCTCAACGAAACGAATATCGTGCTCCAAAGGATTGATACCCAATTTTTCCAAAGACTCAAGGTAGAGTTCTTGGATATTTGATGGAGAAGGCTTCATGACCACTTGGAATTGATGGTGTTGATATAGACGGTTAGGGTTTTCCCCGTAACGACCGTCAGCAGGACGACGTGATGGCTCTACATAAGCCGCATTCCATGGCTCAGGTCCGATAGCACGAAGGAAAGTGTAAGGGCTCATTGTTCCCGCACCTTTTTCATTATCATAAGCCTGCATCAGCATACAACCTTGGTCATTCCAAAATTGTTGCAAAGTAAGGATGATTTCCTGGAAAGTCAATTTTTTAGACATTGTTTACTCCTTTTTTTATAAATGACTTGCGACACGAGTCTGCCTCGTCGATCATACGAGGCAAGACGAGTTAGTACTGCGTCTAGCTCAGGCACTCTAGTGCTGAGCGTGGGGCAGCCCGACTGTAAGGAGGTCTCTGCCACTGACGCAGTGAAATGTTAATTTCTTAGACATTGTTTACTCCTTTAATTTATATTATCTTTTTAGCTTTATTCATCAAGCAACCAAGAAAAAGCTGGGTCCTGAAAAATATGACGTTTGGGAACAGTTCGTAAATTCTGATCGCATTCGTCTATTGTATCTAATTTCAAAGCACAGACTTCTGGTATATTTTCTTGAGCAGTGAAAATTTGACTATGACAGTTCTGACAGTAATAGCGTTGTTTTCCTGGAGATGAACTATAGATAACCAACTGTTCTTTTCCATGCAATACTAGGTTTTTACTGCTAACTTTGGCATTCACTGTATAGGCAGACGCAGTTGCTTTCCGACAGAATGAGCAGTGGCAAAAAACTAATTCCGACAATTCCTCATCTAAAGTGTAGGTTACTGCTTTGCATAAACAAGATCCTTTAAGCATTATGCTCCTTTCCACTTAGGTATTAGATCAAATTCAAAAAGAACCGAATTTCAACACCCAAGCCTTGCGACTAGGGGCGTCAGAAACGCGGTTCCACCCTAATTTATTACTTCATTGTTTTAAAAAATACGACAGAAAGCGCCAGTCTCTTACCTTGTCCTACTTGGCTCCCACTATCCCAAGCTCGCTTGAAGAACGCCATAAGACTTTCTTTCCTAGCTAGTATTATAGCAAATTTTCTAGCTAGTGTAAACCAAAAATGAGTCTGAAAACAAAGTTCCAGACTCATTTATCAGTAAAGCTTCAGAAACTCCTGTTTAAGGATGTCTTCTTGCTTTTGGTTTTTTGCCATGCAGATTTCTCTTGGCTTGTTTCAATGCTGTAATGGCATCTTTGACATCTTCTTGGCTCGCTCCTGGGTCTTTAAGGAGTTCCTGCGCTTCTTTAAAGACTAGAAGATAAGCTGCTTTTTCTTTCTTATCTGCATAGATAAATCTCGCATTCTTTTCTTGGAAGAGACGTTCATCCTTGACTAGTTTCTTTAGACTAGAGAAGTCTGTGGCCTTGCCATTTAGTTTGCTTTTAGCAGTAGCTAGGGCAATAAGAGATTGGTCAATTTGGTCCTGTTTGACTTTAGGGTCCACAGCGAGTAAAGCAATTTCTTGGAAGGCACAATCATAAGCTCGACGTACTTTTTCCTTGGCATTGGCATATCGTCCAGTTTTCGTCGTTGCATAGTAAGCTTTCATGGCTTCTTTTAAGGCTGCGACGTTCGAATCTTTTCCATCCAAAGCCTTACCAGCAGCTTCAAGACTAGCGAGAACTCCATCAATCAATTCTTGTTTCAACTTGCTTGACAAGGCTGACCGCGCCACTTGGAAAGCTTGGTCATAAGCTTTTCTCTTATCTGCACTACTATTAAAGTAACGAGACGTTTCTACTAGTTCTTTTTGTTGATTTACCACAGCAAGCAAGGCCAACTTAGACACCACAGATAGGCGCAAAGTATTATTTCGACCGGGCTGAACGAGCAAGGAAACGAGATTTTCAAGGAGTTCATATCCAGTCGGTAAGCCGATCTCTACAGCATAACGACCTGTAGCAACTTTCTTACCAAAGGCGTATTGACCATATTTTTCAGCAGGAAGAGTTATCCTTGTACCATCTTCACCTTTCAGAACTACTGTAGTCATCTTTGGAACGGCTTGATTGAAGGAAACAGATACCGGAGCATACTCTAGGAGATTTGCTAGGAAGGTAATGGTTTGGAAACTATTTTCTTCCGTCAGGTCAAACTCTTGGGACAAGGCACTGATAAATTTCAATTCTGTTCGGTCATAACTGAAAATTTCTGCTGTATAATGACCAAACTGTAAGAAATGAATCGCTTTTGACTTGTCGACATCGACATATTGTCCCTTGCTATTTTTGATTCGATAGACATAGAGGGTATCAATATCTTGGTTTGTTTTCGCATCCTTCAAGGCGATTTTCACTCGACCACTATTTTGATCGCGCACAAGTTCAGCAAGCGAGATATAGTCTACATTCCCTGCATAGTCCTCTACAAGATAGTAAATATTAGCCTTGTCAACATCCTTAGGAAGTGTATAACTACCATCAGCATTGGCCTTAATCAGATGGGTATTTTCAAACGCACGCGTTCCAGACTGGTCCTTTCCAGTTAGAACCATGGTCCCTTTTTGGTCAAATGGTGTGAGGTAGAAGACTTTTTCTGAAAGGATACCACCTTGACCAACGTCTTTTGGTTTGCGAGCTACGAATTCTTGATTTCCATCTTTAAAGCGAATATAACCACTTGTGATGACAGGTTTTTGAGTGTCAATTTGAATTTTAAAAGTCGTGTATTGTTCTTTAGCTCCTGGAACGTCCGGTGTATAACTGATAACATAGTCATATAAACCATCCGCTACGGTATTACCATTAAAATCCTGACCTCTCCAAGCAGTATTATCAAGAATATAACTCTTCAGATTTCTACTGTCTCCATCAAAATAATTCTTACGGAGATCCTTTGCATCGCCCTCCCAAATAGAATGTTCATGCTTGGTATCTGTAGCCGCATAAACTGTAGCCCGAAGATTTACAAGATTTCTCAAAGTAACCGTTTTGTATTCAACCAGATCTTTGTTTCCATCATCGTTTGGAGAAATAGCAATACGGACATTCCCTTTTTCGTCCAACTGAAGAACATGTTTACCTTCAGCATTTTGTTCTATCCCAAGAACGGTAATTCTGCGTCCTTGGCGTTGACCTTGAGAAACAAGAAGATCATTTTGCAAGCTTGCTAGATAGCTCGCATCATTAGAGTAATTAACTGCAGGATTTTCCTTGTCTACTTCTGTGTAAAATCCATTTTTTCCTTCTCGGACAAGATTGTAAATTGGTTTTTCGACAGCAGGAAGATTTTGGAATTCACCTCGGAAGCCCATAAATGCAAGACTAACAACATCCCCATCATCCGCTGGATCTACAAATCGAACGAAACCTTCAAGGAAATAGCCATTTGGCATTTGTTTGCTGAGTTCAGCAGCAAATTTTCGAGCATCCACTTTAACAGTGACTGTTTGACTGCTGTGGGCTTTGACCGTCACTTCAGGCCAGACTGTCTCCGTTAGTTTTCGAGGTCGAAGGGTGAATTTTCCATCTTGGACTTCGTCTGTATTGGTATTCACTACCATCTTGAGAGTACGGTCAGTATCTGAAATATTGTGTACAGTGACCTTGAAAGTAAATTGATCTCCAACATTTCCTAAAGTCACACTTGGATAACCATTTTCACCCGTTACATAGAGATCTGTTGACACTGCAGCAGCTGTATCCACAATACCAGAACCCTGCTGACGAGGAGAGGTATAAGTGCCTGTATCCTTATTAACATGTGGTTTTGCAGTTGACATGATCAAGGCCTTGACAGTCTCTGATACTTGCTCAGGAGTCAATTCTGGATGGTGTTTTTGAAGGTATTCTTTAACCAGAACTGCAACACCCGTAACGTGAGGAGCCGCCATACTGGTTCCGCTGATACTACCATAGGTATTGTCATTAAAGGATGAGTAGATATTGCCGCCAGGAGCTGTTACGTCTGGTTTCAATTGTCCATCAGTAGTCACTCCCCAACTTGAAAAGTCAGATAGCTGATTGGCTACATCAGAAGGGCGATTATCCATCTTACCATTAAAAACAATCTTGTAGTTTCCTGATTTTAATGCTTCACCATACTGTTTAGAAATAAATACAGAAGGAATTTTCTTTGCTTCATCATCGATAGCCATATTGATGTTTGCGCCCTCTACATTATTGTAGATCAAGGCACCAACTGCACCGTGTTTTCGTGCATTTTTGATCTTCTCTGAAAAATTCATAGCTCCACGCTGAATGAGGGCAAGTTTTCCAGTTAAATCCAACTTCGTAAAGTCTTCTTCACGACCTAACCCTGCTTCGACGTATTCATACTCTTTTCCTTTTTCAAAGTCCTTATCTGCCTCAGGTTGATTATAATCAAATTTTCCGTTATAAAGGCCGGCATTTCCCTCTAGACCTTTGACTTCAAAAACCGCTGTTGTCAATGTTTTGTTGTTGACAGAAGCAACTGAAATCGAATCTTCAACAGTGGATGGATTTCCAACCAAGCCATAGTCTGGGTTTTCGGCTAGCGGTTTTGAATAACCATTTCCGAATGTATTGCTATTTCCTGCTGAGATAAGAACAGAAACTCCCTTGGCACGAGCCCGTTTGATGGCATCCACGATATCAGAACCAGCATCGACCATAGAACCAGTGCTAGAGCCTAAACTCATATTAATGGCATCTGCTCCCAAGGCAACTGCGTCATCAATCGCCTTTACATAAAGGGCAGAACTTGTCGTTTTTTGGCGATCTGAAAAGACACGCATAAACATAACTTGGGCTTCTGGCGCCACACCATAGACCTTTTCACCATTTGGTGCTTCTTTATCAGGGTTTCCAGCTGCTATCCCTGTTACGTGCATCCCATGAGAAGTTCTTTCTGCTTCTTTAATCTTATCTGTTCCGTCAAAGTAGTCATAGGCATAGACAACCTTATCGCTATACCATTTACCGTAGTCGATTCCAGCAGCCTTTTTAGCTGCTTCGATGGCTTCCTTGTTTTTAAATTTTGCTTTTGACGGATCCGAAATTCGAAGAACCTCATGATTCAAATCAAGCCCAGAGTCAATTATGGCAACAACGGTCCCTGTCCCCTTGTAACCAGCCTTCCAAGTTTTTGGTACTGTGATGATATCATTGCTTGAAAGACTATTTGGTTTTGCAGACTCAGCTTTTTCTTGTTCTTTTTCAGTAGCTGCCGTTTCTCCAGTAGCTTTAGGAGCTGTCGTTACTTGAACCTCTTTTTTCTCCAAGTCAGAAGCCTTCTCAGTAGCAGGCGCTGGACTGGTAGCTACTGTTGTTTCTTTCTGAACGACACCTTGATTTTCTTCTTTTGCAACTGCGCTATCTTTTCCTAATTCTTGGAGTTCAGCAGTTTTATCAACCGAAGCTTCTACCTTAGCATCTTGTTTACTAGCATCCTCTTTAGAAGTTTCAGCTTCTTGTTTCTCTCCAACTACTGGTGCTATCCCATTAGTATTGGTTTGGTCAGTCGCAGAGTTTGAGTGTTTATCGTCTTTTAGCTCTGTCTTAATTTCCTGAGTTTGAGCTTGATTTTCACCTGTACTCTGCTCATTGGCACTGACTTGACTTGCTCCAAAAACCAATGCAGTTCCCAATAAAACTGAAGCAAGACCAAATTTGTATTTCCGAAATGAAAAACGTTGTCGTCTATTCATAAATAATCTCCTTTTTCTTTAAAGTATACCTATTATAACGCAAATAATCATAAATTTTCATAAAAATCTGAATTGTCACAAAAATGTAATATTTACGTATATATTTTACTTATTTAATTTTATCATTCGTGTTATTTGCCCCATCAAACCAATATTTTCTAAATTCGTTCCTATATTTCAATTTATAAAATTATTTCATTATACAAACAATTTGGATTTTTAATACACAAAAAGACTAGGATTAAAAATTCCTAGCCTTCATTATTTCGGTATAAATAGATTTTTCAAACTAAAAATCCATCTCATCAACACAAGGTGCGCCCGAAGTCACTGAAATGCTCTTTAAGACTTCTCGCTCTTCATTACTGAGTTCAATCCCAAAACAGTCAAGATTGCTCTGGATGCGAGAGGCTGTTACGGACTTAGGTAGAGGTAAGAAACCCTCTGATAAACTCCAAGCCAAGGCGATTTGAGCCACTGACTTCCCATGTTTCGCAGCAATCTCTTGGACTTCTTTCTTATCAAATAACTCCCCTTGCCCAAAAGGTCCCCAAGCCTCTAGGAGAATCCCCTTCTCTCTACAGTAGTCAATCACTTCCTCTTGATAAACTCCTGGTGCCAAGCGGACCTGATTGACTGCAGGAACAGTTCTTGCTGTTTCAAGCAAGGCATCCAAATGCTTGGGAAGGAAATTACTAACTCCGATAGCACGAATTTTACCTTCTTGGTACAGGTCCTCCATCGCTCTCCAGACATCGGCATTGCGAGTTTTCCATGCCTCATTTTCTCTTAGTGGTTTTGGATTTGGCCAATGAATGAGATACAAATCTAGATAATCCAATCCCAGTTTTTCCATTGATTCTTCAAATGCTTGGCGAGCTTCATCATAGCTGTGATTGGTGTTCCAGAGTTTTGTCGTTACAAAGATTTCTTGCCGTGGAATACCACTATCTCGAATAGCACGACCAACGCTCTCCTCATTTTTGTAGATAGCAGCAGTGTCGATATGACGGTAACCAGCCTTCAAGGCGTCTAAAACAGCTTGGTAGGCTACTTCTCCATTTTCAGCCTTCCAAGTCCCAAATCCTAAAACTGGGATCGAAACCCCATTATTAAGTGTGTAAGCTTTCATCATTTTTCCTTTCTATGTGAAGAAAATCTAAAGGAACAAAGGCTGATTACCAGAACACTTGCTCCTTTAGATTTTGAAGATTATTGATCACGATCGTAATAGATCTCGTGAGCTTTCAAACGAGAATTGAGCAATTCGGGAACGGTCACAAATGTATACCCTTCACCCTTTAAATACTCAATGACACTTGGTAGGGAATTAACAGAAGGACCATGGATATCATGCATGAGAATGATAGAACCATTACGAACTTGGTGTTGAATTTCTGTCAAAATAGCAGCTTCATTCTTACTCTTCCAGTCTAAACTATCCACATCCCACATGATAAAACTCAAGTCAAGACTATTTCGAATATCATCAGTGATGGCACCATAAGGTGGGCGCATCAGTTTAGAGCTTGATCCTAAAACTTGAGTCAACAAATCTTCTGTATCAGTGATTTGCTTTTTAGCATCTTCGAGGGATAATTTAGAAAGGACAGGATGATCCCAGCTATGATTTCCCACAACATGACCTTCCGATTTCATTCGTTTCAGAAGATCTTCATTTCCTGCTATGTTTTTTCCAAGTACAAAGAAGGTTGCCTTTACACCGTACTTAGCCAAGGTATCCAAAGCTTGTGGAGTTGTAGTCGGATTTGGACCATCATCAAAGGTCAAGGCTACAACCTTTTTATTTTTCTTAGCAAAGTAAGATTGGTAGAGTTCCGCATCCTTTTCTAATAGATAAGAAGACTCAATGACATCAAAGAAACTGGATATTGGTAAAGCAATTTCTTCAACAGTCTCTCCAGGATTAGCAGGATAAAGGATGATTTGACTATCTTTATAATCAAAACTCCAAGATGCCAAATCCTGATCTGTGAAGCTCTTTATAACTTGATCAATTTTTGCCTGGTCAAGTTTCTTATCTTCTAGAGTTGATTTGATTTGACTCAGTAAGAGTTCCTTAGCCTTGCTTGCATCTTTGAAGAGTTTACTGAGGTCAAAATCTTTCCCATCTTCAGTCAAGAAAATTTTCCCTAAGGAAGTCTTTTCTTTTTCTTCAACCTTTGCTACAGACAAATCATAGACTTGCCTACTGATATTACGAGTAACAACTCCCTTAAGGACAGGATCCAGCTGCTCAGTATAATAAAAGACCAGATCCTCTTTATCTTCTAGATTTTCTTTGATATCCTGGTTGATTTTTTCTCTAATAGACGCAATGACTTCCTCTCCTTGTAGAGGGTAGTAGGCAATCACCTCAGCTTGCCCTTTTCGGAAATGGTCCCTCTGACTACCTGAATTGAATTGCTGGTCCTTTTCGCTTTTTAGCGCTTCAATTTTTTGTTCATAAGATTGCTTTTGTAGAACCTTGTAGCCAATGGCACTTCCCAAAAGAATCATAGCGATTCCTAAGATCCCAACAAAGGAAAGCAATAACCTTCTCTTTTTATCGTGAGAAACACGGTTCATATTTTTCTTCATATTTCCATCATATCAAATCAAAGCTATTATTTCAATGATAAACAGGTAATCTAGCTCCATTTCAAAAAATAAAGAAAAAGCTTAGAATTCTCTAAGCTTCTATTTTAAAAGCGAATTGCTTCACGTGTTTTTTCATATGAAGTCACAAAACGGTTTGTAACTCCTGGTTCTGCAACTTCCAAGGCTTGAGAAATCTTCTCAAATGATGCCCGATAGTCAAACTCTTTCTCAAAAATTTCAAGTGCTTCGTTGAAAGCCTCTTGGATGCGTTCATCAAATGAACGGTAGCGATTTGAGTATTGGAGAAGTTGCTCTGTCAAAGTCGCATACTGAACAATGTCATATGTTTCTGTCTCAAGTACTGCCATATCATTCGTCGCAATTTCAAGAATTCGCTTAACAGATTCAATATTAACCTGCGGTTGTTCTAGCTCCGCCATCAAATCTTCAGTGTTATGACTTGCAGTAAAGAAGAGTTTCAAGAAACTTTGAGGGATTCCTGGTAAGTTTCGCTTTTCCATGTAACGTTTGATGGTGTGCAAACGATTCACATAGACATTTGCTTTTTGGCGAGCATTGAGGTCGTCTTTTTCAATTTGCGCAAGTCGTTCGCTCACAGAAATTTGCTCATCTTCAATATCTTTGAGATTGCTTTGAAGCATTTCCAACTGTTCTTCAAGAACAGAATAGGCTTGAGCAGATTCTCTTTGATCCTCTGTTACTTCTAAAATAGCGGTATCAAGTGCAGCTAATTCTTCTTGAAGTCGGCGAACATGATTTCCATCACTTTCTGGAAGAAGGTAAGTTTTATTCAGGCGTTCAAGATCCTGAACAAGCACCTGGTTATTTTCTTTCAAGTGGTTGAGATAGGTTGGAAGTGTTGAGAGGAGATTCTCAACGACTTTTTGAGCCTCAATTTCACGAGTGAAAATATCATAAAGTGCGTTGATTTCTTCTTGAATGCGATTATTTTCATACTCTGCATTGTCCAACTCCAACTGACGAATGTTTTCTTGATTATTCTTCAAAGATTCATGCAAAAGTTGGAAACGAGACTCGATATCTGTTTCTGTAAAGTGGTAGTTGGCATCCAACAGCTTGCGATAGCCTTCTTCCAAATCTGCTAATTGATCTGGCAATTCCTTTGTCAAGGTTTCAACAAGAGCTGGAATCCGATCAACAATATGCGTTAGAGCAAGAATATGATTTTCAGTATCATCTAAGATTGCTGCAGCTTCAACTGGGTCACCTGATGAGTTAAGGGTAACGAATTGAGAGAATTCCGATTGGATGTTTTCCAATTGTTTCTCAATCTCAGGAAGAGCTTTCCCATATTTCTCTGAGTCCTCTGCAACAGTATGTTGAAGGGTTTCAAACAAGTCCAAAGCATGTAGGACACGACCACTATTCTTAGATTCTTGCTTTTCAAGTTCAGAAAGGGCATTGCGAATAGCTGCAATATCCTCTTCAATCAAACTAATCTGGCTTTCAATTTGATCAATCTTGTGAGCTGCTTTAAAGAAACGGAAAGAATTATTGTAGTTTTCAGCTTCAAAGAGGTGATTTTCGATGTCTGCAAATGAGTTCAGAGATAAATCAACCCATTTTTGATTCCATTCACGAAAGGTTACCTGACTTTGACCAATCAAGTGCATATTTTTAACGGCTTCAACCTCATCATTTACAGGAAGGTTGTAGAGTTCTTCTTTTCTTTCTTCAAGCGCCGTTAATCTGCTTACATTACGCTTACGTAGAAAAATGGCTGTTACATAAGCTAAAATCAAAATGACCGCAATCGCAACCATTAGATAAATTAGTTGTCCATTAGACATATCAAACTCCTTTTATACTAGAAACAATCGTAATGATTATATCATATTTTTTAAACCAAGGGAACTATTTCCCACATTTTTTAGACGTCAAGTGTACTGTAAACAGCGTTTTCTTCAATAAATTCGCGACGAGGTTCTACCCGATCTCCCATCAACATATCAAAGATTCTATCTGCTTCAGCAGCATCATCTACCGAAACACGCGCCATCAAGCGATGTTCAGGATCCATGGTTGTTTCCCACAATTGGTGGTCATCCATTTCTCCCAACCCCTTATAACGTTGGATGGTTGGCTTTGAGCGCCCTTCACTATGACGTGCTAAGGCTTCTTGGAGTTTAATTTCTTGATCTGTACCTGGCTGGATGTATTCTTTGATCTCACTTCCAACTTTAACCCCATAAATCGGTGGTTGGGCAATATAAACATAACCAGCTTCTAGGATTGGTTTCATGTAGCGGTAAATTAAGGTTAGCAAGAGAGTTCGAATGTGGGCACCATCGACATCGGCATCGGTCATCAAAACGAGTTTTTGGTAACGAGCCTTAGTAACATCAAATTCTGCGCCAAATCCTGTCCCCATGGCTGTAAAGAGACTTCGAATTTCTTCGTTGGCAAGGATTTTATCCATACTAGCTTTTTCAACGTTCAAGATCTTACCACGAATTGGCAAAATAGCTTGGAATTCACGGTTACGACCAGATTTAGCTGATCCACCAGCCGAGTCTCCTTCGACGATGAAGAGTTCGGTTTCAGCAGGATTATTTGAAGAACAGTCTGCTAGTTTTCCTGGAAGATTGGAAATTTCCAAACCAGATTTCTTGCGAGTGACTTCACGCGCACGCTTGGCAGCCACACGAGCCTTGGCAGCCAAAATTCCTTTTTCCACGATGCGCTTGGCGATCTGTGGATTTTCCATGAGAAAATCAGAGAAGGCATCGCTGAAGAGGCGATTGGTAATCTTAACTACTTCACTATTGCCCAGCTTTGTCTTGGTTTGCCCTTCAAACTGCGGATTTGGATGCTTGACAGAGATAACTGCAGTTAAGCCTTCACGAACATCTTCCCCTGTTAGGTTGTCTTCATTGTCTTTTAGTAATTTATTTTTACGAGCATAATCGTTGATAACACGCGTCAGTGCTGTACGGAAACCTTGCTCATGCGTTCCACCTTCATGGGTGTGAATGTTATTGGCGAAACTCATGACATTTTCGTGGTAACCGGTTGTGTACTGCATGGCTACTTCAACAGTAATATCATCCATCTCACCGTCTGTGTAGATTGGTGTGTCAAAGATCACATCCTTGTTCTCGTTGATATATTCAACATAGCTAGCAATTCCGCCCTCATAGTGGTAATGTTTAGTCTGTTCGAGACCTTCACGCTTATCTGTGATGGAGATTCGAAGACCTCGGTTCAAAAAAGCTAGTTCTTGAATACGTTTATTCAATTTGTCAAAATCAAAGGTCGTTGTTTCTGTAAAAATCTCTGGATCCGGCGTGAAGTGAACTGTTGTTCCGGTTCTATCCGT
>ERZ772940.611-NODE-611-length-15413-cov-54.4406_pt1 | contig 15413 bp, 8 predicted proteins | sample MGYA00511682_ERZ772940 | MGnify/ENA primary metagenome ERZ772940 (study PRJEB29015, sample SAMEA2737922) | human oral metagenome | biome: human oral; feature: human-associated habitat; material: dental | place: China | collected 2031 ... | reverse complement strand
GCCATCAAGCTCATCACCCAGCCAACCCCCTAAAACCGACTTTGCCGACCCCCTGAGGCAACCCCATGTCGCAACTTTGTACTATTTTGTGCTAGTTGCAGTACTAGAGGCATCTGCGTCGTTCAGCGTTGCGCGGACCAGTTTCAGTGAGATCACTTCGTCAACCAGCTTTCGTAGTTTACGAACATTACTAGTACTGCTCGCGTGAGCGTAGAGCATGGGCTTAACCTCTTCCTTATCAAGGATAGCCTGCTCATCAGACGAGAGCACCTGAAAGCAGGCGTCTACCAATCTATTAATGACCTCCTTAACCTCATCTGCAGTCAAGGACTCAAAACGTATCAACGCATCAAAACGCGAATACAGGGCATCTCCGAGCGCCTTCCGGATCTCATCCTCTGACCCATAGTTCGACGTACATATAATCAGAGTAGAACCAAGTGGAACTCGATAGTTTTTGTCTTCGAATACACCTTCATCGAATACTTCATAGAAAGCGCTATGAAATACAGGGTTTGCCTTGTCGAACTCATCAATCAGGATCACTCCAGATGAGCGATCGAGCAGATCTCGCGCAAACGAACTTTCGGAGTGCGAACCACCAAATACATAGGAAGCGAACTTGTCGCTATGGAACATCGAGAATTGTTTGCGCATCAGTTTTCCACCGAGAAGTCCGTTCAGAAACTGGGCAGTCTCTGTTTTTCCTACACCGGAGGGTCCGTAGAACATCAGAACTACGGGTTTGCTTCGCTTATCATTCGTCAGCGGGTAGAGGGCGGCCAACATCCGCTCGCGGACCGATCGCTGGCCGACGAGATGATCCGCGAAACCGTCGCGAAACCTGATCAAGGTGTCACGCGTGACGACTGGATAGGTGTAACGCTCAACTTTTGTCGTAAACACTCTATCGAGCTGTGTATGAATGAGCTCGGGCGGATTATGGAGGAGCAGATGCTTCGGGTTGAGTTCTCGCACTAGGCCAACAAAGTTCGTGATGGCATGCTCATGGACGCTTGCGTAATCGCTTGACATAGCGACCACGCAGTCTGGACGAGAGGTAGCTACTTCCTCCTCGGAGGTTTCTTGTCCATCCACGGTGTGTCGGATCCGACGCCTGGCTTCATCACGTTCATTCAAGAGGTCGAGTAGGTATTGTCGCTGGCTTTCACCAAGTTGCTCTTCGAACCACGAAGGAGGGCCGTAGTAGACGACGACATTCGTATCACTCCCCATACTCGACCCCCGCAAGGATGACATCATACACGTCGAGAAACTTGTTTGATTTCGTCGAAGTACCGTCGACTATATCCAATCCGGTCAATGGGATCGACTCAGATTCGGACGTCATCTCGACCTGCATCATCAAACTGGATTCCGTCGCCGCACCAACCTGAATGCCGTGAAATACAAGCCGCATGCGACCGAGATCAACTAACCCGTAGTTGTTCCGAAACGCACGAATATTGAACCGCAGGATGCACTTCGAGCCATCAACATCCTGGCCGAGTAGTTCATAGTAACCTTTTGCTGATAGTAGAGCATTATCTAGTTCGGTTAGATTGACAGGCATCTCATCTTGGTTGAGCATCACCAAGTACGGAGTATACATTTTCATGTACGCCGCGGAGCCGTTGCGAGCAGAAACTGTCAGGCCGGTGAGCTGCCGAACCCCGTCCAACTCGTTAACTTTGTTGAGATAGTCAGTCAGGATGGTGTTTGAGAGCGTTTTATTGAGGATACTGTGTCCGATTGTTGAGGCGCTTGCAGCGACACTAGCCTCAGCCGATCCTCCAAAAAATGGAAGCCAATTGAATCTGGCGGCAGCCTTCGCGCTAGCTTCAGCCTCTATCTCAGCTGCTCGATTTTTACTCAACTCCTTCGAAGAGGTTTCCTTACCGCCCGCCACAATATCCAACAAGTCTGATGCGGATTCTTCGTCAAAGTAGACGATTTTAATCATGTTCATATTTACATTACTTCTATTTGCATCGAATATTATATCACCTCAATCCAGGTAACCTATGTCTGATTACGAGCTAAATTCACCAGTAATACTACGTTCGGATTACACCCAACAAATGCGTGCACATTTACATCGCACCAGTAGATGTCATCAGCATTTGAGGCGCCTGTTTTTTCGATGGAGCACATATCATCGAAGTGCATTATTGCTAAACCTTTCTCGCCGGGAAAAGCGGAGAACTGCGGATAGTTGTGAGTAGGAGGGTGAGTACATCATGTTGGGATGCATACGACTAGTTGGAAGCAGAAGTCGTAAGCCTCATCGATCGGGGTGCGGCACAGTTGGCACTGCCTGCCACGCAACCGACCAGGGACGGCGGTCGCCCGGAAGTAGCCGGGCAGGATCCCGGTCATGCGACGAGTTCACGTAGTAATTCCTCCGCCTGAGCACGCTCAGCTTGGAGGGCACGTACCTGGTCCAAAACATCGCGCGTGGAGTCAGCGACGCGCGCCTGGCCTGTACGGGCAAGTTCCTGCCCCCAGGAGGTACTCTCGGCGACGCGATGAGCGAGAACGATCCCGCGCCCGTGCTTGACTGCATTCTTTGCCTGGGAGCGAGTGCCTGAGCGCTCGGAGGCGGCGACAACGAAGGTCGTGATGCCGTAGCCACTCATGACGGCGTTGCGCATCGGAAAGTTCGCAGGTTTCATTACAGCATTCGGTTCGAACTGGGTCATGACCAGCTTGTGGTTGGCAACGATGCGCTCACGTAGATTCTTGTTTGTCTCAGGGTAGGTGCGCCCAAGCCCCGTGCCCATCACGGCGACAGTGCGTCCTCCAGCATCCAGGGCAGCGGTGTGGGCGGCAGTGTCAATGCCAGCGGCCAAGCCCGATACGACAGTCAGACCTGCCTCGACTACCGCTCTGGCGACGTAGTCGGCAACACGGAGAGCATCGTCGTCGGCATCGCGTGAGCCGACAATGCACACTCCCTGGTCTGCCGGGGTCAGGTCACCCTGGTAGTAGAGAAGAGCCGGCGCCTCGCGAACATCACGCAGACGTGCGGGGTACTGGTCAGCCAGTACAGAGACGAGTCCCATGCCCTGAGAGAGCCAGTTGTCGACGTCCTCGCGGGCTTGGCTCAACGCCGGGTCATCGAGCAGGGAAGGACCAGCAATGTCGGCAAGGGCTTCGCGGGGGTCGGCACTGTCCAGGAGAACCTGAACGCGATCAGGCTGAGACAGGCCGCGCTTCTTGATACGGGTGATAGCCAGGACCTGGGCGAGGGCTTCCGCGGTCTCCATAGCACTCATAGTAGCCAGGGGTGAGTTCAGAATGTCAGTGCAGGCTGACATCATGGGACGTGCCTCCCTTCGGCACCTCCTCCCGGAACGTCCATGTGTCCTTGCCGGGGAGGGAGGGCTTGGGAAGGAGGTGAGGGCCGTGTCCAAGCCGAAAGGCCGACGCGCACACGTCCGCAAGGACAAGGTAACGGCCCGGAAGGTGAGCGACATACTGAACTCGATCGCTCGCCTTGTCCGGGCCGTCGGTGTCCTTGTGGATGCCCTCAGCAAGTGGATCGGCTAGGCCATCCCCTTGCTAGGGGAGTCGCCCGGATGCGACCCGGGTGGCTCCCCACCATTATGGCTGGCCCTACTCAGCCCTGTCCACAGCGCGACGAGACTCACCAGGATCTTCGCAAACCTGGCTCGTAACCTCACGTCGAACCAACCGCGCCCTCTATCCCGAGGTCTGCCTTGACGTCCTCCCAGGAGATGGTGCCATGTTCGGCGATCTCAGCTCGGGCGGCGTCGGCGGCCTCAACGTCCGCCAGGTCCTCCGCCGCCTGGGTGAGCCGCTCCAAGTCCTCGACATCGATCACCGCGGCTACACGGCGACCCCGGCGGGTCAGGAAGACAGGCTCGTGTTCGACGCGGACATCGTCGACGATCTCATCGAGCCGGTTGCACGCAACAGAGACAGGCAGGTCGGGCATGACTCCAGTATGGGTGAAGGTCGCAGTTTTCACGCCTCGTCACCAAGAAGCGACTCGGGCCTCCGCCTCTCCTCTCCCCTCGCTGCGGTAGCCTCTGATCTGCGGGATCACTCCCGGAACAACGACGATCCGCACGAGGTGGCGCCGGCCCCGGCAGACACCACTCCCGTACACCATTCGCCGCCATCCACCCCACCGCCCATCACCACCACGCTCCACCCATGACGCTCCTCCTCCCTAGCCTCCAGGCCGAACGCATCCGGCGGTCCATCGTCGACTACCTGTCGACGACCTTCGCGCTGACGGACGCCGAGCCGCGACGGGTGCTCGCCGATTTCCTGGAGGACGAGGAGCAGGGGGTCTTCGTCGGCCCCTTCGTCCGCCTGCGCCTGCCCTACCTGGCCGCGAGCGCCCCCGCCGTCGCCCCCGATCGGGCCGGCCACCCCGTCCTGCCCGGCCGGCCCAGCCGCCCCGGCCCGGCTGACGAGCCCGCCGCCACCGCCGACCACCCCCTCGACTGGGACCCGGGCCTGGCCCCCTACCAGCACCAGGAGGACGCCTACCGCCGCCTGACCACCAAGGGCGGCCACCACCCCGAGCCGACCATCGTCACCACCGGCACCGGCTCGGGCAAGACCGAGTCCTTCCTCCACCCCGTCCTCGACCACGTCCTGCGCGCCCGCGCCCAGGGAATCACCGGCATCAAGGCCCTCATCCTCTACCCCATGAACGCCCTGGCCTCCGACCAGGCCAGCCGCCTCGCCAGCCTCATCGCCAAGGATCCCGCCCTGGCCGGTGTGCGCGCCGCCATCTACACCGGGGACTCCTCGGCCAGCCCCCGCAAGCACGTCACCGCCGACTCCCTCATCACCGACCGCTACGTCATCCGCGACAACCCGCCGGACATCCTGCTCACCAACTACAAGATGCTCGACCAGCTCCTCCTGCGCCCCGAGGACCGCGAGCTGTGGCGGGCCTCAGCCGGGTCGCTCACCTACCTGGTCCTCGACGAGTTCCACACCTACGACGGTGCCCAGGGCACCGACGTCGCCATGCTGCTGCGGCGCCTGGGCCTGACCCTGCGCGCCCACCTGCCCGCCGACGACCCCCGCCAGGAGGCCTTCGCCGCCTCGCCGCTCGGCCCTGTGTGCCCGGTGGCCACCTCCGCCACCCTCGGCGACGGCGCAGACCCCTCCCAGATGCTCGCCTTCGCCCGCGACGTCTTCGGCGCCGACCTGCCCACCAGCGCCGTCGTCACCGAGACCCGCGCCGACCTCGACCAGTGGGCCGCCACGCACCGCCAGGTGGCCGAGTCCAAGGGCCTGGCCGGCCGCGCCCTGCGCCTGCGCTCCCTGCCCGGTGAGAACCTGCAGGCCCTGGCCCACCTCGCCGAGGCCGGCTCCCCGGGCCCCGAGAAGCTGCTCCGCGGCGTCGTCACCCACCTCTACGACCTGCCCGAGGAACTGGAGGACACCCTCGACGCCGCCGGCCTCGCCTCCGCCCTCCAGGCCCACCCCGACGTCCTGGACCTCGTGCGCGCCGCCGAGCACTCCACGTCGATGGCCGACCTCGCCCGGGGCGTCCTGGGCCCCGTCCCCGAGTCGGGTCTGGCCCGGCGGGTCCTCTCCGCGATCCTGGCGGCCCTGTCCGTCGTGCGCGCCGGACTCGACGGCACCCCCGACCGCAGCGCGGTCAACGTGGAAGTCACCTTGTGGATCCGAGAGGTCACCCGCGTCGACCGGGCACTGAGCTCCCTGCCCTCCTTCCGTTGGGCCGACGCCGCCTCCGAGCAGACGCGGGCCGAGGAGCCCGCACGCCCCGCCCTGTACTGCCGCTCCTGCGGGCGCTCCGGCTGGGGCATCGTCCTGGCCCCCACCGGCCAGAAGGAGAAGGACGACCAGACCCATGTGCGCCGCGACCGCAAGACCGGCGACCCCCGCTTCCGGGCCCTCCTGCACGCCCCCGGGGAGGACGCCGACTACCGCACCCGCGCCGAGGCCGGCGAGATCAACCTGGAGGCCCGCCACCCCGGGCTGCGCTGGTACTCCATCAACAGCCGCGAGCTCCTCACCCGCCGGCCCGCCCAGGAGAGCACCGAGGCCAAGGAGGGCCTCGTCCTGCCGGTCCTGGTGCTCACCGGGGACGAGCGCAGCGTCACCGAGGACTCCACCCGCGACGTCTGCCCCTCCTGCGGGGCCAAGGACTCCATCCGCTTCCTCGGCTCGGCCGTCGCCACGCTCCTGTCGGTGTCCCTGACCACCCTGTTCGGCGACGACGCCCTCGACGACACCGAGAAGCGCGCCCTCATCTTCACCGACTCCGTGCAGGACGCCGCCCACCGCGCCGGCTTCGTCAACCAGCGCTCCCACACGATGAGCCTGCGGTCGGCCCTGCGCGGGGCGCTGCGAGCAGAGATGCCCATCGAGGAGTGGGCCGAGGCCGCCCTCGACGACGCCCAGGCCAGCGCCTTCGACCGCTACCGGCTGGTCCCCGCAACCCTGTCCGAGCACCAGCGCTTCAAGCCCTACTGGGACCCGAAGGCCCCGGCCTCCAAGCGCAGCCGGGCCAAGCCGCACGTGCGCCGTCGGCTCCTGTTCGACATCGCCCTGGAGGTGGGGCTCCAGTCCACCTACGGGCGCACCCTGGAGGCCACCGGCTCGGTCACCGTCCACGTCAGCGCCGGGCGCGCCAACGCCCTGGTGGCTCTGGCCCGTCAGGCCCTCGGGACCGACCAGCAGGGCGTCCTCGACAGTTTCCAGGACACCAGCGACGCAGCCCTGCTCGCCTGGGTGCGCGGCGCCCTGGAGCACATGCGCCGCGAGGGCGCCATCGACCACGAGTGGCTCGCGCGCTACAAGCGCGACGACGGCAAGCGCCTGTGGATCTGGTACAAGCGCAGGCGCGACCAGGGTCAGCCCGCCTTCCCCTCCGGGCGCGCCGCCCCGGCCTTCCCCCAGGTGGGCGGCGGCCTCGACACCCGCACGTCGGCCTTCGCGCCGGTGGGCTCGTCGAAGTCCTGGTACGCCACCTGGGCCCGCAAGTGCCTGGGGGTCGTCCCCACCCACGCCTCCCGCCTGGCCTGCGCGCTCCTGGCCCACCTGGCCGAAGCCGGGATCCTCAGCGTCACCACCACCGACTCCGGCGGCACCGTCTACGGGCTGCCGGCCGGGCGCGTCGTCGTCTCCCCGCTGCGTGAGACCACGCGCGAGGCCCTGCTCCTGGTGTGCGACACCTGCCGAACGCAGTTGCCCGCCGCCACCGCCACCGTCGATCAGCTCAACGGCGCCCCCTGCCCGGCCGCCGGCTGCCCGGGCCGCCTCGGGGCCGGGCCGCACCCGGCGGAGAGCTTCTACCGCAGCATGTACGCCGGGGCCCACGTGCGCCGCGTCGACTCCCACGAGCACACCTCCCTGCTCGACGCCGACGAGCGCGCCGCCGTCGAAGCCGGGTTCAAGCGCCCCGAGCAGGCGCCGGGGGACCCCAACGTCCTGGTGGCCACCCCTACCCTGGAGATGGGTATCGACATCGGGGACCTGTCCACCGTCATGCTCGGCTCCCTGCCGACCACCGTCGCCTCCTACGTGCAGCGGGTCGGCCGCGCGGGCCGCCGCAGCGGCTCGGCGCTCGCCCTGGCCTACGTGCCCGGCAGGCGCAGCCAGCTGCCGATCCTCGACGCCCCCGACCGGCTCCTCAACGGATCGGTCGCGCCGCCGTCGACCTACCTGGGGGCCGAGGAGATCCTGCGCCGCCAGTTCCTGGCCTCCATCATCGACACCCTCACCCGCGAGAACCACCCGGCCGTCCCCTCCGGCGGCCGCGGCGGCGGCACCGCCAGGACCGCGCTGGGCGCCACCGGCGAGGGCTCGCTCATCACCACCGTGTGCGAGCGGATCGAGCGCGACGGCGCCCTGCTGGCGCAGGCCTTCACCGCCGCCTTCCGGGAGCGCACGCCGGCGCTCGACCGCCTGACCACCTGGGTGACCCGGGACTGCGGCGCCGGGCCCCGCGAGATGCTCACGCGGGCCGCCGCCGAGCACCGCGCCGAGGCCGAGCGGCTGCGCCATCAGGAGCGCCAGATCCGCGAGGCCCTGCCCGAGCTCAAGGCCGCCGCCGAGCGCCCCAACGCCACCGAGGAGGACCGGCGGGCCCAGCGCGCCGCCGAGGGAGCCCAGAAGGCGGCCCGGTCACGGATCCTCGAGATGGAGGAGGAGCACTGGGTCTCGGCCCTGGAACGCCACGGCATCCTGCCCAACTACACCCTCATCGACGACTCCGTGCGCCTGTCCGCCCGCGTCTCCTGGCGCGACCCGGACAACGACGAGTTCCACTCCGAGCCCTACGACGTCGAGCGGGCCTCCGTCCACGCCCTGCACGAGTTCGCCCCCGGCGCCACCTTCTACACCCGCGGCCTGGAGATGACCATCGAGGGCATTGACGCCTCCGACCTGCGCAACCAGGCCCAGTGGTGGTTCTGCTGCGAGGCCTGCGGCTACACCGACGTGCGCGAGCCGCAGGAGACCCGGCCCGCCGCGCCCCCGCAGTGCCCGAGGTGCCGCGACACCGCCATCGCCGACGTCGGGCGCGCCCGACGGGTCCTGCGCCTGAGTCGGGTCTTCGCCGACGTCTCCCGGGACGACGCCCGCATCGGGGACTCCAGTGACGAGCGGCTGCGCGCCCGCTTCGAGGTCCTGCCGCTGGCCGACGTCGACCCGGCGCGCGCGGTGCGCCAGTGGAGCGTGGAGGCCTCCGGGTTCGGACTGACCCGCTACCGGGCCATGAACCTGCGCTGGCTCAACACCGGGCGGCCCCTGGCCGGCCAGAGCGTCGACCAGGTGGCCGGCAACGCCCTGTCCTCACGGGACTTCCGCCTGTGCGAGGCCTGCGGCAAGCTCGACACGGACACGCGGGCCGCCTCCGCCCGCGAGCACCGGCCCTGGTGCCGGTACCGCAGCGACCCGGCCGAGCACGTCATCACCGTCGACCTCATGCGCGAGCTGAGCACCGAGGCGCTCGCCCTCGTCCTGCCGCTCGGCTTCGCCACCGACCGGGTGGGCGTGGACTCGCTGGCCTCCGCGATCCTCCTGGGACTGGAGATCACCACCGGCGGCTCCCCCGACCACCTCGGCATCGCCTGCGTCCCCCACCCCGTCGCCGACGGCGCCCCCGGCGAGACCCGCCCCGCCCTCCTGCTCCACGACACCGTCCCCGGGGGCACCGGCTACCTCACCGACCACGACGACTCCTCCCGACTCTGGAGCCTCCTCCTCCGCACCGGCCAGCGCCTGGAGAGCTGCCCGTGCCGCGCCGAGGGCAAGGACATGTGCCCGGACTGCCTGCGGCCCCACGCCGTCTCCGCCGAGGTCACCCGCGCTGCCGCCCTGCACGCCATCGGCCAGGTCCTCGGCCTGGACACCACGGGCACCGACGTCCTGTTCGCGGACCTCGACCCGACCGACGTCCTGTTCGCGGACCTCGACCCGGAGGTCCCCCAGTGGGAGGTCACCGACGAGGCCGTGCGCGCCGGCACCGGGGAGAGCCCCCTGGAGGTGCGCTTCCGCGCCACGCTCGCCGAGCTCCTGGGCAAGGAGATGGCCGTGCGCACCACCAGCGACCCCTCGGGCGCCCCCGCGCTGGAGGTCGACGGGGGCCGCTGGCGGATCCGCCCCCAGCTCGACGTTCGCGGCACCCGCCCCGACTTCGCCTGCCTGCGCCCCGGGGGCCGCGGCCCCATCGCCATCTTCACCGACGGTCGCAGCTACCACGCCAGTCGCGCGCACAACCGCCTCGCCGACGACGCCGACAAACGCGCGCGACTGCGCGCCGCCGGGTATCGGGTCGTCTCCGTCGGCGCCGAGGACCTGGACGGGCCGTGGGACCCGGCCTGGCTGGGTGAGACCATCATCGCCCAGCTCAAGAACGGCGCCCTGGGGCCCGCGCGCGCCGGCGGCGTCACCGACCAGGCCATCGCCGCCTGGCGCGGCGGGCCGATGGCGCTCCTGGAGGCGATGCTGAGAGACGACGTCGAGGACCCCGGCTCCAGCCCGACCGCCGCCGCCCTGGAGGCTCTGGCCGACTCCGCCTGGGGGCCGCTCATCGTCGGCGCCGCCGGCCACCTGCCCCTGGGTCAGAACGCGTCCCTGCGGTACTCCGCCACCCAGGGCGCCGGGGCGGATCCGCTGTGGGAGGCGCTGCGCGTGCTGCGGCCCGAGGATGATCTGCCCGAGCCAGCCGGCGCTGCTGATGCCGCCGCCTCCCCCGCGGGTTCCGCACGCTCCGGCTCGGTCTTCGCCATCCCCCACCTCGCTCTGGCGGTCCAGCTGACCGGTGTCTCCACCACGGGGATGGCCCTCGTGCTCGACGACTCCGACGAGGCCCTGGCCTCCCCCGAGCACCCCGAGGCCTGGCTGGCCTGGCTGCGGCTCGGCAACGTGCTCGCCCTGTCCCGGGCGTCCGTGGACATCACCACGACCAGCCGGGCCCTGGCCGAGCTGCGCGCCCGCGCCCAGGTCGAGGTCGCCGTCGCCGACGTCGCCGGCAGCCCCGCCGCCATGAGCGATCTCGGCTGGGACGACGTCGACCGGGACCTCACCCCCGAGCCCGTCCTCGCCCTTCTGCCCCACCTGGCCGCGGCCGGCGTCCCCCACGAGGGCGACGGCGTCGAGGTCGGCGGCATCATGACGGACCTGTCCTGGGCCGCGCCCAAGGTCGCTGTCCTCGCCGAGCCGCAGGACGGCGACGAGGAGGCCCTGACGGCGGCCGGCTGGCGCGTCATCGTCACCGGCGACGATCCGGCCCGCACCGCCACCGATATCTGCGCGCTCATCCCCGAGCTCCTGGAAGGACACTGACATGGCCACGATCCTGTTGCCCAGCAGCAAGACGAAGGACGCCACCGCCAAGGACCCCTCCCTCAGGGCGAAGATCGGGCCATTCATCAGCAAGCTGTCCACCATGACCGCGAGCTCGGGCCTGCACCTGGAGCCCATTCGTGGGGCGCGGGACCGGCGCGTGCGCACCGCGCGCGTCACCGACTTCTACCGGGCCGTCCTGTTCGAGCTCGCCGCCGACGGCGAGGTCGTCTACGTCGTTCACGGCATCTGGCCGCACGACGAGGCCATCAAGATCGCCGAGTCCGTCACGGTCCACGTCAACCCCCGCAACGGCATCACCGAGGTCGTCGACGTCCGGGACCTCATCGGCCTGGATCCCGACGCCGTCGAGGAGGCGCGGCGCACGGCCCGGGCCAAGCTCGCCGCTGCCCAGCGCGAGGCCGACGAGATCGCCCGCGAGACCGCCCGGATCCAGGCCGCCAACGCCGAGGCGCGCCGTCGCAACCAGGAGGCCGCGAGAGGCTCCGACGCCGGTTCCGAGCCCACCCAGGCACCTGGTGCTGAGCCGGTCGCGGTGACTGCTGCACCACCGGTGGAGGGCCGCCGGAGCGAAGGCGGGACGGCTGCTGGGGTGGCCACCGGGGCCGTCACGGTGCCGGGCGCCGTCGTCGTCCCCAGCCGGGACCAGGCCCCCGGCTGGCCCGAGGGGCTCACCGTGGAGATCCTGCGCGACGAGCTCGGCATCGACGTCCGGCTCGCTGCGGCGGCACTGGCGGCGGAGCGCGAGTCCCAGCTGCTCGACCTGGCCTCCACCGCCCGGGTCTCCTGGCAGGGCGAGGCGCTGCTCAACCTGGCCACGGGGGCGACGATCGAGGACATCCGTGAGGACTTCGGGCTGCGGCTCTCGCGCGACGTCGCCGCCGAGCCCACCGACGCCGACCTCATCGCCGGTCTGCGCACCCGCGCGGCACGCTCGACCTTCACCTGGCTGGAGACCGACGAGGACCTGCGCCGCGCCATCGAGGGGCTCAGCTTCGCCGAGTGGCAGCTCTTCCTGCACCCCCAGCAGCGGGCCCTCGTGGAGCGGCGCGCGAACGGCCCCATGCGCGTCTCGGGCGGCGCCGGAACCGGGAAGACCGTCATCGCGGTGCACCGCGCCGTCGAGCTCGCCGAGCGGGATGCGGCCGAGGGACGCGAGCCGCGGATCCTGCTGACGACCTACACGCGCAACCTCGCCGACGACCTGCGCCGTCAGGTCGCCCAGCTCGAGCCACGGCTGTCCTTCACCGAGAGGCTTGGCGAGTCCGGGGTCATGGTCAGTGGCCTGGACCGGGTGGCGCGCATGATCCTCCAGCGGGCCGGGAGCGAGATCACCCCGATCGCCCAGGGGGTCATCGGCCAGGCTCGCGCGCGGGTGCTGACCTACCCCAGGGGCAGTGTGTGGCAGGAGGTCCTCACCCTCATGGGCGATGAGCTGCCCGAGGGGCTGCGCTCCGCCGACTTCCTGGAGTCCGAGTACGACCTCATCGTCCTGCCGCAACGCATCACCAGCCTCCGGCAGTACCTGCGCATCCGCCGGCCCGGGCGGGGCGTGGCCCTGGACCGGTCCAGGCGGGCCGCCGTGTGGAAGGCGGTGGAGCGCTACCGGGACCGCAGCGCCGACCTGGGCGTCACCTCCTTCTCCGAGCAGCTCGCGCTGGCGGCCGCCTGGCTCGACCACGAGGCGGACCTCGGCTCACCCAGGCCCTTCCGGCACGTGCTCGTCGACGAGGCCCAGGACCTGTCTCCCGCCCACCTGCAGCTGCTGCGGGCGCTCGTCGAGAGCGGGTCGGACGACCTGTTCCTGGCCGAGGACTCCCACCAGCGGATCTACGGCAAGAAGATCACGCTCAGCCACTACGGGATCCAGGTGCGCGGGAGATCGCGGCGGCTGACGCGCAACTACCGCACCACCCGTCAGAACCTCGACGTCGCCTTCGGGATCCTCGACCCCGTCACCTATGAGGACATGGAGGGCCGGGCCGAGGAGCACCGCTACGTCTCGCCGCGCTCCGGGCCCGAGCCGCTGCTGCTGCACGCCACTGACCGCGCCGATGAGCTGAGCAAGGCCGCCGAGCTGCTGCGGGTGTGGCTGGAACAGGACCGGGACAGTGGGGACAGTGCCCCGGAGTCCATCGCCGTCCTCGTGCGCGACCGCTACCAGCGCGACGCCGTCGTCAACGGCCTGGCGCAGCACGAGGTGGAGGTCCGCGCCGTGGACCGCGAGGCGGCCGGTCGGGGCCGGCCGGTGGTCATGACGATGCACCGGGCCAAGGGGCTGGAGTTCCGCAAGGTCCTGCTCTTCGACGTGTCGGAGAACGCGATCCCCCGGTCGCTGCGGGACCAGCAGTACTCCGAGGCCGACCACGCCGATGCGATGCTGCGGGAGCGCTCGCTCCTGTACGTGGCGGCGACCCGCGCCCGCGACCAGCTCGCCATCTCCTGGAGCGGGAAGGCGAGTCCGTTGCTGGACACCATCGCACGACGAGAGCAGCAACCGCTCGCATAAGCGAAAGGCCATCTCAAGAGCCTCTCGTTTTCTTCAGTGACCACCTAGGTGGACCACGGACCTCGATCACCTGCCCGGGTTCCTGGAGGATCAACACCGCAGCGGGTGCCCGAGCAGCGATCGCCGCTGACGTCACCGGCTGCACCCCGCCTTCCCCCACGTACAGCGAACCTCTTGAGAGCCGCGCAGGCTGTACACTATCTCACAGATCGTGACCCGCTCCGCCAGTGCCGCGTCCGACTAGTATGGAAGCAATCGTCCCCCAGCCAGGCCTCCTGCTCCCTCGGGAGTAATGCCCAAATGGCTGGGGCCTTTTGATATGTGGATGGGACAAGGCTCATGCCGAAGACCTGGCTCAGCGTAGAGGAGCAGGCCGCCCGACTCCGCGACCGCGGCCTCGGCATTGACGACGAGCACGAATGCCTCCGGTTCCTGTCGCACGTCAGCTACTACCGGTTCTCCGGCTACTTTCGGTACTGGCAGAGGTCCCCCGAAACGGGGGACAACCGTTTCATCTCGGGAACCGCCTTCTCCACGATTCACGACGTCTACACGACGGAGCAGGCCGTGGCCGCATCCTCCTTCGCGACGATGCGGTGGATCGAGATCCTACTCCGGACCGCGTTCGCTCACCACTACGCCCAACATGTTGCACCACTGGGGGCGCTGGCTCACGACACGGGGTTTGCCGAGCCACGGGACCCAGCCGCGCCACGAGTCGAGGATCGCGTACTGCGAGACCTCGACCGGAGCCAAGAGGCATACATCGCCCACTACCGTGATGAGTCGTGCAAGAACCTCCAGGGCCAGTATCTGCCAACGGCATACGACACCCTTCCAGTGTGGGTCGCCGTAGAGGCTCTGTCGTTCGGCACGCTCTCCAAGTGTATTCAGGCGTGTGAGGGGAGCAGAGTTCTGGAGGACATGGCCTGCGCACTTGGAGTCGCCCGGGCCCCGCTCGTCAGCCAAGTGCGCTCGATGGTTTACCTCCGAAATCGCCTCGCCCATCACGCTCGCATCTGGAACCACTCGGTTCTCGATGCTCCTTCCGTCCCGATGAACGTCAAGCGACGCGCCAAGAAATCCTACGGGGCGTTCGAGCCGCGCTCCGTCTTCGCCATTTTTGTGGCGATGGACAGGCTCCTCACGACATCAGGGCTCACGTCTTCCTGGCTCTCCCTGGAGATCTTCCCGCTCCTCACCGCCAACCCCCTCGCCGCCCGAGGACTCATGGCCCCCAGGAAGTACGGCGACATGGATCTGAGTCTCACCGGCTCCTCCTCTCCCGAACTTTGACGAATACTCCTGATCGTCCCTTCTCGCACCGAGATGGGCGGAGGCCTCACTTCTTTACCGCACTCCGCACGGCACAACCGTCGGAATGCGAAAACGCGGAGTCAAGCACCAGGCGCCGTCAAACATCTGCGAACGCTGTAGGCGGGATCCCTCACGAGCAGCTGTCGGACATCCATCTGCTCGGAGGCAGGATCGACCTTCGGCAATCCCTCGGCTAGAGCGCGTCGCACACGAGGGTCGAGGTCAGTAGCCAGACGCGCACCGAGGTGAGGCGGGGATGGATGTCTTGCCCAAATGGCGGCGGCGAGTGAGCGGGCAGCACAGCCCTGGCCGAAGAGGAATCCCAGGTCGTCATTAAGCGCAGCAGCACAGCCAGGTCCGGCAGGCAACCGCCTCCCAGGGCCACGCACACCGCCAGGTCCACGATGATCCGGCCCGAATTATGCACCGCCCAGGACCGCCACGGCGACAGGGCCCACGAGAGCTCGTCGCCCAGCCCGGTGACCCGAATGGTCTCAGTCAGCAGCCGTGCCTCCGCCAGCGCTCAGGATGTCAGTGCCGGCTGGCATGATGGTTGACGCCTCCCTTCGGCACCTTCCCCCCCCCCCGGAACACCCACGTCCTGGCCGGGGAGGAGAGGAACTGGGACGGAGGTGAGGGCCGTGTCCAAGCCGAAAGGCCGACATGTCAAAAGTCCGCCGGGGCAAGGGAACGGCCCGGAAGGTGAGCGACGTACTCAACTCGATCGCTCGCCTGATCCGGGCCGTCGGTGTCCTGG
>ERZ772940.609-NODE-609-length-15421-cov-29.0788_pt1 | contig 15421 bp, 12 predicted proteins | sample MGYA00511682_ERZ772940 | MGnify/ENA primary metagenome ERZ772940 (study PRJEB29015, sample SAMEA2737922) | human oral metagenome | biome: human oral; feature: human-associated habitat; material: dental | place: China | collected 2031 ... | reverse complement strand
AAGCATGGCAGACCGCGCACTGCGAGGCATGACCATTGGCGCGAAGTCGATGGAGTCGGAGGACGGCGTCGAGTTCGCCGAGCGGATGATCATCAGCTACGAGTGCCCGATGGCGCACGTCACCAGGATCCCGATGTCCACCGAGGCAGAGGTGCCTCCCACCTGGGAGTGCCCCGAGTGCGGCCAGCTCGCCGCCCGGCGCGGTGAGGACGAGCCTGAGCCCGACGAGCCCAAGAAGACCCCGCGCACCCACTGGGACATGCTCCTGGAGCGCCGCAGTGTCGATGAGCTCGAGGTTCTCCTTAATGAGCGCCTCGAGGCGCTGCGCAGCGGTGAGGTCTACCGCGAGCGGGTCAGCGGCTGACGGGGCCGTTAGGAGCGCTTCTGGCGAGATGAGCCAGTCGGACGCTGCTGCCGGTACCCGGCGGTGGCCCGGCGGCGCCTGTCGCGGGCGGCGCGCAGCCTGCTTCCAGCGAGCTTGGCCGCATCGAGCAGCTGGCCGGAGCGCTTGGCCACTCCCCAACGGGTCACGAGGGACAGTTCCTCGGTGAAGATTCCTCCGGAGAGCTTGGACTGTCCGGCCTCCCGCTCCAAGAAGGTGATCGGCATCTCCACGATGCGACCGCCGATCTCGTCAACCAGCTTGGTCATGTTGACCTGGAACCCGTAGCCGAGGGCCTCGACCTTCCCGAGGTCCATGCGGCGCAGGATCGAGGCGCGGAAGACCCGGAAGCCCGCGGTGGCGTCCTTGACACGCAGCCCCAGCATGGCATTGATGTAGAGGTTCCCGGCCTTGGACAGGGCCACGCGCTTGGCGTCCCAGCCCTCGGTGGCGCCGCCGGAGACCCATCGTGAGCCGATGACGAGGTCCGGCTCGTCGGCCATCTCGGCGCGCTGAATGAGCAGGGCCAGGTCCTCGGCGCGGTGGGAGCCGTCGGCATCCATCTCCACGATGAGCTCGTAGCCGGCGGCCAGTGCCCAGGAGAACCCGGCGAGGTAGGCCGGGCCCAGCCCGTTCTTCTCCGAACGGTGCAGGACATGGATGTGGGAGTCCTCGCGCGCGCGGGTGTCGGCGTAGTCCCCGGTGCCGTCGGGGGAACCGTCGTCGACGACGAGAATGTCTGCCTCGGGAGCGTGCTCGCGGACCCGGTCCAGTGCCGTGGGCAGGGACTCGATCTCGTTGTAGGTGGGGATGACGACGAGTGCCTTCACTTCTGTCTCCAAGGTTGGGGATGGTGTTGCGCCGAGGCTAGTGGCGGCACCCTGAGGTTATCTGAGATCAGCGGCGACGCCTGCGATTCCCAGACGCAGCCACTGCTTTCCGTCCTGAGCGCAGCCGGCTCAGGATACCGGCTCCCACCAGTAGCCCCGCACCGGCGAGGAGAATGAATCCGGGGGCGGCACCGAGCCGGTCGGCGACGGTGTGTGAGCTGCGCAGCGGGACATCGGCCACGAGGCTCGCCTGGGTGTAGGGCCGGGTGATCTGCTCGACCTCACCACGGGGGTTGATGATGGCGGTGTAGCCGACGGTGGAGGCCTGGATGACGCTGCGGCCGTGGACCACCGCCTGAACGCGCCCCTGGGCGAGCTGCTGGGCGGCCTCGCCGGAGTCGAGGAAGGAGGCGTTGTTCGTCGGGATGATGATCGCCTGCCCTCCCTGTGCGACACCGGCGCGCAGGGAGTCGTCGTAAGCGGCCTCGAAACAGATGCCCATGGCGAAGGTGACGTCCCGCCCCTGGGTGACGGCCGGAACCGTCAGCGTGCTGGGGCCGGTACCGGGCAGCATGTCGATGCCGACCCGGTCCACCTGAGTGGTCAGGCGCCGCACCAGGGAACGGGAGGGAATGTACTCTGCGAAGGGCACGGGCCGGTGCTTGCGGTAGTAGGGATGAGCCGTCTTCCCGGAGACGTCTCCGGGATTCCAGATGAGGACGTCGTTGTAGCGGATGTCGCCGACAACAGGAACCGCGCCCACGAGCACCGGCGCCTGGACCGCCTGGGCGGCCTCATCGACGATGGTCGCCGATGCCGGGTAGTCGCGAGGGTCCAGGTCCGCGGAGTTCTCCGGCCAGATGACCATGTCGAGGCTGCCGGGGCCGACGTCGGCGGCCAGCTGCTTCGTCGCCGTGGTGTGGTTGCTGGTCACCTCCAGGGCCCGGTTGTAGGCGTCCTCGAAGTCTGTGGCCACATTGCCCTGCACGGCTCCGATACGGACGGTGCCGTTCTCAGCGCGCGTCTGCAGTGGCAGCGTCCTCGGCGCAATGAGCACAGCCGCCGTGAGCGTTGCGCAGACGAGGACCGGCATGGCGCGGCGCTCATAGACGGATCGAGCCGCGTGAGCGATGCATGCGGCCGCCAATGCCACCAGCAGCCCCACCCCGGCGCTGCCGACATAGGCCGCCACCGGCAGGATGGGGGCATCCGCCATGGCGAAGGCCAGGCGCCCGAAGGGGAAGCCGCCCAGCGGCCACACCGAGCGCAGCTCCTCGACCCCGGACCACAGCACGGCGAAGAAGAGCACGCCGGCCGCGCCGGCAGGTACGTGCCGCGTGAGCCGCCTTCCCTGGGCAGTCCCCTGGAGCAGTGGCAGGCGGCTCACCAGGGACCAGGCCCCGCCGAGTCCGGCCAGGAAGAGGGACTCGAAGAGCGTCAGCGCGATCCAGCCGATCGGGTTGCCCATGCCCACCATCGTGAAGTGCAGCAGAGGAGTGAACAGACCGAAGCCGTAGAGCAGTCCCAGACCGGTGCCCGCCCAGAAGCGGCGGCCGCTGATGAGGAGCATGAAGGCCCCGACCCCGATGAGGGCCGACCACCACAGGTTCACCGGGGGGAAGGCGGCGTAGGTGGCTACGCCCGCCAGCAGCGCCACCGCTGCGGGCACTGATCGGCGAAGCCAGAGGGAGGACCGAGAAAGCAGCCGAGTACACAGCCTGGAGGGCAAGCGGGAGGGCACTGTCACGCGGTGAAGCATACGGGTAACTTGATTGTTAACCTTTGTGGCGGCAGGCCAGAGCGCGATGCACAGGCTGCCAGGCCAGGGCCAGCAGGGAGCCGATGATGGCTCCGATGAGGCAGGACATGGCCGTTCCAGTGATCCAGGACAGGACCGGGTTGTGGGTGAGCTCCTCGGCCCACTCGATGGCGTGGTGCAGCGGGTGGAAACCGACCTTGGCGAGGTTGACTGCCAGGATATGGCCGCCCACCCACAGCATCGCCACGGTCCCGACGATCCCGATACCGCGGAAGAGCGCCGGCGCAGACGTCACAATCGCGCGGCCAAGGGAGCGGATGGTGCCGGTGCGGCCGTGGCCTGCCAGGTGCGCGCCGGCGTCATCGAGCTTGATGAGGGCCGCCACCAGGCCGTAGACGGCGAAGGTGATGAGCAGAGCAATGAGGACCAGGACGATGATGCGCCGCATGGAGGACTCCCCCTCCACCTCGGCCAGGGCCAGCAGCATGATCTCGGTGGACAGGACGAAGTCCGTGGTCACGGCCTGACGGACGATCTGGGCTTCGTCGACCGGGCCGGTCTCCTCTTTGGCGTGAGCAGCGCCGCCGAAGCGCTCCAGGATCTTCTCCCCGCCCTCGAAGCACAGGTAGGTGCCGCCGATGACGAGCGCCACCGGCAGGAGCCACGGCGCCACGGCCGTCAGCAGCAGGCCGATCGGCAGAATGATGAGGAGCTTGTTGCGCAGCGAGCCCAGCGTGATCTTCTTGATGATCGGCAGCTCACGGTCAGGAGTGATGCCGGTGACGTACTGGGGCGTGGTGGCGACGTCGTCGACAGCAGCCGCCGAGACCTTCGCCGAGGCCTTGACGGCCATGGAGGCCGTGTCGTCAACGGTGGACAGCGTCAGCTTGGCGAGCGTGGCGATGTCGTCGAGAAGGGCGAAGAAGCCTGACATAAGGGCATGAGTCCTGTCGTCCGGAGTATCGGCTGGAACGAGAGTACTAGTCCCAGCGTCACACGGCGGACCAGCTCACCACTCCCCTATTGAGATCCAGGGAGGCCTCGGCGGCGCGCATCGACAGGTCGGTGACCGCCCTGGCCTGCTCGGGGGTGGCATCCGGTGGCGGTGAGAGGCTCGCGATCTGCCCGACGACGTCGAGCAGCTGCTTGCACCAGCGCACGAAGTCCCCGGCCGTCAGCTCCGTGGCATCCAGGATGTCCGCCAGCTGCGCTCCGTCGCACCAGGCCTGGACGGCACCGGCCAGCGCAGGCTCCGCCCCCGAGGAGGCCTCGATGCGGGCCAGGGACTCCAGGTCGTGGATCCGGTGCGAGACTCCCAGCTGTGCGCGCAGGCACTGGCCGAGCCTGGATACGGGCGCCACGGGCAGCCCGATCGACTGGGCGCTCAGTCGCGGCTCGTAGACGCAGGCGCTCAGCGCACCGGCCAGCTCTGCGGCGCTGAGATCCTCGAAGACTCCCGTGCGCAGGCACTCGGCGATGAGCAGATCCCGCTCGGCGTAGATCCTGGCCAGCACCTTGCCGGCACCGGTGACCCGCAGCTCGCGCTCCGGGTGCCCCCGGTCTACAGGACGCAAATAACCCAGCTCGAGCAGGACCTCGCAGACGGCATCGAAGAGGCGCGCGATGGTGCCGGTGCGAGTCTCGATGCGCCGTTGGAGGCGCTCGGCCTCGGCCTGGGCCCTGGACCACTTGCGGCCCACCCGGGCGTGCTCCTCCCGGTCGGGGCACCCGTGGCAGGGGTGGGAGCGCATCTCGTGGCGCAGACGCTCGAGATTCTCGATCGCGCTGTCCCGGCGGGCCTGCGCGCGGCTGGAGCGGGTGCGTGTGCGCTTGCCGCCCTCCAGGTCCCCGGCACGTAGAGCGTCGACCAGGCGCTGAACGAGCCGGTCCCGGTCCCGGGGCTGGTGCGGGTCCACCGAGTCCGCCACTCGCAGGGCGCCCACGCGCATGACGCCGTCTGGCGCCGTGTCAGGGGTCAGGGCGACGACCCGGGAGTCCTCCCCCAGCACCGTGACGGTCGGGTTCCCGGTCCGGTCGGCGCCGACCTGAAGGACAATGCCGTGGCGGCGGCGTCGACCCTTGCGGAAGACGATGACGTCACCGCGTCCCAGTGAGCTCATGGTCCGTCCCGTCTCGCTGCGGCGCGAGGCGGACTTGTCCCGCGACAGGTCCGCCTCGGCGTCGGCGATGGCCTGGCGCAGGGAGGCGTACTCGCGGAAGTCGCCCAGACGGCACGTCATGTCCTTCTCCAGGCCCTCCAGGCTGCGGCGTTTGCGGCGAGCCTGAGCGGCCAGCTCCACGACGCCGCGGTCGGCCTGGAACTGGGCGAAGGACTGCTCGAGCACCTCACGCACCCGCGTCCGCGGCATGCGCTCGAGCAGGTTGACGGCCATGTTGTAGGTCGGGCGGAAGGCGGAGACCAGTGGGTAGGTGCGCCGGGAGGCCAGCGAGGAGACCGTGGCCGGCTCGACGTCGTCGGCCGCCAGCACGACGGCGTGGCCCTCCACGTCGATGCCGCGGCGCCCGGCCCGGCCCGTCAACTGGGTGTACTCCCCCGGGCTGAGGGTGACATGGGCCGAACCGTTCCACTTGCGCAGCGACTCCAGGACGACGGTGCGGGCGGGCATGTTGATGCCCAGCGCCAGGGTCTCGGTGGCGTAGACGACCTTGACCAGGCCCGCGCTGAAGAGCTCCTCCACCGTCTCTTTGAATACCGGCAGCAGCCCCGCGTGGTGGGCCGCAACACCACGCTCCAGGGCGTGGGCCCAGAAGTGGAAGCCGAGGACCCCCAGGTCGCCGGCGGGGATGTCAGCGGTACGTCGCTCGATGATCTCCCGGATCCGTGCCGCCTCGGCCTCGGTGGTCAGGTCCACCCCGGCGCTGACCACCTGGTGGACGGCCTGCTCGCAGCCCGCCCGGGAGAAGACGAAGACGATCGCGGGCAGCAGGCGGGCCCCCTCCAGGGCCGTGACGACCTGCAGTCGCGAGGGCGGCTTCAACCTGGCCGTGCGGGCTCCCCCCTCGCCGCGGCGAGGCGCTCTTCCGCCTCGGGCGGAGCGCTTCCAGGGCTGCGGCCCTCGGGCCGAACCACCACCGCGGCCGCGGTAGCCGTTCTTCGATGCGCCACCGGAGGCGGCGGCACGCCGGGCCTGCTTGACGGCCTTGAGCAGCTCGGGGTTGAGCGGGGGCTGCCTCGTCTGCTCGGGCATTTCAGACTGGTCGAGCTGGTCGGCCTGCTCCACCGCATCCGCGGGGTGGGAGTACAACGGCAGCAGCCGGCGACCGACCATCATGTGCTGAGTCAGCGGGACGGGGCGCTCCTCGGAGACGACGACGGCGGTCCTGCCGCGCACCTGGCCGAGCCAGTCGCCGAACTCCTCGGCGTTGGAGACCGTGGCGGACAGGGAGATCACCTGGACCTCGGCGGGCAGGTGGATGATGACCTCCTCCCACACCGGCCCGCGGAAGCGGTCGGCCAGGTAGTGGACCTCGTCCATGACCACGAAGCCCAGTCGGTCCAGGTCTCGCGAGCCCGAGTAGAGCATGTTGCGCAGCACCTCGGTGGTCATGACCACCACGTCCGCGTGAGGGTTGACGGAGGTGTCACCGGTCAGCAGCCCCACCCGCTCCTGACCGTGCCGGGCCACGAGGTCCAGGTACTTCTGGTTGCTCAGCGCCTTGATGGGGGCGGTGTAGAAGGCCTTGAGTCCCCGGGCCAGGCCCAGGTGCACGGCGAACTCCCCCACCACTGTCTTGCCGGCGCCCGTCGGGGCGGCGACCAGGACGCCCTCTCCTCTCTCGACGGCGCCGCAGGCCTCCTCCTGGAAGGGGTCGAGGGGAAAGTCGTAGCCCTGGGCGAATCGGGCGAGCTCACTGCTGGAGGCGGCCTGTCGACGTCGAGATGCGGCATAGCGCTCTGCTGGTGAGCTCATGGCAACCACCCTACGGGCCGGATCAGCCCTGAGCCGGTAGGAGCAGCCGGACGGCGTCGGGGACGGCTTCAAGGCGCAGGGGCAGCTCGGCCAGCGGCTCGCCATCGGCGAAGGGGTGAGGCGGTGGGCGCAGGCCCCGGTCACGGCCGGTTCGCTCAGCGAGCGCCTCAATGGTGACGGTGCGGCTGCGCTCCACGTGGACGGCCGGGTCAGTCAGGTGTGTGCCGCGGAAGAGCCGGCGGAAGAGGGTGAGCAGGCGGGTGCGGCCCACGGGGTCCAGGCGCAGCACCTCCAGCAGACCATCGGTGGGGTCGGCCTGGGGCGCCAGGTCCATGCCGCCGCCAATGTAACGGGTGTTGGCCGCCGCCAGCAGGAGCGCTGGCCCCTCCCAGGTGCCTTCATCGGTGGTGACCCGGTAGCCGTAGGGTGCCAGCGTCGCGAGCTCGGCGGTGAAGGCGCGTACGTAGCGTCCCTCACGTGCGGGCCAGGAAAGGGTGTTGGCGCGGGCGTTGACGGCGGCGTCCACCCCGGCGCTGACCACGGCCAGGGACCAGCGACGCTGCGGGGCGAGCAGGGTGCCGTCGGGGCGTGAGGCGTAGATCGCGTCCACCGCCGTGATTGCTCCCTCACCGGACAGCGCCTGGTTGATGAGGCGGGCGGAGGCCTCCGCATCCCGGCTGGGCAGATTGAAGTGCCTGGCGATGTCATTGCCGGTGCCGGTGGCCACGATGCCCAGAGGCACGCCCGTCGTGGCGACGATGTCTACCCCCAGGTGAACCATGCCGTCCCCGCCGACGACGACCAGTGCCTCAATGTTCCGGTGCGGCCCGTCGCCCAGGAGGGTCCGTCCTGCGCGACGCGTCTGCTCGTAGGAGCTGCCACGGACATGAAGGACCTCATGGCCGGCCTCGGTAAGAACCCGGAGGGCAATATCGTCGGCGGCCGTATGACGGCCTCTACCCGAGGTGGGGTTGGACAGCAGAGCGATACGCATCGAAGGAAGAGCAAAGACAAGTCAGGCGAATATGAGCAGCTGCGCCTGGCTACTCGGCCAGGGCGGCCTCGAGCTCGGCGTCGAGCTCGGCGCGCTTTCTCTCCACCCGTTTGTCATGCCTGATGGAGATGAAGCAGGCCAGGAAGTACAGGCCGGCAATGGGAACGGACATGAAGATCATGGACCAGGGATCCGGCATCGGGTTGACAATGGCCATGAAGGTGACGATACCCACAATGGCCCAGCGCCAGCCCTTGAGCATGGTCTTTCCCTGCATGAGCCCGAGCATATTGAGGGCGACGAGAACCTCGGGCAGGAGGAAGGCGATGCCGAAGGCGAGGACCATCCTCATGATGAAGGACAGGTAGAGATTCGCCCCGATCACTCCGGCGGTGGGGCCGTTAGGGATGAAGCCGGTGAGGATGGCCACGGCGCGCGGCATCACCCAGATCCCCAGAGCCGCACCGGCCAGGAAGAGGAACAGGCCGGCCGTGCCATAGGCCCAGGTGTAGGCCTTCTCCTTGCGGGTCATGCCCGGTCCGACGAAGGCCCAGAACTCGTATATCCACAGCGGGGAGGAGAACAGAATACCGAGCCAGATCGACACCTCGAGCTTCATGTCGAAGGAGGCCAGAATCGTGTCGAAGTTCAAGGTGAGATGCGCGCCCTTGGCATTGGCCTGCTCGATGGGCCGGGTGATGAGGGCGAAGGCCCGCTCGTAGACCAGGTAACCGACGACCGTCATCACCATGACGCCCGCGGCGGAGACGAAGAGACGTTGGCGCAGCTCGCGCAGGTGGTCCCCGATGGACATGCGCGCCTCGGGGTTGTCCTTGCGCCTCGATCGCTTGATCTGAGGGAGCTTGGGCACCGCGGCCTCCTTCGTCTGCAGGTCACCGGCTCTCGCCGGATGACATCACTTCTGGGATGAGCCCTCGGTGCTCTGAGCGGTCTGGCCGGACTGGGTGGGCTCGGTGTAGTAAGTGCCCTCCTGCGGCTGCTGAATCTGAGCCTGGGAGTCCTTGGAGTCGTCGTCGCGCAGCTCCTTGACCTCCTTCTTGAAGACCTTCATGGACTGGCCCACGCTGCGGGCGATGTCAGGCAGCTTCCTGTAGCCGAACAGCAGGATGACGACGATGAGCAGGAAGATGATGTGCGACGGCTTAAAGAGGTTCACGGCGCTGCTCCTTGTGGTAGGGGCTATCGATACGGGCTGAGTGTAGCCTCCCGGGCGGGCGCCTCAGAACGAGGGTCCTGATGGTTCTCCCCAAGGCGGACGGGGCAGGGTTCAGCAGTGATATGCGGCCAGAGCCTGTGTGGCTGCTGTTGCGGCCTCCTGGGCGAGGTCCGGGGGCTCCACCGCGATGAGATGACGCCCCGCGGAGAGGACCAGGCCGATGAGCCAGGCGCGGTCGCGTCCCTCGACGACGACCCTGAGGCGGCCGTCCGCGGTCTCCTCCTGGGAGAGGCACGGGACCTGCTCGGCGAGCCAGCGGCCCGTCGGCTGCAGAACCAGCGTGGCGCGAGGCCTGGTCCCCGCGCAGTGGTCGGCCTTGGGCTGGTTCCTTCTGCGTGAGGCGCGGTGCCGTACGGACGGGGTGTCGAGCGCCTCTGCCGAGGTGATCCGGTCCAGGCGGAAGCTGCGCTCGGCCTTGGCGCTGAGGCACCAGCCCACCAGCGTCATATGTGATCCATCACTTTCCAGTGTGATGGGATCGACGTCTCGCTCAGAGGGGGTGTCGGTGGCGGAGACATAGACCAGGTGGAGGCGGCGCCTGTCGCGCAGAGCGGAGCGCACGGCGGCCAGGATCCGGGACGTATGGCTGGAACGTCCGGTGTGCGCGGGGTCCGGGGCGATGGGGGTGACGGTTCCCGGATCGACGTGCGCGTCGGTGCCATCGGCGGAGGCGCCTGAGCTGAGCAGGGCGGTCACCGCCTGCTGGGTGGAGGCGATCACGGGTGCGGAGGCTTCGTCGTCGGCCAGGAGGTCGGCGAGCACCCTGAGCGCCATGAGCAGAGAGATCGCCTCCTGCCGGGTGAGGCGAACCGGGCGGTCCAGCCCCAGCGGCTCGGACAGGCGCAGGCGCCCGGCCTCGAAGTCCGCGGCGTCGAAGTCCACGAGGTCCCCGTGCATGCCACCGGGCAAACCGGAGACCCACAGCGTGTTGACGTCGCGCTCAATGACGGCCGGGCTGACGCCGAAGTGCTTGGCGGCCTCCGTGAGAGTCACGCCGGGGTGCTCCGCAACCCAGGCGGGCAGGGCGAGCAGCCGCGTGAGCTGGTCGGAGGCGGATACGCGCGCCATGGTCACTCCCCCTCCGGTGCCGTGAGCCCGGCGGCACCTCGCAGGTGGGACAGGACCGCCTGGCGCAAGGAGTCAGGGGCGAGGACGACGACGGCGTCACCAAGAGCGGCCACGGTTCCGGCGAAGGAGAAGGGATCCTCGTACTCGACGGCGATGAGATCACGGCCCTCCAGGTGCGCCAGCAGAGCAGGCAGTTCTGCCTGCGGGGCCTGAACCGGATCGAGGTGGGCCCCGGCCAGACGCAGTCCCAGAGCCCGCCCCGGCAGGGCGGCGAGCAGTGCGCGCCGGCGGCTGGGCGCCTTGGCGGGAAGCCGGGTGAAGGCTTTCGGGCTCCCGTGCACGGTAACTGGCCCGGTGATGCGAGCCAGGCGGAAGGTCAGCAGCCTGGCGGCGGTTCCTGCTGGACCCTCCGGCTCCCTGCTGTCGTCTGGGCCGTGGGCGCCTGTGGGCTCGACGGCGTCGAGGTACCAGGCGCCCTCGGCCAGACGCAGGTGGTGCGGCTCGACAGTGCGGGCCCGGGTACTGCCCGAGCGTGCGGAGACGTAGTCGAAGGTGACCAGGCGGCGCTCGTCGACCGCGGTGATGAGCTCCTCGGGGATCTCGTCGCCGGACAGGTCCGCGGTGAGGACCGGCAGGCTGGCGGAGCTGCTGCCGGTCGGTTCCTCACTGATGGCGCGCAGCTTGGTCAGGGCCCGCCGGGCCGTGGCGGGAAGGTCGCCATCGCGCCAGGCGGAGGCGGCCAGGCCCAGGCAGGCGGCCTGCTCGGCGCTCAGGTGCAGCGGGGGCAGGGTGTAGTCCTCCTCGATGACCCGGTAGCGGGGCTCCTCGGGGCGTCCGGTGGTGGTCACCTCGATGCCGAGCTCGCGCAGCGTGTCCTTGTCCCGCTCGAACTTGCGGCGCGCCGAGAGAGGGTTGGTGGAGGGGTCCGCCGAGCCGTATCCCGACACACTGGCCACGATCTCCTCGGCACTGAGACCGGTGGTGGTGTTGCGCAAGGTGAGCAGAAGGCTCACCAGGCGCTCCTCGGTGCTACGGGTCGGCTGGCTCACGGTGCCCCAGCCTAGGAGAATCCGGTGGCCTGCGGCTGGTGGCGCGCGCGCCCGGATAGTCTGCCGCCATGATGTGGCGCGACGGCGTAGTGACCGGGACCAGGACGGCATGGGGACCCGCGGGGCGATCCTGCGCCGAGCTGGACGTGGAGATCGTCGGGGCCCCGAGTAATGCGGATGGCCTGCTGCCCGGTCAGCGGGTCCGTGCGGTCGCCTACGAGGCCCTCACCGGGCTGCCCGACGTCGCCGAGCGGGTGAGGCTGGAGGTCTCGGCCCTCGACCGTGCCCTGGGTACGGGTGGGCACGCCATGGTCAGCTCTCGCCTGGACGTCCTGCCCCCCGATCCGCCGCGTGAGGGGCACCTCGTCAAGGCCCGCTACATGCCGGACCAGGTGATGGTCACCGGTGTCGACGAGCAGGCCACGGCCCACCACGGCCTGCTGTCCCAGCCGATCGGCAGCCTCGACCTGGAGGGGATGCCGGTGGTGGTGGCCGACCTGCACTCGAGCCTGCCGGCGGTGCTCGCCGGGCTGCGCTCCCCCAGCGGTGAGGAGCAACCGCGCGTCGTCTACATCATGACCGACGGCGGGGCACTGCCCCTGGCCTACTCACGAGTCGTCGCCTCCCTGAGCCAGGCCGGGTGGCTGTCCGGGACCATCACGGCCGGTCAGGCCTGGGGTGGCGACATCGAGGCGGTCAGCGTCCACAACGCGCTCCTGGCGGCACGACACGTCCTGCACGCCGACGCCGCCATCGTCATCCAGGGGCCCGGGAACCTGGGCACCGAGACGCCCTGGGGCTTCTCCGGTGTGGCCTGCGGGGACGCGATCAACGCCATCGCCACGCTGGGCGGACACCCGGTGGCCTGCCTACGTGTCTCCCAGGCCGATGCCCGCGCCCGCCACCGGGGCGTGTCTCACCACTCGATGACGGCGTACGGGAGGGTCGCGCTGGCGGGGGCCGACGTCGTCGTCCCCGACCTGAAGGGGCCGCTGGGGGCGCAGGTGCGTCAGGAGGCCGAGTCCCTGTGCGGCCCCCGGCCGGGCGCCGGGCAGCACCAACTCGTCGAGGTTCCCGCGGACGGGCTCCTGGAGCTGCTGCGGGCGGCGGAGGTGGAGACCGGGGTGAGACTGTCCACCATGCGACGGGGTTTGGATGAGGACGCGGCAGCCTTCATCGCCGCGGCCGCGGCCGGGCGCCACGCGCGCCGGATCCTGGACACGGAGACGGAACATGGCTGATCGAGACGGCCGACTGGGGGCTGCGGCCCACGGTGCGGCGCTGCCGCTGACAGCGAGTCTGTCAGCGGCCTACGACTGGCGAGCCCGTCACCGCATGGTGCCGGGGCGAAGAGGCCGCTGGGCACGCTACTCGATCCCGGTCGTGGATCTCACCTTGGGGACCGTCTTCTTCGCCTTCGCCCTGGAGTCGGTCACCTTCATCCTGCGCTACGGCGGCTACGCCGTCTATGTTGCGGACTTCGCCTTGTGCCTGGCGCTGGCGCTGACGCAGTTCGGACGGTTGCGCCTCCTGCGTGTCTCCTTCATCGCGACCTATGCCCTGCTGGCGGCCTACGCGATCCTCGTGGTCCTCTCCCCCGTCAACCTCGGCCTCAACCCGATCATCGCCACAGCCATTACCAGTCTCTACACCGTCACCCGCTGGGAGCCCGACCGGCGGTGGGGCACAGCGGCGCTCCTGCTGGCGCTGGCCGGCGCCCTGGTCAACCCCGTTACCCTCGCCTCCTACACCCCGCCCTACGAATCAGGCGCCGACCCGACGACAGGCTCCGGCTGGGACGGAACCATTCTGCTGGTCAGAGCACTCTCCAGTCTGGTCTTCGTCGGTGCCGTGGTACTCACCTACCTGCTGGCCTCCTCTCGGCGCCGGATCGCCGAGAACCAGGCCCTCGACGTCGGCATCGCCGCGGCCCAGGCGGTTGCGGCCGAGCGCCTGAGCCTGGCCCGAGAGCTCCACGACCTCGTGGGCCACAGCCTCACCACGATCAAGGTGCAGGCCGCCACCGGCCTGGCCCTGGGCGGTGAGGAACGGCTGCGCAGCACCCTGACCACGGTGCGCGACACGGCCGATGCCTCTCTGGCCTCCGTGCGCCAGCTCGTCTCCGTCCTGCGCTCCGACGCCGGCGAGATCACTCCCTTGGCGGACCTGCGGACCATCCCGGCCCTCATCGAGACCACCCGCAGCTCAGGCAGCCGGATCAGCGCCGCACTTCCCGAACCGAAGGTCCTGGAGCGCTGCAACTCGGCGTGGTCGGCGATACAGCGTCTCACCCTCGTGCGTCTCGTGGGAGAGACCCTCACCAACGCCGTCAGGCACGGAACCGGCCAGATCGAGCTGAGCCTGACACTGTCGCAGGACTCCTGCCACCTTCACGTCGCCAACCCGGTGCCCGACGTCGCAGAGCACTCCCCCTTCGGCGGCAGCGGGCTCGCCGGCCTCGAAGAGCGGCTCAGGCTCGTGGGCGGAACCATGACCCACGGCGTCCACAACGACGAGGACCACAGCGTCTTCACCATCGACGTCGACTTCCCTGTGGCGCCGCTCGAGCTGCCCGCGAGCGCCACGATGGCCGGTGAGACAGGATCAGGAGACTCCAGATGACGCTCAGGACGACCGGTGCGGTCAGGGTGGCTGTTGTCGACGATCAGCCGCTGCTGGTCAGTGCTTTCAGCGCTCTCGTAGCTGCACAGCCCGATATGGAGGTGGTCCTGGAGGCCGTCAACGGGCGTCAGGCCATCGAGGGCTTGACCGCTCTGGCCACCGGTCCCCGCGGAGGGGCCGATCTGGTGCTCATGGATCTGCGGATGCCGGTCCTGGACGGGGTCAGTGCCATTCGTGAGCTGCGTGCCACGCCGGACACTGCCTCCTTGCGGGTCCTGGTTCTGACCACTTTTGATGATGAGGATCTTGTCCTGGCGGCGCTGGGCGCCGGCGCCCACGGATTCCTCCTCAAGGACGCCGAGCCGACGACACTGCTGGAGGCGATCCGCGTCGTTGCCGGCGGAGGGTCCTGGCTGGATCCGGCTGTCACTGGCACCGTTCTGGCGCACCTTGATGCAGGTGACGGACCCGGTGCCCCGCAGTCCTCGGCCTCACCGTCGGCACCGGCCGATGGGGCCGTGCCCGTTGTGGGGGCGCCGTCGGGGCCTTACGAGGCGCTCACCGGTCGGGAGGACGCCGTACTCGCGTTGGTGTGCCAGGGGCTGAGTAATGCCCGGATCGGTGAGCGGCTCCATGTCGCTGAGTCGACGGTCAAGTCCCATGTCAAGATGATCCTGGGCAAGACGGGCTGCCGCAACCGGGTCGAGCTCGTCATCTACGCGCTGACCACTGGGCTCGTCCAGCCGCGGTAGCTCTCCTCCCCAGGGAGGAGACGGGGTTGTGGGAGCGGGTACGGACTGTATCCCTGGTGGGGATTCGTTGAGGTACTGGTGCGCACGAGTATGGGGCCATGACAGCCACCGCAACAGCATCACCTCCCCCCTCCACCCACGGCGCCGGTCACACCCCCGGGCTGAGACTGACGGGGGTATCGAAGTCCTTCGGCCGCCAGCAGGTGCTCTCCGGCCTCGACCTGTCGGCCTATCCCGGTCGCGTGTACGGGCTGCTCGGTCTCAACGGGGCAGGCAAGTCGACCGCCTTCAATATCGCGCTGGGGCTGCTCACACCCGACGCAGGTCGTGTGGAGATCCAGGGGGCTCCGTTCTCCCGTCGCAGCCTGGCCCGGGTGGGGGCCTCCATTAACGGTCCCGCCCTTTTCCCCCAGCTGTCTGCGCGGCGCAACCTGCTCGTCCACTGCCGTCTGACCGGTACCTCACCGGCGACGATCGACCCGCTCCTGGAACGTGTAGGGCTGGCCGGAGTCGGTAGGAAGCGCGCCGGCTCCTTCTCCACGGGTATGAAGGTGCGCCTGTCGCTGGCCATGGCGCTTCTGACCGACCCGGAGGTCCTCATCCTCGACGAGCCCCAGAACGGGCTGGATCCTCAGGGCATCATCGAGCTGCGCGATCTTGTGCGGAACCTGGCCGACGAGGGCCGCACCGTCGTCGTCTCCAGCCACCAGCTCGGCGAGATCGCCCGCATGAGTGACGACATCGGGGTCCTGGCGACCGGGCGCCTCGTCTACGAGGGGCCGCTGGCCGACTTCGC
>ERZ772940.607-NODE-607-length-15456-cov-23.9505_pt1 | contig 15456 bp, 15 predicted proteins | sample MGYA00511682_ERZ772940 | MGnify/ENA primary metagenome ERZ772940 (study PRJEB29015, sample SAMEA2737922) | human oral metagenome | biome: human oral; feature: human-associated habitat; material: dental | place: China | collected 2031 ... | reverse complement strand
TCCTGTGGACCCACCGGTGGGTGCCCGGTGGGCGGGCGGCGGTGGCCTCCGCGCTTGTGCCGATCCTGTCGGTCGGCGTGCCGGTCTACGCCATCGCCCGCCTCCTGGGCGGCTTCATCGCCGGCTGACGGCGGCCGCCCGGCCCAGCGAGGTCCCGAGAACGCCGCCTCACGGCACCCGAATGTCCAAATCGGTGACAAAGAGACTACGAAGCCCTGCGGTCAAGCTAAGAAACCGCAGAATCATGCGGTTTCGTCTGGCGCGCTCAGCGCTCCTCGCCGCCTTTGTCACAGATTTGGACACCGCGGTGCAGATTCTGCCCGGATTTGCGGCTCCGGGATGCGGTGGACGCACGGGGCGCCGGCGGATCCTCGCGGCCCGGGCGGGCGGTTGCTGATTGACCGGTTCCCGAGCAAGATGTCCGGCGGATCCGCGTGGTCCGGGCGGGCGGCGCGCGTGATGCGGCCCGGGTGACGTCGTAGGCTGCGGGCATGGCATTTACGCTTCCTGACGACCTGGCCCCCGAGCTCTACCCGCTGGCGTGGCTGGCCGGCACCTGGCGCGGCTACGGCATCCTCACCTACGGCGAGACCGTGCCCGAGCAGGCTGTCTACCAGGAGATGACCTTCGACCACGACGGTGGCCCCTACCTGCGCCAGACCACCACCATCTGGACGGTCGACGCCACCCGCTCCAAGAACCTCGACTTCGAGATGCCCGGCCTCCAGGGCGCCTCCCTCCTGGCCCCCGCCCAGATCTGGTCCACCGAGACCATCTACTGGCGGCCCGTCGGCCAGGAGCAGCCCGACGCCGCCGAGACCACTGAGCCCGCTGAGGGCGCCGCCGACACCAAGGGCTCCGGCAGTCCGCTCACCCCCATCACCCGGCTCGAGCTCGTCTCGGCCGACCCCGCCGGCCACGTCGCCGTCTGGGAGGGCTGGATCCAGGGGCCGCGCGCCCAGGTCGGCACCCAGGCCGTGGGACGGGCCCGCACCGCCGTCCCCGTGGAGGAGATGACCCGCATGTTCGGGCTCGTGGGCGGCGACCTCATGTGGACCCAGGACATGGCCGCCTTCGGCCAGAGCGAGGTGACCACCTACGCCTCGGGCCGCCTCGGCCGCGTCGACGACGTGAATGACCCCGCCGCCCAGCCCGGCTCCGCCCTCGACCCGGCTGAGCCGGAGGGCGAGTCCTCCACCTCCTCTGACTCCTCCATGCCCGCCTCCGACGACGCCGAGCCAAACGCCTGATGCTCCCCTCCTCGCTGCTGACCCGCCCCGGCGCCGTCGCCTCTGCCCCGGACGACCCCGACCAGGCCGTACCCGCCCACTTCGGCGACCCCGGCCGCGAGCAGGCCGCCCTGGCCGAGGGGCGCGCGGCCTGCGCCCTGGCGCGCGACGTCGTCACCGTCACCGGGCCGGATCGCCTGAGCTGGCTGACCACGCTGTCCAGCCAGGTGCTCACCGCCCTGGAGCCCGGCGACGGCGGCGCGGAGACGCTGCTCCTCGACGCCCAGGGGCACATCACCCACGCGCTCGCGGCCCTCGACGACGGCCGCACGCTCTGGCTCGTCACGGAGGCCGACAGTGGCGAGGCGCTGGCGGCCTTTCTGGACTCCATGCGCTTCATGCTGCGCGTCGAGGTGACTGAGCGACCCGACGTCATGGCGCTGGGCGCCCTGGGGGAGGGGCTCGAGGCCCTGGCCCAGGCGGCGCGCGACACCGCGCCGGACGCCTCCGATTCACCGGAGGCGTCCGACGCCGCCGAGCCTCAGGGCTCACTCATCGGCCTGTGGCGCGACCCGTGGCCGGGCGTCGTCGAGGGCGGCACGAGCTACGACGTCGGAGCGGACCGGCCGCATCCCGGCCAGGGCTACCGGGCCGGCTTCGTCCTCGTGCCCGCTCGGAGCGTGGACGCTGTGGCGCGGGCCTTCCTCGCCGCAGAGGAGGGTCGGCGCCTGGCCGGTGCCCTGGCCTGGGAGGCCCTGCGCATTGAGGCCGGCCGCCCCCGCTGGGCCCGCGAGGCCGACGCCCGCGCGATCCCCCACGAGCTGGACTGGCTGCGCACGGCCGTGCACCTGACGAAGGGCTGCTACCCGGGCCAGGAGACGATTGCGCGCACCCTCAACCTGGGCCGGCCTCCACGCCGCCTCACCGTCCTCCAGCTCGACGGTCTCGTCGGCGACCTGCCCCGACCGGGGGCGAGCGTGCGCATGGGGGAGCGGGCCGTGGGCGCCGTGACCTCCGTGGCGCGCCACCACGAGCTCGGCCCCATCGCCCTGGCCCTGCTGCGCCGCGCCGTGCCCGTGGGCGAGCAGCTGACCGTGGAGATCACCGAGGCCGACGAGGCCACCGGCAAGACCGTCCCCGTCGGGAGGGTCGACGCCGCCCAGGAGGTGCTGGTCTCCCCCGAGGGGCGCGCTCAGGCCAGTCCGGCCGAGCGTCCCGGCGCTGAGCTGCGCAAGGGCCTGCGGCTCTGAGCGGTCCCGAGCCCGATTGGATTCGGCTGTCCCGAGCCCGGGCCGGCTGCTCTGGGACCCGAGCCCGACGTCTGCCCGGTGACGGCCCGGGGGCTGTCACCCGCGGTGGCCAGTCGCTGTCGGCTCGAGGCTGAAGCAACGGCTGCCGGCCGCTGCGTGAGGCGTCAACTGTTCTCGCTGGGCGTGGCCGCCTGTCTGGGCTCGGTGACCGGCGACCGGTAGCCTGGGCGCGTGAGCGTCCTTTTTCTCATTGAGCACTACCTCTCGCTGGCTGTTGCCATGCTCTGGTGCGCAGCGCAGGTCATCGCTGCTGTCCTCGGGGTCTGGGCGCTCATTGACTCAGCGTTGCGGCCGACTCAGTACTACGCCGCGGCGGGCAGGCGCAGCAGGAACTTTTGGCTTGTCGTCAATGCGGTGGCGGCTGTGGTCGGGACCTTCCTGGCGTATGAGGCCGTTCTGGCTGTCTACGTCGCGGGTGTGTCGACGGGGATGTCGTTCATTGGTCTGCTGACCGTGGTGGCCAGCGCCGTCTACCTGGCGGATGTGCGCCCGGCGCTGCAGGCGCTGGCGCCGGTGCGGGTGCGCTCCTCGATCCGTATTCCAGGGCGGGCCTCCCAGCGCCGACCGGGGCATGACGGGCGCGGCAGGAGCGCTGGTCGCTGATGCGCGCGGTCATTCAGCGGGTCAACCGGGCGGCGGTCCGGGTCGACGGCGAGGTGGTCGGCGAGATCACCCGGCCCGGCCTCATGGTCCTCGTGGGCGCCACGCACGACGACGGCCCCACCCAGGTGGCCACCGTGGCCCGCAAGATCGCGGACCTGCGGCTCCTGGAGGGCGAGCTCTCGGTGACCGACGTCGGGGCGCCCGTGCTCGTCGTCTCCCAGTTCACCCTGTACGCCGACACCCGCAAGGGCCGGCGCCCCACCTGGAACAAGGCGGCCCCCGGCGAGGTGGCCGAGCCCCTGGTGGAGGCCGTGGCCGAGAACCTGCGCGGGCGCGGCCTGGAGGTGGCCACCGGCCGCTTCGGCGCCGACATGAAGATCGACATGGAGGCCGACGGCCCAGTGACGATCCTGATCGAGGCCGAATAGGGCCTGTTGCGAAACTGGGGTGAGGTGACCGCGTGTTCGTACTCTCTACCCCTCGAGCGCGCGCCTCAAGGTACGACCGCGACGTCGGCGAGAACCGGCCTGCCCCGGACATAGGCAACAGGACCTAGGCCGAAGGAGGCGACGACGATGCAGTACCGTGGCCGATGCGATGTTCAGAAGGCGCTGAGATGACGGGGCGCTCGCGGGCGGTGGTCATCGCCATGATGCTGTGGTGGGCCGTCTTCGGCTGCATCAGCGTGTCCTGGGCGCTGGGCTCTCTATGGCTGGTCGACACTGCCCTCCAGGGTGAGGGGTTGCGGCTCGCCCAGGAAAGACCCACCTGGTTCGTCGTGGTCGTCCTCGTCTCCGGACTGGTGAAGCTGGGGATCGTCGTCTTCGGCTTCGCCCTTCTGCGCCCGGACATCATCAGGGTGCCGCGCTGGATGCGCCTGGCCTTCGGCTGGGTCTCGGGAGCCCTGCTCATGACCTACGGGATTGTCGGCTCGGCGCAGGCGATCCCGACGATCATGTCGGGGGAGCCGCTCTCTCGATACGGCTGGTGGCGGCTGGTTCTGTGGATGCCTCACTTCTGGGTGGGCGGGATCCTGGTGCTGGCCGCGACGGTCGCCTACCTGCGCTGTAGCCGGCCCGCTGCGGCCGGTCCCGCCGTGCACGCGGGCGCTGCTGGGCGTTGACTCCCGCAGTGAGTGTCCACAGAAATGACATTAGCCCGCACAAGCCACCCGCCCACCACCTAGAACCACGGAATCACGCGGTTTTCAAGCCAGCACCAACGTCGTCGGGCATCCAATGTCATTTCTGTGGACATCGGGCGTGGCCGGGCGAGGTATGTCGATTCCATGCATCGCCTATGGGCGGGTGGAGAGAATCCGTTGGACATCGGTGACGATCTTCCCTGAACGCACATTGTTGGACGTGAAGCGGATGGGCGTATAACCCTGCCGGACCAGTTCGCGATCGCGTTCCCGGTCGTGGTGGAAGGACCAACGGTCGGAATGGAACTCGTAGCCGTCCAGCTCGATGACAAGCCACCCGGCCACCACCAGGTCCACTTCTCCAACGTCTGAGATCACCATGCCGTCGGAAACATCTATTCCAGCGTCCTGCAGCTGAACTCTGGCCAGGGTCTCCAGTGGGCTGCGAGCGCGATCGCTGGTGCGTTTCAGGCGATTCCGGCCAAGAACACGGCGAGGACCGCGCAGATATGCGGATACCTGCTGGCGAGTCGTTCTGCCCCGATGCAGGGCGGCGTCGGCGGCGACCAGAGCCGTCCACTCTTCTGCGCAGCACAGGAGATCGGCGATGCAGCGGGCGAGGGAGACAACCGGGAAGTCTTCCAGCCGAAGGACGGAACGCCCACGAGTCTCGTGTCTGTGCTCACCCCATAACGGAGGTAATCGACGTCCTTGCGGAGTCAGAACATGGACACTGCGCGGTGGAGAAGGGAGCGGAAGGCCGTAGTAGGCGGCTGCATGCTCGCAGGTGATAAGACCTCGGTGAAGGCGGGCGATGAGGATGCGTCGGTCGGTGCCGGGCAGCGCTACGATTCCGTGCGGGTACCGTTTGAGTTCTCCCGCGTCTACCAGGGCCTGGAGGCGGCGGCGCCCGGTACGGTTCAGATGTAGATCAGCCTGTGCAACGGCGCCAAGCGCGTCGCCGATGCGGGTCAGCACATTGTCGTCCATGAGACAATTCTTGGACTGCCGGAGCTGAGGCGCTAGGAAGTGGCTGGTCCCTGTGGATAACTTCCGGCGTTGACGAGCCGCGTCTCCTACTTGACGTCCACAGAAATGACATTGGATGCCCGACAAGGTTGGTGATGGCTTGAAAACCGCGTGATTCCGCGGTTCTAGGTGGTGGGCGGGCGGCTTGTGCGGGCTAATGTCATTTCTGTGGACACTCGGGGTGGTGGCACGCCCCGGCGAGGCCGGTCGGTGCCGCCGGGGCAGAGGAGAGGGCCGGGTATGCGCCCCCGACTGCGCTTCCCGGCCCTCGCTTGAGTGTCACTCGGCTGGCATTCCCGGCTCAACGGGGAGTAGTCCCCAACCGGCCGTCAGGTATGGGGTGGCCGGCTTCAGCAGCTGAGGGTCGCGTCGGTGCCGACGCCGGCTCCGGCAGAGATGCCGGCGAGCTCGTGGTCGTCGGCGTTGCCGCCGGTGCAGACGATCTCGCAGGGTCCCTGGCGGGTGGGGTCGGCCATGAGTCCGGCCAGGCTCGCGGCCCCGGCGCCCTCGGCCAGGGTGTGGGCGTGCGTGGCCATGAGGCCGACGGCCCCCTGGATCGCGTCGTCGTCGACCAGGATGAAGTCGTTGAGGCTGCGGCTCAGCACCGACTGGGTGAGGGCGAAGCTCGCCCCGACGGCCAGCCCCGCCGCGCGCGTGCGGCTGTGGACGGTGGCCGGCTCCCCGGACCTCCAGGCGCGATGCGCGGCTGGCGCGGCGCTGGACTGGACGCCGATGACCCGGCACCCGGGGGCCAGGACGTCGCGCACGAGGCAGGCGCCTGCGGCCCCGGAGCCCGAGCCGACCGGCGCGTAGACGGCCTCCAGGCCCGGGTGTCGGCGGAAGAGCTCGAGGTAGACGGTGGCGTGCCCGAGCACGATGGCCGGCTCGTCCCCGGGGGAGACCATGCGCATCCCCTCGGCCAGAGACAGGGCCTCGGCGTGGGTCAGCGACTCGCACATCGTCTCCCCCTCCACGACGACCCGAGCCCCCAGCGCGTGCACCGCGGCCACCTTGCGGGCCGGCGCGCCCACCGAGACGACGACGGTCACGGGGACCTTGCTGCGGGCGCCGGCCCAGGCCAGGGACTGGGCGTGGTTGCCGGTGGAGGCGGTCACGACGCTGCGGCGCCGCTCCTCGGGGCTGAGCGCCGCCATGAGCGCCACCCCGCCGCGGACCTTGAAGGCGCCGGTGGGCTGGACGTTCTCGTGCTTGACCGTGACCTCCACCCCGGCCTCGGCGTTGAGCAGCGGGTAGGACCAGACGGGAGTCTCGGGCAGGACCCGCGAGACGGCCTCGTAGGTGCGCAGGACGGCGTCGAAGTCGAGGCCGGACTGGGTGGTAGCGGGAGCCTGGGGCAGGGTGTCGATGGCGGTCATGGCTTCATGATGCGGGCAGCTGGGGTATCGGTCCAATGAATCTTTTGACGAATACCCATCGATACAAAGCATACTTGGTGGCGTGATCGATGTGCAGCAGCTGCGGGCCCTCGTGGAGCTCTCTCGCTTCGGAACCGTCTCGGCCGCCGCCGACTCCCTGGGCTTCAGCCAGTCCACCGTCTCCCACCAGCTCGCCGCCCTGTCGCGCGCGACCGGCGCGGTCCTGCTGACGCGGGCCGGACGCGGCGTGCGGCTCACCGAGGAGGGCCGGGCGCTGGCGGTGCGGGGCCAGGAGGTCCTCGACCTGCTGGAGCGCACCGAGCGCGAGGTCGTCTCCATGGCCCGCGCCGAGGCGGGGCGCGTGCGCCTGGCCGCCTTCCCCTCCGCGGTGGCCTCCCTGGTGCCGGGGGTGCTCGACGTCGTCGGCCGGCAGTACCCGGGCCTGGAGGTCGAGCTCGTCGACGCCGAGCCGCCCGAGGCCCTCGACGCGCTGCGGCGCGGGCGGGTGGATGCGGCCCTGTCCTTCTCCTACGTCGACGACGACGCCGGGCAGGGCCTTCAGGCCGAGCACCTGCTCGACGACGTCCTCTACCTCGTCACCCACCCCGGTGGCATCACGCGCATCGCCGACGGAGCCCAGTGTCGGTGGGTGACCGGCTGTGCGCGCTGCCGCGAGGAGCTCCTCGCCGTGGGGCGGGCCAACGGCTTCACGCCCGAGACCGCCTACGCCTCCGACGACTACGTGGCCGTGCAGGCGCTCGTCGCCGCCGGGGTGGGGGCGGCCCTGCTGCCCGGGATGGCGCTGAGCGCCTACCGGCACGAGGGGGTCCAGGTGCGGCCCCTGGCCCGCGAGCAGCGGCGCGTCGAGGTGGTCACCCGCGCCGAGCAGCCCCGGCCGCTGGCCATCGACGTCCTGGTGGAGGCCTGCCAGGCGGCGGCCCGCCGTACGAGCCTGCGCCGCCCCGCGGTCAAGGGCGCGGCAGTGACGCCCTGACTCGCCCTCTCGGGTAAGACGGCACCAAGCATTGATTGACGTGAGTCACAGTGCTAAAGTCGAGCAACGCAATCGTTTGCGCAGTGAGGCGCTCAGCGGTGAAGGAAGGCAAAGATGCAACGAAAGATTCTGCTCGACTGCGACCCGGGGCATGACGATGCGGTCGCCATGATGCTCGCCTGGGGCAACCCCTCGATCGAGCTGCTCGGTGTCACGACCGTGGGTGGGAACCAGACCCTGGACAAGGTGACCCGTAACGCGCTCAGCGTGGCCACGGTCGTGGGCATGCATGACGTCCCCATCGCCGCCGGCTGCCGGCTCCCCCTGGTCCGCCCCGTTGAGATCGCCCCGGACGTGCACGGCGACAGTGGCCTGGACGGCGTCGAGCTGCCGGAGCCAGCCGTGGAGCTCGATCCGCGCCACGGAGTGGATCTCATCATTGAGACGATCATGAGCAACGAGCCGGGCACGGTGACCCTCGTCCCCACCGGCCCGCTGACGAATATCGCCATGGCTGCCCGCAAGGAGCCCCGTATCGTCGAGCGCGTCCAGGAGGTCGTCCTCATGGGCGGGGGCTACCACGTGGGGAACTGGTCGGCGGTGGCCGAGTTCAACATCGAGGTCGATCCCGAGGCGGCCCACATCGTCTTCAACGAGAAGTGGCCGATCGTCATGGTGGGGCTCGACCTGACCCACCAGGCCCTGGCGACTGACGAGGTGGCCGAACGCATCGCGGCGGTCCCCGGCAGCGTCTCGCAGTTCACGCTCGGCCTGTTCACCTTCTTCCGCAAGGCCTACCAGGACGCGCAGGGCTTCGACTTCCCTCCGGTTCACGACCCGTGCACGCTCGCCTACCTCATTGACCCTACGATCGTCGAGACCGTCAGGGTGCCTGTCGACGTCGAGCTCAACGGCTCGCTGACGACCGGCATGACGGTCGCGGACTTCCGGGCGCCGGCTCCCGAGGACTGCCACACCAAGGTCGCCACGCGCCTGGACGCCCCACGGTTCTGGGGCCTGGTGGTCGACGCGATCGACCGGATCCAGAAGGTGGTCGACGCATGAGCCCGGCAACGGCAGAGGCGAGGGCCTCCGGGGCGGCGGCGAAGAAGTCCGTCGGCGCCGTCATGACGGCCCTCCTGGTCGCCTGTTTCGCCTTCCAGCTCAACGCCTCCATGCTGAGCCCGGCGCTGGTGACCATGGAGAAGGAGCTCCACACCACCGGGACTGTCATCGCGACGTCGCAGACGGCCTTCTTCACGGCGGCGGCGCTCTTCGCGCTCTTCCTTCCCCGCCTGGGGGACATGATCGGCCGGCGCAGGCTGCTGACCTGGATGATGGTCCTGACCGCTGTGGGCTGCGTGATCTCGGCGCTGTCGGGGGTGCTCGGCTCGGTCGCGCTGCTGTTCGCCGGCCGCATCGTCCAGGGCGTGGCGGGGCCGACGGTGCCGCTGTGCCTCATCATTCTCAAGCAGGCCGTGCCGGACCCGAAGCGGTACGGGACGCTGCTGGGGGTGGTCACCGCCGTCAACGGCGGTATCGCCGGGATCGACGCCCTAGCCGGCGGCTTCCTCGCCGGACGCTACGGCTTCGCCTCGGTGTTCTGGGTGATGACGGCGGCCGCCGTCGCCGCGGCCCTCGCCGTCGCCCTGCTCACCGACGAGTCCCGGATCGACAACCCGACGCCGATGGACTGGCTGGGGACCAGCCTCCTGGTGGTGGCGGTCGGCTCGGCCCTCATCGCGATCGACCAGGCCGGCAAGCTCGCCCAGGCCAACTGGGTGCTTGTGCTGGTTCTCCTGGTGGTCGCCGGCGTGGCCTTCGTCGCCTTCTGGCGCCAGGAGTCGGTGAGCCGCCACCCTCTGGTGACCACCACCTACCTGAGGTCGCGTTCCACCTGGGCGCTTCTGCTCACCACCATGCTGACGATGACCGGGGTCTTCGCCATCATGAACGGCATCGTTCCCGCCCTCGGGCAGGATGCGGACTTCGGTGCCGCACTGGGGGCCGACGTTGTTTCGTTCTGGACGCTGACGCCCTACGCCCTGGCGGGACTGGTCATGGGACCGGTCGCGGGCACCCTCGCCGGCCGCATGGGGTACCACCGGGTCCTTCGGTTCGGCCTCATCGGCACGGTGGCGGGGCTCGGTCTTCTCCTCCTCGGGGTGGCGACTCCGCAGCCGTGGCTGCTGCTTGTCATCTCGGTCCTCGTCGGCGCCACCTATGCGGGCATGGGCAACATCATGCTCAACGGGCTCGGCATCGAGCTGTCCCCGAAGGACAACCCCGGCTACCTTCCGGGCCTCAACGCCGGAGCCTTCAACCTGGGCGCCGGGATCTCCTTCGCGATCCTGTACGCGGTGAAGACCGCTGCGGGAGACGTGGGACGAGGAGCCTACGTGGCCACGATCGTCGCCGGTGTGGTGCTGCTTGCGCTGGCGTTCCTCGCTTCGCTGCTGATTCCCCGGGCGGCGGCCGACGGCGAGGCGCCGGCCGGGCCCGCGGGGAGCTGAGAGCCCGGAACGGCCGAGGTCGGCGCGGAGACTCGCCACGAGGTGGGAGACGATGGTTACTCAGAGGGATATTGCTCGAGAGCTGGGGGTGGCGGTGTCGACCGTCTCCAGGTCCTTGAGCGACGTGCCCGGCATCCCTGAGGCGACCAAGGAGCGCGTCCGTCAGGCCGCTGAGCGGCTGGGGTACCGCAGGGATGCGCACGCCGCCTCCCTGCGGACCGGCCGCTCGGGGACGATCAGCCTCGTCGTCGGAGCCATCGACAATCCCTTCTTCGCAGAGCTGGCTCATCACGTGGAGACGCAGGCGAACCGTCTGGGGTTGCTGTTGATGATCGCCAATGGTCAGGAGGACCCGGCGGCCCAGGAGCGGGTTGCGCTGTCGATGCTCGAGCAGCGGGTCGACGGCATGATCCTGGTGCCGGTGGGGCCTCCCACGAGCGGGCTGCAGGAGCTGGTGGCCCAGGCCCCGACTGTCGCCGTGGACCGACTCCTGCCCGGGGCCGACGTCGACTCGGTCCTGGTGGATCCCCGAGAGGCCGTCCGCGAGCTGGCCGAGCACCTGCGTGACGCGGGGTACCGGCGTCCGGCCGTGATCTCAGGGCCGGACGCCACCAGTACGGGCGCCGGACGCGCTCGGGTGGTCTCCGAAGAGCTGGAGGCCGCCGGATGGTCCGGTTTCCCGGTACTGTCGTCCGCACATGACGCCTCGCAGGCTCAAGAGGTCGTGGAGCGCCTTCTCGCCGACTGCCAGCCGGATGTCCTCATCTGCGGAGGCAACGTCATCACGCTCGGTGCGCTGCGCGCGATGAAGCGGCTGGGGGTCGACGTCGGTGCCGACGTCGGAGTGGCCACATTCGATGATCTTCCGTGGTTTGATCTGATGAGTCCGGCACTGACGTCCATATCGAATGACATTCCACGCATGGCGGCCGAGACGGTTCGGCTGCTGCTGCAGCGGATTGAGAACCCCGATGGGGCTGTCCAGCAGGTGATTCACGAGGCCTCGCTCAGCCTGCGTGAGTCCACCTGCGGTCCTCGTCCGTGAATCAATGCCACATGAAAGGGAGATATCTGATGCGTACGTGTGTGCGAGCTGTCCTGGGTGACGTATCCGGCGAGGTCGCCGTCTTCGGGTCCCTCAATGCTGACCTGACGGTCCGAACGGAGCGCTTCCCCAAGCCCGGTGAGACGATCAGTGGGGAGGACCTGGTGATCCTACCGGGGGGCAAGTCGGCGAACCAGGCGGTTCAGGCCGGTCTTCTCGGCGCTCGCGTGAGGATGATCGGGGCTGTCGGAGCGGACGGTCACGGCGACCTGCTCATCGAGTCCCTCCAGCGCGCCGGCGTGGACACCTCCGCGGTTCAGCGCGAGGACGTGGCCACCGGCACCGCCATCATCACCGTGGACTCCGCGGGGGACAACACCATCGTGGTGTCTCCCGGTGCGAACGGGAGGGTGGATGTCTCGACGGCGCAGCGGCACCAGGATGTCATTGGCGAGGCCCGTGTGCTGGGGCTGTGCATGGAGGTCAGCCCTGAGGCAGTGGAGGCCGCGGCCCGTATCGCCCACGACGTCGGTACCCACGTGGTCTTCAACAACTCTCCGTTCCACCCGGTCCTGTCCGCCGGGCTCCTGGAGGCGATCGATGTCCTGGTCGTCAATGAGCATGAGCTCGCCGACATGCTGAAGCCGGGTGCGAGCGACACTGCAGCTGAACCGGAGTGCGAGTGGGCCGACGACGCCACGGACTGGGGCGATTGCGCGAAGAGGCTGGCCGCGATGGGCATCCCCTCCGCGGTGGTGACTCTGGGGGGCCGTGGGTCGATGGTGATCGAGGGGGAGGAGATCACCCCGATCGATCCTTTCCCGGCGGATGTCGTGGACACCACCGGTGCCGGCGACTCCTTCCTGGGCACGCTGCTGGCGGCGCTCGCCGCAGGCGCCGGACTCAAGGAGGCGGCAGGTGCGGCATCAGCCGTCTCCGCCTTCGCGACGACCTCCGTGGGGGCGCAGGCCTCCTACGGGGACATCGCCGCAGTCGAGCAGCACTTCGGATAAGCGCGGCTCGACGAGCGGGCGAGAGCCGAGGCGACTCGCGGCGGCGGCAGATTGTTGACGAGCCTCGGGGAAGCGGTGACAGGAGACTGGCCCCGACGGCCCACGCCTCAGTCGTCCGTGAACTGCTCGAGGTTCTCGGTGTGGGGGTGGCCGTCGTCGGTGGAGCTGAGCCAAAAGACAGGGGCGTACTTGGCGTTGACGTCCTCTGAGGGAACCTGCTTAAGCGCGAGGAGACCTGGCCCTGTGGGGAGGCCGACTTCTTTCATCAGGAGATCTGTGATGTCGGTGTGTTGACCTGAATCGGGATCCACGAGTTCCCGCCGAATGCTATCCAATTGCTCATTCGCGGCTCGACGTTCTTGTTTGCCGATGGGGTCGTAGATTTGAGCTAGCAATGATGACGCGGCAGCTGGATCGGAAAATCGTGACATCCAGCCCCCGGAGTAGACATCGATGACGCCAGTGATGGTATCGATCGTGTGACCTGTACCGTCTATACGAGAGACCGTCTTGGGAGTGCAGTTACCCGTGCAGGGTTCGCTATATATGCTCTCGCTCACAAGAAAAGACCTGTGGCTGGCACCTATGAGCCACTGCGTTGTGGGTAGAGTGGTTGGAGGTGAGTCCTGCTGTGATAAAGAAAGAATTGTTAATGTGGCGTGTCCGTCCCCTCCGGGGAATGGCTGGTCAGATGTTTCGACAGCAAGATGTGTGTCAGTCAGTGCGACTCCAATAATTCTTCGAGTGACATGGGTTGTCTGGACGACTGCTCCGGTGGAGGTCTCAACGACCGCAAAATACGTTGTCGCTTTCGTTGAACTATTGAGCTTGAATGCTACGTACTTCCCGTTGGGGCTGAGTGCCCAGTCGTTCGTAAGCGTGGTGGTCTTGGTTGATGGTGACTGTTCACTCGAAGAATCTGGGTGGGTTGGCGCATCAAGAGGATATGTGAAATCATTCACTTTGATCTGTGTTGCCCATACTATGTCCTTGCCCTTGTCTGAGGATCGCCTTCCGAACACGGAGAGCGAGGGAGGTTCACCTCCGGTTCCCTCTTCTATGAACTGGCTTACTCCGGTAATGTAGTATCCGTTCGCGGCGATGGAGTTCTTCCACGATGTGAGGTTTGGGGGATTTTCGGCCGAATCTATCGACTCAGCCGTAGAGAGATCCAGTGATGTGATCTTAAGTCCAATGGTAGAATCTAAGGAGCGATGGTAATGGCAGGTGCTGATTGTCAGCATGACTGCAATCATAAGGGCTACAACAGTGAATACTCTGGCATCTCTCCGTAGTTCCTGTTGTATGAATGAGTGAGATGTAGAGGCCGACTGTGAATTCATGCGTTCCGCTCCGTAACTCCGTAGAGGCGATAGGTCGAAGAATGTTCGCTAGGGCCACTGACATTCAGGAGGATGGTGGTGCATCCGGGGGTGCTTCTGAAATCCACGTAAGGGCTCCTGGGCTCTCCTTTATCTGCCATAAGTTGACGCACTCCCTCTGAGAGACTGAGTGGACTCGTGTCGATAGTGTCACCTTTGACTGGGATAGTGAGTGCCGGCGAGCCGTCCGATGGACGTAGGGAGATGGTCGCGACGATGGAGTCACCGTCTGGACGAGGGGCGATCCCTGCTTGAGCAGAAGCTAGGCCTGGGTAGTGCTCTGCAGGTGTGGCCGTCCGGTCTCTGGGCGTGAATACTGTGGCGACTCGTGGAGTGTCCCAGGCAGTCATGACGTCATATATGGACTTGTCGGAACCGTAGTAAGGGTATGTCGCCAAAGTCTGAGATGCGGTGGAGGCGACTTCGTTAATACCTGACGCTGCGCCAAGAGGAATTCTGTCCATGTTGCTGGAATCACTCTTAGAGGCCTGATCGATGTTGATGGCCTGTGCGGTAGGGTTCCCGTTCTTGTCGCTCTGATTAGTGAACTGGGCGGCCCATCCAGAAATGATGACCGGATTTGCTCCCATGTCATCGCTGTAGCTTCGCGACCGTAAGTTATCGACGACCATCGGATCAATGAGGAGATTGTCGATGCGGGTGCTTGCGGACGGGTTGGTGTCGGGAGCCACGGCGATGCTTGAGGTTCCTGCCCATTTTTCTTCATCTGTGTCCTCATTGTCTTGTTCGAAGGTTGAGACAATGAAGGTACTGTGGCCGGCTGCCCCCATGAAGGTGGTATCAATGGCGTCGCTGTCGCTCCACAACTTCCTCCCGTCCTTCAAGGAGTATGCTGTATCCCCGTCGAGAAGGGCGGAATCTGTCAGCTGTAAACTGCCACCATGGCTCATGTGTCTTATGACGGGAGTGCCTGTTCGAGTGTCAAATACCAGTGTCGTCTCTGGTGGATCGGATGCTGACAAGTATTCATCAGAATTGATGCCCAGATCATCTGGGATTCTTACCCTGAGAGCGAGGTAGTCTCGGTTGGGGCTTGTAAAGGCATATAGTGTGTTAAGGGTTGCTCCGTATGTCCATAGGGTACTGCCGTGGGCTGGCGCTAATGCTGTGATCCCCTCGCTGCTGATCACAATAGGTCCTGTCGAACCGGCGATGACGCGATCGACTCCCACCATATCTTTGACCCAGCTCGTTTTGGTGTTGATTGTTGTTGCGGTGGGTGCTGTCTTGTGAGGTCCGGCAGAGGTACTGTGTATAAAAGGTGTCACGAAATAGTGTGCCGTTGACGTCAGCAATGAGAGTGCGATGATTGGCGTGAGCGATATGGCGGCAAGTTTTATCTTCGTGATCGGTTGGAGTTTTAATGATACTTGCTTGGTTACCTCGACGCTGCTCTCGTCAGGCTGAGGGCGTGCTGGGAGATACAGCTTGCGCCAGCGGGCCGGATTGCTGAGCTGCCTAGGGTGAATGGAAAGTAGGGTTCGCACGCGATGCAGGATGATACTCGTGCAGATGAGTGTTGTGAAGCCAAGAGTCTCTGCTGCGTGGCACAGGAAAATGGGGATGGAGATTCCCGATCGCTCGTATGCTGTCATCCAGTGGTGAATATTGATGCCTGCCGTCGCGGCACCAAGTAGTGCAATGAGGCTGACGATGACGATCATTGCCGTTCGCCTCAACTGATTGGCGACCGCAGCGAAGAACCATAAGAGGAGTTGTAGTGCGAACATTGCGACGGTAGCCAGGGGGTCGGCAAAGTTGGTTTAGGTGGTTGGTTGGGTGAGTAGTTTGATGGCT
>ERZ772940.606-NODE-606-length-15460-cov-3.78092_pt1 | contig 15460 bp, 13 predicted proteins | sample MGYA00511682_ERZ772940 | MGnify/ENA primary metagenome ERZ772940 (study PRJEB29015, sample SAMEA2737922) | human oral metagenome | biome: human oral; feature: human-associated habitat; material: dental | place: China | collected 2031 ... | reverse complement strand
AACTCGATCCTCGATGCCGTGGGATCCGGCAACACCACCCCATCGAGGATCGCGCAACGGGCGGGTGTGAACCCGAACTCCGTCGGCAAGTACCTGAAGACACTTTCCATCCTCGGGATCATCGAGAAGGTCTCGCCTCTCGGGAACGGCCCCACCTCGAAGAGCTCGGCCTATCGCCTGAAGGATCCCCTCTTTGCCTACTGGTACCGATTCGTAAGCAGGTATCTTGGGACGATCGAGAAGGGTGCGGGTGCGGCGGCGTCCTCCTACGCCAGCTCGGGACAGGCGCTCTCGACGTACGTCGGCAAGCAGTTCGAGGGCGTCTGCCTGCAGTGGGTCCAACGAGAGAGCATCGCTGGGAGACTCCCGTTCTCCGCACTCGAGTTCGGGCAGTGGTGGGGCACCGACCCCGACGCGCACGAGGAGACGGACATCGACATCGTCGCCATGAACAGGGTGGAGCGGGAGCTCCTTGTCGGCGAGTGCAAGTGGCGCAACTCCTTCAACGAGACCGCAGCCATCAAGGCGCTCGAGCACCGCTCGACACTCCTCAAAGGCTTCAGCAGACGCCACTTCGTCCTGTTCACCAAGAGGGAGACGAGCGCTGCAACAAGAAGGGCTGCGGCAGACAGGGCGGACCTTTGCCTCGTCACGCTCGACGAGCTGTATGCCGGGCTCAATAGATAATCTCTGAAATGCTTTTCACCTGGAAGATGGCGCCATCGTCAATGGGAACGGCAATGCTCTTGGCCATCATCATATTTGAGGACCGGGGACAAAGGAACGTACACAGATCGGCGAAAATGAGCTCTCGGTACCAGTTTGGAGCGTTTGTGCACACTATTGTGGCACGAGCTGCGTCTGGTGGCACGAGCGCCTCAACCACCATGGTGCGCCGGCGGCACCGATGGAGTCCTGCGCAAGCGGGGCACATACGGCGCACGGAAAGAAGACAGCCATGCGTAGCATGCGCCCACCCGGCTCATTTCTGAGACCTCGTGAGCTCGTGTGGGTGAGTAGTCGCGTCGTCGCCCCGGCAGCGCGGGCCTCAGGGCCGAGTACCTTGGCATCACGGGAGCCATGAGACCGTCAATGTCATGGAAGCCGTGGCCCCGCCCGGTCGCGGTTCTTATTGAACCAAGGCTGTGGTTAACCCTACTCTGATACGGCACAGCAACTCTCTACCCCTACGTCAGCCAATACGGAGAACATGGGGGTCGCCCGACGAGCAGCGCGATCGGACCGTCGGAGCGGCGGGCTTCGTACATCAACGCAAGCCACGTCAAGCACAGCCGCATGGGAGATAGGGAAGGCGGTCGAGTCAGCCCTCCTGCGCGAGCAGAACACCGCCATCCCCCCTCTTCTCCCTCCTCGACTGCATCATCGCCCCTCACCAGCACAAGTGTCCCTGCGCAAAACTTAATGTTTCCATATACGCATTCGCTTCATCCTTAACATAGGAGTCGCCCTCCATAGCGAAGGGGAGAAGGAAACGATGCTGAACGAGTTGACGAGTAGCGATCTGTTTCATACGTACTACAAAGAATGGATAGCCGTCTACAAGGAGGACGCGGTGAGGCAGGTGACACTCAACAAGTACAAGCTTGCACTCGGCTGGATCGAGAGGCTGGCGCCTGACCTCACGTTGGAGAACCTAGACCGACTCGCCTACCAGCGTATACTCAACGAGTACGCGAAGGAGCACGAACGCCAGACGACCATGGACTTCTGTCACCTGCTCAAGGGCGCGGTGCTGGACGCCGTTGACGAGGGGCTTGTCCCCCGGGACCCGACGAGGAAGGCCATCATCAAGGGCAAGGCCCCACGACCGAAGAAGAGCCGCTATCTCAACCAGTTCGAGCTGCACAAGCTACTCGCAGGCCTCAATCTCGGCCAGAAGATCAGTTGGGAGTGGTTCATCCTGCTCGTGGCCAAGACAGGACTGCGGTTCTCCGAAGCACTAGCGATCACCCCTGTGGACTTTGACTTCACCAAACAGACACTCTCGGTGAGCAAGACGTGGGACTACAAGAACGGCGGCGGCTTCGTTCCGACCAAGAACAGGTCGTCAGTGCGAAAGGTACAGATCGACTGGCAGCTGATCGTGCAGTTCTCGGTGCTCATCAAGGACCTCCCCGAAAGTGAGCCAATGTTCGTAAAGCAGGGCAAGAAAGTGTATAACTCGACGGCGAACAACGTGCTCGCAAGACTCTGCAAGGAGGCGGGCGTCCCCGTGATCTCCATCCACGGACTTAGACACACCCACGCCTCGTTGTTGCTGTTCGCGGGCGTATCGATTGCGAGTGTAGCCAAACGGTTGGGACACGCCAGCATGAACACGACAGAGAAGACATACCTGCACATAATCCAAGAGCTGGAAAACAAGGACGTTGACTTGGTGATGCGCTCGCTCACCAGCCTTATCTAATCATCACCGTAAGTCACTGAGGGCGACTCTCGCTGATGAAGGGCGATGAGGGAGTCGAGGCGGGAGAAGAGGGCGCCGACGGCGCGCTGCTCAGGCAGAGACGGATAGCTGAAAACCACTCCCGCAATGTCGTCGTTGTGGATATGTACAACCGATTTGCCTTGCGCCTTCATTGCGAGTTGCTCATGAGGTAAACCGTTCGTGATGCCAATCGCCATGAACGTCGAGTCAAGCGCAGGCTGCGGCGTTATAACGTTGAGGTCGCCGCCGATTAATATCCCCGAACTGGAGATATGTGATGCAACCGCAATGTCTTCGGCAGTCTCACCAGAGCCAGGAACAATCACCTCGCCACCGCGACTATACAGCGATCCATCCTTGGACTCTGCGTAGGTGTCAACAGATTCGATGACTGTTTCGTACTGTGTATAGAGCCTCCCGTAGAGGACGAGCGGCGTGCCCGACTCGCAAATGTCGGCTTTCGAGTAGCCTCGACCCTTGTCAAAAGTACAGACCTCCCCTAGCTTACGCTGTTCCCAGGTGTTATCCTACACGTCGATCCCGCCCTGTATCACAAACTCACGCAGGAGCTTGTTGAGCTTCATGTTTACCTGATACAGCGGAACTGGCCCTTTGCTCTTCTTAGCGAAATGGGCTGCGGCCCTCTTCTTATCGCACGTGGCCACAAGCGCCTCGAACCTCCCGTACTCGGTGATGGTGTCTTCGCTGGGATGGCGCGCCATCAGGTCACGCAACTTGTCCGTATTTACGCCCGTAGCGGCGACCAGGGCCTCCACCTGTGAGTTCCTTCCCTGCTGCTGGAAGTCATTGATGTAGTCGAGGAAGGTCTTGCCGGGAATGACCTCGAGCTCGCCGCGCTGCGCCGCATGGATCACCAGCTCGGCGAAGCGCTGCTGCTCCTGTGTGAGCGTCGCAAACGAACCATGCAGGAGGCCGAGTGTCGCCCGAGCCTCCTCGCCCTCGTCGATCTGCTTCAGCCACTTGGCAAAGTTCTCGTTCATGTAGTCGGCGTCAATGCGCCCGGTGTCAATCTCGGTTAGGTAGCCGTCGATCTCAAAGGGCACGTCGGCTGGTCCATCTCCACCATCGTCTTCCCGAAAGAGCTCCTTATAGCGCAGGGCAAGCACCAGGTAGATCTGCTGGTCCAACGCCGACTTGACGGTCATCGTCCCGTCCTCGCACTCAAACGCATACGAGTCCTTGTCCCACGAGAAGCCTTGCACCTTAGCCGCCTCGATGTAGACCGAGAGCTGCTTGAACAGCTTTGCGAATTGGGCACGCGCAGCATTTGGGTCCGGCAGGCGCGCGAAGCCCTCCACCCCGTAGGCAGAGAACAGTGCACTGATGTCAGCGTAGCACTGGTTGATATGCTCCAAGTTAGCCTCCAGCTTGTCCACGAACAGGCCGAAGGGACGATCACCCGAGTACAGGCGTACCGCATCGTCTACATTGCGTTTCATGATGTGCGGGTAGCGGTAGTACTTGATGATGCCAAAGGGCTTGTCGGGGCCAAAGAGCCGATTCGTGCGGCTAAACGCCTGGATCAGGCCCTCATACTCCAAGACCTTGTCCAGGTAGAGCGTGCTCACCCACTTGGAATCAAAGCCCGTGAGCATCTGGTTCACCACGATCAGCAGGTCGAGCCTCTTGTCGGGATGGCGCTCTATGCCGACGTAGGGCCTCTTGTGGGCCAACCTCGCCGCAACGTCCTTCTTGAACCGCGCGTGCGTGGGGATGGTGTAGTCCTTGCCCGGATAGAGCTTGGCGTAACCATCGAGGATCTCTACCAGGCCCTCCTCCTTGAAGATGGTGCTCGTGGGGTTGTCGGGGTTGTCATTTCCGATGTTGGGGTCAAAGAGTGCGGTCACCTTGAGCTGCGGTGCCTCGTCGCGAAACATCCGATAGTAGGTGATGGCCTGGGGAATGCTCGCTGTAGCGAGTATCGCGTGGAACTTTCCGCCCTGCGAGAGGGTCGCCCAGTTGTCCACGATGTCGGCGAGCACCATGCGAAAGTGCTCAGGGCTGCCCTCGCCGTCCGGTCCGGAGTACTGACTCTCTGGGACGTAGTCCTCTACACCCTTGTCACAACCGCCGCTGGGCCTGCGCGCACCTGCCATGGGCACCTCATTCATGAAGTGCAGGTAGACCTTCTTTTTCTTGGGATCGGCGAGCGCCATGGACTGGCTATCCGCGCGCGCCTTCTCCAGGGCGACCTCCCGCCTCACGTCCTTGTCCTTATACGTACACACCATGTATGGGTCAAAGGCGAGCACGTTGTGGTCACGGATACCGTCGGCGATACTGTAGCGGTGCAGCTCGTCACCGAACACGTCCATGGTCGTGTTCATCTTCTTCTGGTTCTCGTCCTGGATGGGCGTACCCGTGAAGCCAAAAAACATGGCCGTGGGAAACGTGCGACGGACAGTCTGCATCATGTCTCCGAAGGTCGAGCGATGGCATTCGTCCACGATGAAGACGATGTGCTTCTCACGCACGCGCTCCAAGTCGGCTGCGGTCATGCCACCGTCGTGCTCGTGGATGTTGCTCATCTTCTGGATGGAGGTCACAATCAGCGTATCTGCCGGGTTATCGCTCTTGAGGCGGGAGCGCAGCACATCGGTGTCCTGCGTGGCCTGAACCGTGGTCGAGTCATTGGCGAAGTTGCGATACTCGTCGAGCGATTGGGTGCCCAGCTCGATGCGATCCACCAGAAACACCACCTTGTTGGCGTCCTTTGAGTCAGCGATGAGCTGGGCCGACTTGAAGCTCGTCATCGTCTTGCCACTGCCCGTGGTGTGCCAGACGTAGCCGCCGCGCGCCCCACGCTTATCCCAGCTTGCGCGCCGTACGCGGTCTGATATGGCAGCGGCGGCATAGTACTGGTAGCTGCGCATCACCTTGAGCGTCGCATCCCTCTCGTCGGCCACGGAGTAGAAGCCTATGAGCTGGTGCGCCATGGGTATGAAGAGCAGCGTGGCAATGACGCGTTGCCACTCGTTTATGGGCTCGTTGTTGAAGTCGGCCCAGTGGAAGCGGTAGAGCGAGAAGTCGCCGCCTTTGCCGGGGTTGGCAAAGTACACCGTCTCGGCGGGCTCCATGGCCACGAAGATTTGCACGAGCGAGAAGAGCCCGGTGAACACGCCCTCGTGGGCGTACTTCTCTATCTGGTTGCATGCCTGGGAGACGGGCACGCCACTGCGCTTGAGCTCGATGTGGATGAGCGGCATACCGTTGATGAGAAGGGTCAGGTCACCACGGCGATCGTTGAGTCGGGCGGAGCTCGCCTTGAAGATGGGCTGCTCGGCGATCTGGTAGACGCTCCTGCCGCTAGCGATGTCGCGACGGTCGTATATGTACAGGCTCACCTCGCGGTTGAAGTGTGCTACGTCATCGGGGTTGTCGCGGGTGATGGAGATGGTCCCCCCGTTGATGAAGCCGTTGAGCCTCATGGGCGTACGCAGCTTCGCGACCTGCTCCAGGATCTGCTGCATCTCACCCTGGGTGAGTGGGCATCCGTTCAGCCGCCTGTCCCCCTTGTTGTTCTCGTAGAGGATGTGCGCCCAGTTGTCCAAGAGGCCCTGCTCGGTGGGTTGGCGCAGCACGCCGCCCTTCCAGCCGTGGTCTTGGAGACAAGAAACCACAGCCGCCTCGAACTCAGCCTCAGAGGTAAAGATGTCCGCCATCACTCGCCCTTCCCGCTATCGACATTCAGGTAATAGCGGCTCTCGTTCGCCTTTCCCTGCAAGGAGACCAGACCGATCACCGCAAGCTTCTTCATCGTCCTCTGCACGGTTCGCAACGAGACTCCCAAGCTGTCAGACAAGTCGGCCGTCCGAGTTGGGCCGTCAGTCGCGAGCTGCCCGAGAATGCCCCGGTCCCTTGCGGAAAGCGCGTCCCACGCCTCCATGAGGCGATGGCCAAAATCCGGGTACATCGCGCCAAGTCGCGCCAAGTCGCGCCAAGTCGCGCCAAGTCGCGCCAGCACGGTACCGCTTCCGTCGTCTGCGGGAACATGAGTCGCGACATCGCCAGGAGCTGACTGCTGCACACCAATCCTCACCACGCGATCCTCAGGGGCGGTAAACACTATCTGCAAGCTATTCCCCACCATGCGGTACAGGGGCGACTCGACGCCGTCGATCTTGCAGGCGCTGAAGATCCGCTGTACGCCACGACCCCACCTCTCGATGAGGCCGGCCAAGAAGAAGACGTGCGCGATCTTGGGGTTGTGTGGCTCTGACTCATGAAAGCCCAATAGGTCATCCACCGTCCAGCCTTCCGGAAGTATGCATGCGTTGCCGATCTGCAGGCAGTCATCACAGACGCGAATCTGTATCGGTGAGGTCGAGACATAGTTTCTGTGAACGACAGCGTTGACCACGGCCTCGCGTACCGCCGCGCGCGGAAACGGAAACCGCTCCACGCGATGCGCCCCATCATAGTCGATCCTCGCCCGCAAGTACTTGGCATAGAGCAGATCGAGCGTCTTGTCGACCTGCTCTATGATGGGTCCTCCAACCTCATCCTGAAAGAGGATTTCCGACCCGTCGAAGTAGCCGACCTTAACGAAGCAGCTGGAAAACACAGCCATGGGATCTGGATGGAACAGCAGCACTGCAGCGTTGGTGCACCGGCCACCCTCCAGCAGGTGCAGGCTCCGCAGCAGCGACTCTGCGTCATCACCTGCGACGTCATCGGGCATGCGACCCCCACCTCGCGCCTCTCCCAAAAAGGAGTCCATGGCCTTTCGGCTCAGGTCTTGCACCCGCACGTTCGGCACGGGCACGCTGTCCCAGGTCCGTCCCCGTCTGCGCAGAAGGAAGGTATCGAGGCCGACGCCTCGCAAAAGCTGGTTCGTGGCGCCGGACCGCAGGTAGTAGCGTCCCTTGCAGTTGATGGGAAAATCCTGCGGCTCGATGCTTATCTCGAGAAACTCCCTGCCGTTTTCCCTATGAAGCTGCACATAGGGGATGATCCCGAGTGCGGCGATGGCCTTGTTGGGGATATCCTCAAGCAGACGGTCAGCGTTCTTGACCCCCACCACCTCACCGTCATCGGCAATGCCTACGTAGATGGTGCCGCCACGGGCATTGGCAAACCCACAGAGCCACTGCAGGTACTCATCGCGCCAGGCCGCCTTGTACTCGATATCCTGGTTCTCCATTCCCGACCCCCTCACACGAGTATATTATTGAGTAGTGACTTTATGACAGTCTTGAGCGCGTCCGGCTTACGCTGATGAAGGGCGATGAGGGAGTCGAGGCGTACAAGCACGCCGCCAATTTTCTTCTGCTCAGCAACTGTAGGTACCGGAATTGACTGCTTTAGAAAATCCGAGGTAACCAAATTGTGCATCATTGTGGACGCTTTGGTCGATCGAATCAGGACATTTCGCATCAGAGATTCGTTATTGATGGCATAGCGCCAGTATGAAAGGTCATATTCAACTTTTGGTCGAAATACGTCAAAAATATGGGAAACGATGCCTATACCCAGGTCATTCTCAACAAAACGTCCGTGGGAAAATACTCTATTTGCGTGCCCCTCGAACGCAATGTCCCCCAAACGCATGACATTATAGGTCCCTAGGTAGGACTGTTCGGTAACCCTAGTCTCCGGGCTATAGGACATTCCCGCGACAGAGATAATTGAATTTGTATTGTAAGTACCATCATTTTTTTCAGTACACTTTCGGTAAAGATCCCCCAGCTTACGCTGTTCCCAAGGGTATGTTCTACGAGGATGGGTCACGATGTCCTCCCGCCGCGAACAGGCCATAGGGCAGCGCAACACACATGAGCATAACCACCAAGCCCCTCTCATATCACAATTTCCAGCTGCGATGCAATCAGCCTCTTTGTTCCCCTTCCCACCAACGGGGCGCTGCCGCAAATCATGGCCCGACCCATGACACATGAGCGTCCGTACGGGGCGCTGAGCGTCACGGCTACCCCCACGAGGGAACACAAAACTGCATTTATAGTAGTGACGCGTAAAGCTACATGCAAACTCATTCGAGTTGAGACGCCTGAGATGATCGCCCCTCCAAGGCCGAGCAACGCTTGTATGGATACCCCTCTGACGGAAGAAGGAGTGCGTCTACCGCCCATCTTGGGGACCTTCACCGCGCATCCTTGCGGCCGTCTCACCACGATTGCGCAGCGGACGCAACCCCGGCCCATAGGAGATGGCAACAGCAGGGACAGGCACCTCGTCGCCAAATCACAGCGATGACTGGCGGGGCATGGAGACTCCTCATGTGGGCGTCTTCCGGAGGAAGACCACCCGGATGTCCCGGACTTACCGAGCTTGCGCCACCTCGCGGTCTGCATGACTCCCTACCCACCAAGATGGCCAACCTGCACCAGGCCGGCATTGATGGGCACCAAGGGATCGCACGGCGCAGCGATCCTGGCAAAGATGGACACGAGGGCGCCCATGTCACGGCCCTCGGCCGCCAGACGACTCGCCTCGTCATTCTCCGCACCGGTAACGTCCCTCCAGTCGAGATCGTAACCCGCATGATGGCAGATGAGGGTCCAGAGCAGCCGTTGCGTTCGCCCGTTGCCCTCGCGAAAGGGGTGCACGAAGTTGTAGTTGTCATAGTGGTAGGCCATGCGGCTAGGGAACCGCCTAGAAGCCAGGCCCACAAGGAAGTCGTCCTTCTCCAGCTCGCTGCGCGCCCATGCGATGCCCATCGGTATGTTCGCGGAAGGCAGGAAGAACTGCGCCCCCTCGCCCGCCTTGCGAATCTCGATGGTCCTGACCTCCCCCGCCCAGTCGCACGCGTCCCGAAACAACCAGCGGTGAATGCACCTCAGGTCATCGAGCGTGCCCGTCGGCTCCAAGGGGAGCTCCCTCAAGAACTCGCTCATGCGCATCGCGACGAGCTCGCCCTCTGCGTTGCGCAGCTCGTCCCACGTCCCCGCGCCCACAAGATTCCGCAGCACGCCCGTCCGCAGGTCGATGTAGGGATCGACGAACCCGTCAGACATGGGGCCCCTTGCCCTCCCGGTCGGGCTCCCAGCGGCGCTTCGTCCTGCGCATAAGCTCCTCTATAGGGATGTGCCCCCTCACGTACTCGTCGGCGTCCTCGCGAAACTCGGCCGACACGTAGGCGCCCTCCATCTCTCCGGAGTGTATCGACTCGTCAATCACGCGCTTGCGGTCCATTGAAGACCTCCTCGGTCGGGCTTTTGCTTAGACGAACATCTTCTGGAGAAGAGATTGCTTGAGTGCCCTAAGCTTTTCCAGCTTACGCTGATGAAGGGCGATGAGGGAGTCGAGGCCATCGAACAGCTCTCCGATCGCCATCTGTTCCCTTGGGAATAAAGGCATTGAGACATCGATCTGAGAGAATTGCTCAAACTTGAGAGCCAGTGTGTCCTTTGAATTCCCCTGTGAGACTCTCTGATAATGAGAGAGCATTTCGGGCCGCTTTAGGAGCCTTGCGAAGAATCTTGAATCTACTCCCCCCATGGGCCGAGCCACCACATAAGCTGGGCTTACGATGCCTCTGTAGATACTTGAATCTACAGCACCCTGCCACATGCGCATACTGTTGTAGACAATATCTCCGGGATGCACAACTTTGTAGTTTGCGATGCTTGCTCCTGGGTTAGTCGTGCGATCGGACTCGGAGGCAGGATAAATGCCACCCCTCACACTGACCGATAGAATCTCCAGCTCAGATGATCGATCATCACTCTCAACAAAGAGCTCCCCCAGCTTACGCTGTTCCCAAGGGTCAGCAAAACCCGAGAAGCGGAGTTCAGGCACATCGGACCCTGGTTTGGGAAACATCCCCTCCAAAAGTGAGCCCTTGAGAACACTAAGTTGATTATGCTTACGCTGATGAAGGGCGATGAGGGAGTCGAGGCGGAAGAAGAGGGCGCCGACGGCGCGCTGCTCGAACACATTAGTTGGGATCGAAAACTTTGATTCCGAGATAAGCTTCCAATCGGCCCTCGGCATCTTCGAGCCTGCGCTAACGTCGGCCAATGTGCTAAAACGCCCACTTTGAATCAGGCAATAGACAAACCTGCCATCAATCCTCTGCGGCTCAAGCACCCAGAAATCTCCCACGGCAATGCCCTTAAACTGCGGATGTAGCCAATTATGTAGGTATGGGCGAAGTTTCCCGTAAAGTATGTCCCCGGCATTGAAGAGCACGCCGCTTTTGTGAGTCGCCTTCGTAGAGAGATTCTTGTTGAGGGTACCCTCGCCAGGATTGATGTCCTCGTATTCCACAGTGGGCAGCGCCGGATCATCCGACACGACAGTCTGGCGTAGTGCAATGTCAACCAGCTTACGCTGTTCCCAAGGGTCAGCAAAACCCGAGAAGCGGAGTTCAGGCACGTTAGCGCTCATCGGCCATCGCCCCCCAGAAGGGCACGCAGCTCGCGTATGCCGGCCATATCGAACTCATCACCAGTGAGCTCCCCCAGCATGTCGCAGAGCTTTCGCTCCTCGTCGTGGATCTGCTTCTCCACCTGCGAAAACGTGGTGCTATACTTATCGGCGAGGGAGCGGACCCTCTCAACCAAGGCATCCACGCTAGCACGGAGCAGCGCGGCGAGCCCGTCCACGATCGGCCTGTTCCACTTCGCGTCAAGAAGGTTCCGCACAGCTTCGTCGGACAGCCCCTCAATTACCTCCTTGGTCTTTGCCTCAAGCGCGATAGCCTGTTGCTTCGACTGCCTCTTCAAGCGCTTCTGCTCGTCGAACAGCCTGGAGGCCTTCTCCACGATACGCGCGAGTTCCTCCGAGTCGCCGTCGGCGTGCAGCTCGCGCGCGCAGGCCTTGAGCCTTCCGGCCACGAAGGCGTCCCCGTTGTCGCTCACGGCGCCTCCCAGCGCCGCCTTATCATCCTCCGAGAGGCCCTCCAGCGCCTCGGAAAGCTCTGCGTCGATGGCCGAGGAGCGCTCGTCCATGCGACGGATGTCGGCGAGGTCGTTTGCGAGCAGCTCCTGCTGCACCAGCTCGAAGGGCAGCACGTGGCCGCGCCAACCCTCCTGCACCTCAACGTCCCTACCCCTCTTCTTCTTCACGACCATATTGGGGTCGACCCGTTTGGCGGCATCGAACCCCTCGGTTTGCAGCACCTCCAGATCCTCAGACACTTGTCGCCAGGCGTCGTCGAGCACCTGGTAGGCATCGTAGGGATCCACGAGGGGCACACCCTCAAGGCGTCCGAAGACCTCCGCAGCCAGGACGTCCTCCTCGCTTGCACGGTCCACGAGCAAGGCCTCATCCACGAGCTTATCGAAGAGCCACATCCCGAAGTCCGAGAAGCGCCGTTTGTAGGCGTCAAGGTAGGCGCGCACAGCGACGCTGTCGTGCACGGCCGCCTCGATGTCATCCACGCGGAGTCTGAGCGTTGAACCACCCGCCGGCTCGAAGAGCCGCTCGCGCAAGTCGGGAAGCGCATCCCAATAAAGCTTGAGAGCTTCGACCTCAGAGATCGGAAGCCCACCAAACATCGTCGCATAGATGTCCCAGGTCTCAGCTGGCTCGGAGGAGTCAACGTAGCGCGGGATGTTTAGGTTATATCCGTTGTCGCGCACCTCCTGCTTGGGCACCGCGCGGCAGAAGCGCTCAATGTCTCGCCGCCGCTCGTAGGCGTCCACGATGCGACGGATGTCGCAGGCGCGAAGCCGGTTGCTCTTCCCCTCCTTCTCGAAGCCCTTGGAGGCGTCGATTATCAGGATGTCATCGGTCGGACGGCGCTTCTTTAGCACCATCACGATCGTGGGAATGCCCGTGCCGAAAAAGATATTGGCGGGAAGCCCGATGACGGCATCGATGTTCTCGTTCTCCACAAGCGCACGGCGAATCCTCTCTTCCTCGCCCCCACGGAAGAGCACGCCATGCGGCAGGACGATGCACATCACTCCGTCGGGCTTCAGGTGATGGAGGTCATGCAGCAGGAAGGCGTAGTCGGCCTTAGACGTGGGGGCGATGCCGTAGCCATCAAAGCGCGGGTCGTTCTCCTTGCCGTCTGGATCCCAGCGCTGGGAGTAGGGTGGGTTTGACACCACCGCGTCCACGAAGAGCGGCTCGTAGGTCTCCGGATGCCCCTCCTCGAACCATGGCCAGTCGTCTTCCAGAGTGTCACCACAGCGACACACGATGTTGTCAGGCGAGATGCCGCGCATCACGAGGTTCATGCGGGTCAGGTTGTAGGTGTTCTCCTTTAGTTCCTGGGCATAGTAGCGGATGGAGTCGCGGCTGCCCAAGCGCCGCGCCACGGCCTCGCCGATGTTGATGAGCAGCGAGCCCGAGCCGGAGGTGGGATCGTAGATGCGTATCTCCACGCGATCCCGTAGGTTTGACGCCACGATCTGAGAGATGAGCACCGAGACCTCGTGCGGCGTATAGAACTCGCCAGCCTTCTTGCCGGCATTGGCCGCGAAGTTGCTGATCAGATACTCGTAGATGTAACCGAGCACGTCGTAGCCCTGCCGCCCGTCCATGGGAATACTGCGGATGAGCTGCAGGAGGGCACTGATGGCCTTGGTCTGGGCGCCGGACGTCTCGCCCAGCTTGGAGAGACCGGTCTCCAGCGTCTCGAAAACCCTATCGAAGACGTTCTTGTACGACGGCCTCACGAGCCGCTCGAAAGTCGAAAGCGCGTCGCGCACATCGGACACGTCGAAGTCGCTGCCCTTATCGAGCCAAGAAGAGTACAGGTCGCCAGCAGCGATAAAGTAACCAAGATTATCTCGCACAAAAGACAGCACCTCGGCGTCATCCTCGGTGACGCATGACATCGCTTCCGCATCGAAGTCATTCTCGGCCAGGAATCGCTCCTCCTTGTCGGAGAGGAACTTGTAGAAGATGAAACCGAGGATATAGTCCTTGTACTCTGAGGCCTCGATCTTTGAGCGCATCTGGTTGGCCGACGCCCAGATCTTGGCCGCGAGCTGCTGCTTGTTCATGTGCCTCTCAGTCCTTCTTCCTGCGGTAAACGTAGTCGAGGGTCTGGCCCTGGTCGTTTATCCACTCGATCCAGCCGTTCTGGCTACCACCCAGCACGAACACCGCCGCCGCGCTCGGGCTGTTGAAGCTCTGATTGTCCTCCAGAAGGCAGATTCCTTCCGCATCGCCAAAGAGCTCGCACCTTCTGTCTGCGGCAATGGAGCTCTTGAGCACGGGCCGGGAGAGATCCACCTGCGAGCCAGCCAACACGACAAATGTGTCAGCGCGCTCGTCGTAGCGTCCCGTGGCAACAACGCCTTTTTTCCTCGTGTGGAAGAGCTTGTCCTCGGAAGAGTGGACATCCTCGATGCGGTTGGGTTCGTAGCCTGGTCCATCATGCCGCCTGGCATAGTTGGCTCTTGGGCGAGGGGGGACGTCCTCGAGGCGGTTGAGGTCGTATCCCAGGGCCGCCATCCTGAAGAGGATGCTCCGATGCAGGCTCTGGACGGTCTGCTCCTTGTAGGGACTCACGTAAGGCTGGGGCGTGTCTGAGTTGTCGGTCTCGTAGGAGTCGTGCTTGCGTACATAGTCGATGGCATTCGCCTCGAGGGCATCGAGAACGTCTCGGTCAATGTTCACCTCGTCATCCAAAAACATGACTGACGTGTTCCAGAAGTCCTTGGCAGACTTGTGCGCGTCAAGCCGCCGCAGCCCCTGCGTCGTCTGCCCTGCGTAGACGCGACTGATGACACCGTGCCCCTCATCAAGGAGGTAGTAGATGCCGCGCTTGGGGATATCAGGCAGCTGTTTCGCCTTGGAGAGCAAATCCCGTGGGACGACGACCGTGATGAGGGACTCGCCCTCCACGTGGCAGATGCGTATGCCGTCAGGTCTGCAGTCAATGAGCTGGACGGTCATGGTAGTGAGCTTGATCATCAACACACCTCTCTGGGCAGCCGGTCAATCAGGCACATTCCCGCAGACGTGATGCTCATGCCATCGGGCGTGACGGACCCCTTTGGCGGCGAGTCACGCAGTGTGCGCGGCATGCGCATGGCGACGGCCACGCTCTCGAAATCCATAAGGAGTGCCTGGGCCTCCGCCGGACTGGTTCCCAAATCGACAAACTCCAAGTGCTTCATAGACCGCTTCCCCGATGAGACTGTGAGCCGCATTACATGCGCAACAAATTTTAACAGACTGCTCATTCTTGGAAGCAGCTGAAATTTTGGGGAAAACTTGTTGACTCGAGACAACCGCAGCCTTACGCCGCCCGCCCGGCAGGGCACAAAGGAAGGCCCTACTCCCTCACCGCCTGAGGTGACCGCCCCCCACCAACGCCTCTGTGGACTCCCGGGACGCGACGGACGAAGGGGGGCTCGGCGCGGGTGGCGCAAGCTCACCGTATCCCAGGGGGTCTCCTCCTCCACTGCCCGGCAGGCCCTGCGCTGGTCGCCACGGGCTGCAGCGACGCGAGAGGCCCTCCCGACGGCCTCGCCGCCGGCGTCGACCATCTCCGCCACCTAGGGCAGCGGCGCGGCGCCCTGCGGCCGGTCGTGGCGGACCTTGGCGCTGTTGTTGCCCGACTGCCGGGAGTGCGTTCCCGACCCGGTCGTGGGGTTCGCCCCGAACCACGAGGCCACGTGCTCGCGCTCGGCCCTCCCCGTCCTGGGCGGGGGGGGTCGTGGGCCTCGGTCGCGTACCGACCGGACCAGGCGTGGCGTTCCTCTCGGCTCTTGGAGAACCTGGCCATTTCTCGGCAGCTGACGTCATCCGACGGCCCTTGGGGAACCCTTGCCGGAGGGCGCTTCGACGCCCCCCTCTCGAACGCGGCGAGATGAGATTGACGCGACACGCACCGCCATACGGGCGGCATAGCCCGCGGCGCCCGGTGACGGGGCCGGTCACCTTGCCCTGCGGGCGGCGGCTCACCCCCGGGAAGGCCCTCGCGGCCGGGCGCACGGCTGGGCCGCGCAAGGCGGGTACGCGCCCCGAGGCGGCACCAGGGCCTCCACTTTTAGGGAGAATACAAACGGCTCCTCGGGGATTTGTGTGGGTTGCTGCCTCGACGAAGACGCTAGGCTAGCGGCG
>ERZ772940.598-NODE-598-length-15552-cov-4.00716_pt1 | contig 15552 bp, 12 predicted proteins | sample MGYA00511682_ERZ772940 | MGnify/ENA primary metagenome ERZ772940 (study PRJEB29015, sample SAMEA2737922) | human oral metagenome | biome: human oral; feature: human-associated habitat; material: dental | place: China | collected 2031 ... | reverse complement strand
CGTGTCCGGCGGGGGAGTTCCGCCGGCGCCGCACCCCACCTGGACGCCACCACCCGGCGCCGGCCCGAGGGCAGGGGTCGGGCGCAAAGTGCCCCGGAATCTGGCGGGGGGTTCCCCGGCGGCGTTTGCCCAGTTGGGCCGTCTCCCAAAGTGCCCGGGAGGCTGGCGGGGGGTTTCCGTGTCCGGCGGGGGAGTTCCGCCGGCGCCGCACCCCACCTGGACGCCACCACCCATCCAGTGCCGCCGTGACAGATTACAAAAAGGGGAGGGGTACATACCCCTCCCTCATCACGTGACCCCAAGACCAAGCCAGCTCAAAGCCGCACAATCAAGCAAGGACTACTGCGGCCTCACGTAGGTTACAACAACACGACGCTGCGGATCCTCTCCCTCAGAATGGGTCATGACCTCCTCGTTATCAACGAGGGCTAGGTGTATGATCCTGCGCTCATAGGCATTCATGGGAGCAAGGCGAATCTCCCCCCTCTGCCTGATCGCACGCGATGCCGCAGAACCTGCAAGCGCAACGAGTTTCTGCTTACGACGCATCTTGTATCCCTCTATGTCAATCACAACGGGATAATGGAAGTGTATCGTGTTGCTCATATAGGAGTTGACGAGCATCTGCAAAGCATCGAGTGTACGACCGTGACGACCAATGAGGACGGCAAGATCACCACCACTCACGTCGAGGATCAGTTCCCCCTCGTCGCCATCGTACTCGTCTATGACAAGCTGCTTCTCACCAAAAAAGGCAAGTAGATTCCTGACATAGGACAACGCGACGTCGGCAATACGATCAATATCACTCTCTGACAACGTCTTGCCCGCCTCAAAGCGCTCGCGAATGGCAGCTAGCTCATCCTCATTCACATTCAAGGCTACGTCCTCTGCGACCTGCTCGATATCCGTGGAGACGTCTTCGGCACCCTCGGCGTGTCCATACTCCTCAACTTCCATTATTACCTCCGTCTAACTAAAGTCAGACCCCTATAGGTTCATGCCTTGGCCTTCTTCTTGGGCCTCGGCTTGTGTTCCTTACGAACGACCTCGACCTCCACGGGCTGCTTGTCGAGCTTTGCCTGAGCCTCTGCCTTTGCCCTATCCATGACGCGCTGGGTCACGAGCTTCTGCTGCACGACCTGCCAGAGGGCCGAAGTGTCATAGTAGAGGAGGACGCCCGAGGGCAGGCCCCATCCGACCCAGAGCATCATGATCGCCATCATGACACCCATGATAAGACTCTGGGAGCGCTGCTCACCCTCCATATTCTTGAGGTTCATGAGCATGGGAATAAGGGTAAGCACGCCAAACACGACGACAAGAAGAACGTAAACCCACCCACCTGCGATACCCCACTCGGAAAAAGCTCCCGAAGCCGACCGCTGAAGCGAGGGGAGGATACCGTAGAAGTGCGCCTCCTCACCAACCTCACGCGTGACGGTGAACAGGGCAAAGAATATCGGCATTTGCAAAAGGATAGGAAGACATCCACCAAGCGGGTTAAATTTGTTCTCGGTATAGAGCTTCTGCATCTCGTCGCGCTGACGCACGGGATCATCAGCGTACTTTGTCTGGATCTCCTTTAACTTGGGCTGGAGCACCTGCATATGAGCGGATGCCTCGGTTGAGCGCGTCATAAGCGGTATGAGGAGCAGTCTGATGATAATCGTCAGGATGATGATGGCCAGTCCCCAGTCGCCACAGAAGCCTTCTATGGCGGCAAGGACGGTCTTCAATAGGTTACAAATCGCATCCCACATAGTTCCTCCTGGGTCGGCCCACTAGGGGACGGGGTCAAATCCACCTCTATGAAACGGGTTGCATCGAAGAATCCTCCTCGCGGCAAGCAGGCCTCCCCGTATGGCACCGTATCTCTCTATAGCCTCAGACGCATACTCAGAACAGGTAGGAGAATAGATGCAGTGGCTCCTCAGCAGAGGAGACACACACCTCCTATACCACCCTATGCCCCTAATCAGAGCCTCTTTCATCATATCGAGGCCCCATCCGCCTGACCGATGCCAAGGCGCCTCATGAGCGTGTCGATCGCCCTCGAGACGTCGGCGGGACTACTCGCGAAGGTAGCGCGTGTCGCCACGAGGATTACCTGGCTCATGTCCCCAGGAAGCTCACTCAAGCGCGCCGCCTCCCTGAGCACCCGCTTGCACCTATTCCTAAACACTGCGTTTCCGAGCCGCTTAGGCGCAACGAAGGCGACCCTTCCCAAGCCGCCTTCGTCACCCACGAGAGCTGTCATGCGTACGAGCCTATGGTTCGCACGTCTTCCGCCAAAGAAGACCCTCTCAAAGTCACGCCTGGACTTGATGGTCCTCATAGCGAACTAGACGGTAAGCTGCTTGCGACCCTTGGCGCGGCGGCGAGAGAGAATGGCACGACCACCCTTTGTGGCCATGCGGGCACGAAATCCGTGAGTCTTCGCGCGCTTTCTCTTATTAGGCTGGTACGTACGCTTCATTTCAAAACCCTCCTGGGAAAAGTGCCTAATGTCAATAAGCTATGAAAGTATAGAGGTCTTTGTCAGTCTCTGTCAATTAGGGTCGGGCGGAAGCGCATGAATCACCGTTCGTTCACGTCAGAGCTGGTACCCCGACGGTTCCCAGCTTTCAAAACTGAAAGAATGCACCATACGAAAACAGCCACGTATGAATGGATTCATTCATATATCGCTCACGAAGTCGTACCACATGCTAGAATATTCCTTCCTCAAAGGAGTAGTAGACAGAGTGTATTAGGGAAATGCGGGAGATGTTGAGAACTTTCATGCACGTCCATTCACGAATGAAAGTTTTCATCAATGACGAATGGATGTTGAAAGGGAGGTAGATCGTTGTCACGCAGCTTCTACCCATTCGTCGAGCAGTCAGAAGGGGGCGCAGGCGTTACGCCGACCCCTGAGGCGTCAGTTGTTGGGGCATCGGCCACCGTGGCGTCGCCCTGCGGGCAGGCAGGACAAGACGAGCCACTCGAGGTTCGCTATCCCGCCCGCGTCGCCGTCTACGACGATCCCTCCGCCGCACCTCGCATCATCGTCATCGATCCCAAGGACATACGGGATTACCTCGAGGAGATCACGGCCACGGTGTCGCGCCTCTCGAAGGAGCAGGGGGGGACCCTGCCCTTCATGGTCATCCGCGAGGTCGTTGAGAACTTCATCCACTCCTACTTCAGGCAGCCCACGATCAGCATCCTCGACAGGGGAGACACCATTCGCTTTAGCGACCAGGGACCGGGGATAGAGGAGAAGGAGCGGGCCCTCGAGTACGGGACGACCTCGGCCACCGAGGAGATGAGGCGCTACATCAGGGGCGTTGGCTCAGGCCTTCCCTACGTGCAGCAGTACATGCAGGACAAGGGCGGCTCCCTCACGATAGACGATAACATGGCGGGAGGCACCATCGTGACCATATCGACCGTCGCAAGAGGCGACGGGCGTGACCCCGCCCCGGGCGCCCCCCTGGCGTCTCCTCAGAACCTGGCGCAGGTCGAGGCCTTTGGGCGACAAATCCAGCCACCACCGCCCATCCTGCCGCAGCAGCTTGGGTACCCCATCTACCAGGCCTACCCCGTCCTTACCCAGGCGCTTGCGCCCCAAGCGTACCAGCAGCACCCGCATCAGGCGCAACATTGGCAGCAGGACGGGCACGCATACCCGCGGGGCGAACCCGCATCCCCGCAGCCGACGGCAGGGGTCACGTACCCGCAGCCCACGGTCCCGACCGCCCCCCAGATCGCCATCTCACTCAGCGAGCGCGGGCGCGCGATACTCTCATACCTCACCGAGCACGCGAGCGTCGGTCCCACCGAGCTCACCCGCCGCTTTGGGCACTCGCAACCCACCTGGACACGCGAGCTGCAGGCCCTCGAGGAGATGGGCCTTGTCGCCAAGCGCAAGGGGGAGCAGAAGCGCAGCCTCACCGTCTCGGGCCAGGCAATAGTCGCGCGAATGGGGCAGTGAGCTGCCTGGCCACAGGGCCGGAGGTGGACCTCGACTACCAAAAACCCACACGGTGCCGTTCACAGAAGCCAGTTTTCATCATATACTGAAGCTTCGCTCTGACTTTTCAACACTGGCAACGCGCACGCGGCGTTCCAAGTCTGGGGGATCATGGACTCCACGCAAGACGACGCACAGGTCCTGTGGCACGACATGCTCACGCTCCTCGCAAAGAAGAAGGTCGGCCCCTCCACCCTGGCTATGCTCAGGAGCTGCAAGGTCGCCCCCTTCGACGGATCAACGATCACCATCTCGACCTCTCTTGGCTTCGCGCGACGAAAGATCCTGCAGCAGGCCCCCATCATCGAGGAGTGCCTCTCTGAGGCGGCCTTCCAGCCGGTGGGACTCGTCGTTGAGCTCTCCCAAGCCGAGGGCCCCCAATCCGTCGAGGCGATCGCCCAGGTGACGAGCGAGGAAGCCGGGCTTATGAGTGCGCCGGACACCACAGCCCAGCACAGGCGCAGACGTGCCGTCGAGCGGGCGAGAAGCGCCTTTGCCGACAGTGCGCAAGATTTAGCGGGCTCAAAGCTCACCTTCGAGCGCTTCGTCGCCGGCGAGGAGAACATGCTCGCCTTCGAGGCGGCCAAGCAGGTGGCTGACGGCGAGAACAAGGGCTACAACCCGCTCTTCATCTATGGCAAGAGCGGGTTGGGAAAGACCCACCTCCTGCGCGCCATACAGAACTACGTCGTCCTCAACGATCCCTCGCGCCTCTGCGTCTACCGCACGGCAGGGGAGTTCGTCGAGGACTACCGCATCGCCTCGAACAACAAGGAAACCTCGGCAAAAAGCGCCCTCTCGAACAACTACCAGAACGTCGACATCCTCATCATCGACGACGTCCAAAACATGCACACCGCCGCAGGCTCCATCCGCTTCTTCTTCGAGACCTTCAACGCCCTCACGGCCAGGGACAAGCAGATCGTGCTCGCCGCCGACCGCTCACCCTCACAGCTCGGCATGGGCGACAGCAAGTTCGACGAGCGTGACACGAGTCGCATGGACTCGGGCGTCACCGTGAGCATCCAGGTGCCCAACTACGAGCTCAAGCTCAACCTCATAAACGCCTTCTACGAGCGTATGCACCAGGACAGCGAGCAGGAGCACGTCGCAGGCATGTCGGGCACCATCTCGGAAGACATGCGCCAGCTCATGGCCGAGCGCTCAGGCACGAACATCCGCGTCATCGAGGGATTTGTCCAGACCTGCCTCATAAACGCCACGCGCAAGGAGCAGAAGGGCGGGACGCTCAACAGAGAGGACATCGTTCGTCTCGCAAACAGCAAGTGGCCAAATGGTCAGCGCACCGTGAGCGTGGGACAGATACAGAAGGCCGTCGAGACCTACTACGACGTGTCACACTCGGACCTCGTCGGCTCGAAGCGCAACAAGGAGCTCATGGAGCCCAGGCACGTGGGCATCTGGCTCTCACGCGAGCTCACGGACAACACCCTGGCAGACATCGGCAAGAAGTTCGGCGGGCGTACCCACGCGACCGTCAAGCACAGCATCTCGTGGGTCGATGCCACCCTAAAGGAGGACAGGATCTTCCTCGACCGGGTGGAGACGCTCAAGGACAGCATCATCGACAAGGGATAGGACCTGCAGAGATCCCTCTGCGACAGCGGGTGTCTCCTTCGTGCTGCCAGGTCTGTCGAAAGTCGTGAAGATATCCTTTCGGCAGACCTCGAAAACCCACCGCCCACCGCCCAGGCGAGCGCGCCTACGCCCGCCCCTGTCGAGAGCGTCGATTCTCAAGAGGCTCGCGGGCAACGGAGACAAACCCTCCATCTGTGGGAACGTGGACCTTTCTACAATTCGACAGTCGTTATTATTGATAACGCTCTTATATATAGTAAGTACTATTAAAGACAGACCGTCGCGGAAAGGGTTGAAGATGAAGTTCTCGGTAAGCCAGTCATTCCTTGAGCGAGCACTCTCCATTGTGGCGAAGGGAATGGCCTCCAACTCGACCCTGCCCATCCTCTCGGGTATCTACATCAGCGCCACCGCAGGTGTGATAGAGCTCCAGTCCACTGACCTGACCATATCGGTTCGCCATAAGTTGGCGGCGAACGTCGAGGAGGGTGGGCAGACCGTGGTCTCGGGTAGGGTCCTTCAAAACGTCGTGAAGACCCTTGCGGACGCCGTGGTAAACTTCGAGGGAGGAGAGAGGGTGCTCACCATCACCTGCGCCAAGTCGACCTTTCGTCTCAACACCATTGACGCGCAGGACTTCCCTGAGTTTCCCAGCTACTCCCTCGAGCGCTCCATCGAGCTTCCGAGCGTGCTTCTTGCCCAGATGGTAGACAAGGTCTACAAGGTGACGTCAAAGGACAGCTCCAGGCCCATACTCTCTGGCGTGCTGCTCTCCGTCGAGCAGAACACGGTGCGCCTCGTTGCGACCGACGCCTACCGCCTTGCGGTCTGCGACTCACACACGCAGACCTCAAGCGCCGATGAGGCCTTCACGACCATCGTCTCGGGGACAACCCTCCACGACGTGATGACGCTTGCCTCAGACAGCGACACCGTCATGATAGGCACCACCGAGAACCAGGTCGTCTTCGCGTTTGGTGACACGACCTACATCGCCCGAAAGATCGAGGGGAGCTTCCCAAACTACAAGCAGCTCCTGCCCTCGACCTGCAACACCTCCGTCACGATTGACGTCGAGGGGCTCTCCGCCGCCTTGAGGCGCGTCTCTGTCATCACGCAGTCAAACTCCTCGGTGCGCTTTGACATAGACGTCGACGGCAGGCTCATGAGGCTCTCCGCGTCCTCTCCCGACCAGGGGGACTCGGCCGAGACGATGGACGTCGAAGCCGAGGGTGAGAGCGTGTCGATAGCCCTCAACTACCACTACGTCTTCGACTGCGTGAACGCAAGCGGGTCCGACAGGAAGATCTGCCTCGAGCTCCAGAGCTCCATGCAGCCGGGCATCTTCAAGTCGTATGGGCAGATAAACTACCTCTATCTGCTGATGCCGGTCAGGATGTAGCACAGGTGCTGCTCGTCAGGAGCCTCTCGCTGCGCGACTGGCGAAACTTCGATGACAGGGCCATAGGGCTCGGCGAAGGCATGACGGTGCTTCATGGCCGCAACGCCTCGGGCAAGACCAACGTCGTCGAGGCCCTGCAGACGCTGACGTCGGGACGTTCGTTTAGGCACCCGAGGCCTGCGGAGCTCGTGCGAGAGGGCCAGGGGCGGGCGCTCGCGTCGGCACGCCTGGAGGGTGACGGCCGCGTGATCGACGTTTGCTGTAAGGTCGAGGGGACGCGTCGCCACTTTGAGAGAAACGGCAAGCGCTGCCACGCGGCAGACCTGCCCGAGACGATGATGAGCGTCCTCTTTTGCCCGGATGACCTCTCGCTCGTAAAGCGCGGCGCATCCCACCGAAGAGACGAGCTCGATGACTTTGGCAGGCAGGCAAATCGGGGCTACGGGAGGGTGCTTGCGGCCTACGAGCGTGCGGTCGCACAGAGAAACCGCCTGCTCAGGGAGGACGTCGTCGATCCTGGCCTGCTCGGGGTCTGGGACGAGTCCGTGGCGCTCTGTGGTGCGGCCCTGCTCTTTGCGCGCCTTCGCCTCTTTAGGCGCCTCTCCTCGCACGTGAGGGACATCTACGAGAGGATATCGGGTGGCGAGCGGCTCGACTGCACCTACGTTGCCTCCGTTGGGAGTCAGGAGGAGCTCGCAGGGCTCTCTAAGGATGAGCTCAGGGACCTCATCCTCAGGCAGCTGGAGGAGCGTCGGCACGACGAGCTCAGAAGGCGCCAGACCCTTGTCGGTCCGCACCGCGACGACCTGGGTTTTGCCATCGGCGGCAGGGACGCCCGCGCCTTCGCCTCGCAGGGACAGCAGCGCTCAGTCGCGCTGGCGCTCAAGATGGCCGAGGTCAAGCTCTCCTTTGAGGTCGTGGGAACAAGGCCCCTGCTCTTGCTCGATGACGTCATGAGCGAGCTCGATGAGAGGCGCTCTGTGGCCCTGATGGACTTCGTGCAAGGATCCATCCAGTCGGTCGTCACGACGGCGAACGTGGAAAACTTTCCCAGAGAGTTTCTTGACAGGGCCACGTTGGTGGGCATCGGCGAGCCGTAATGGCATAGCATGGTCCTTGACCTGCTATTCACATGGTATCTTCACATAGTAATTGTTTATGGTCAGGTCAACTAAGGAAATAAAATGAAATTGTTCTAAGATGCCAAAAAAAGAACTGGGTTTTGCTTGCACGACGGGGGAATAAGCGATATAGTCCTGATTTACCAGTGATGGTAGGCAGTGTTTGCTCTTAGAAAGGGGCAGGAATGGTAGAAAAGAAGAACGGAGTTGTGCCGGTCTCCAAGAAGGTCGCAGCAAGCGTGCTTGCTGGTATCATGGCGACTGGTATGGTGCCTGCGGCAGCTTTTGCGGAGGGTACTGCAACCGACACGAGTTCCGACAGCAACGTAGAGCTCCAGGCAGAAGATGTAGAGACTCAGGCCGCTGATGATGTAGAGATACAGTCTGTTCCTAAGGACAAGGCGTTTAGTACAGCCACGGTTGAACTTACTCCTGCTACTACTAGTTTTATTCTGGGGAAACTTCCTACTGATACTCTGACATCAATTAAGATTAAGATTGATCCTAAAACTTCACTTGAGCTTACATATGATAAAGAGAGTGGAAAACTTTTCAATCAGAAGAATTTTGAGAAGACTCATAAGAAAGATCTTTATTACTCCATCTCATATAAGAATGATTCCGATGTAACTGTTAGTGAAGACACAGTAAGGAACAATGCTGGTAAATATAAGCTTGTTATAAGTGCGACCGATGGAGAGTATAAGGGTGGCTCGACATCCATTAAGTTTGATATAAGTGGTACTCCTATTACCATAAAAAAACACGCTTATAATAAGGAAAGTGGTGCAGAAGACGACTTTACCTATAATGCCGAGCCGCAAAAGATTGCCTTTCAAAAGACCGGTGGTGAAATTCTTGATGATAGTCAATATGTAGTTCAGTACTTTAAAAAGGGTTCTGATCCTGCTGATCCATCTCAGGCACTACCAAGTACGCCTGTTGATGCTGGTGACTATATTGCTAAGTTGACACCGAGAGATGGCGTTACTTTTGATGCGCCTCTAATTGATGTCACGATTAAGCCGCTTGATCTTGATCCAGACCCATCAAAACCCCAGTTAGGGGCTCAGTTTAGTACTTCTCTTGTTGTTGGTGCAGATACTCCCATCAACAGCAAAGTTCAGCTTGTGAGTGTTAATGGCTCCACCGGTCTTGCGTCGAAGCTTCAGGCTGTTGATTGGATCAAGGATCCAGAAGATCCTAAGGGTAAGGATCTTGGCAGGTATAAGGCAAAACTGACAGCGAAAGATCCAGCGGATAAGAACTTTGTACGCAAAGATGGTGAGATAAAGGCTGGTGTGAGTAAGAATTATGTGTACAGAGTTGCTCATGCTACTTCTATGGAATACAACGGTAATCCGATGGATGGTCAATCTATAAATATTGATCGTAGTCTTACAACATGGAGTAAGAATCTTATTAAAGCACGTGATGCTGAGGGTGTTGCTCAACCTCCAACTGAGTTCTACGTTACAAGTGTGTCACAAGGAAAATATCTTGGAAATGATATTCCTAACGCCATTGGTGAGTACATTATTACTGCATTGTGGCATGATCCAGACTATAATTATGGTGCAGCTGCTACGATGAGAGTTACGGTGTCTGATAACTCGGTAGATGCGGACACAAACGCGATAGTCACCTTCAAGCAGCAGAAGGATGGGGAGCCTGTTGTAACTAATGCTATAAAGACCACCTATGATGGTACCGACATCATCAAGCGGATCGGGTATAGCATTAAAACTAAGAAGGATGGTGCTCATCCTGACGGATATCTCAAAGAGGGTCCAAGTGATGAATACACTGTTGACTTCACCGATTCTAAGGGTAATACCGTTACCTCTATTAAGAATGCCGGTACCTATACTCTCACGTTCAAGAGTAAGAAGTACTTTATCAAGAATCCATCTGTACCCATCACGATAGAGCCTGCTAAAATCCAAGCTATTATGCCGTTTAGGAACGTAAAGCTTGATAAAAACGATCCTGAGTATGATGCTACTAAGCCTGATCCACAGTATAAGCTTCGGCCAATTACCATGGATAGCATCGGCAACGGTCAGAGTAGCGTTGTCGTTCAACCTGGTGAGGTATTCATTCGGTATAACGATGGCGAGAAGAACACGAACGGGGATCTGGTTTGGAAAGACCTGCCTGCTGATGCTGTCGTGAAGATTACTAACAGCAAGGGCGAAGCGGTAAAGAAGTTTGATAAGGCCGATACCTACAAGATCTCTGTCGCAAAGCCGAGCGCTAATGACACCAACATGGAGATCACTGCTCCTGAGATGACTGTTACGGCTACTGATAAGGTTAACTCGGCGGACTTCCTTGATGTAATTAATCCTGCGAACTACACGGGTTCTGATCCGCTGCCTTGGTACTGCAAGGAAGTTTATAAGGCTAAGAAACTCGGGTATGTTCATGGACATTCGGGTAGCGATGATAATGAAGGTACCGCAACCCTCTTTAAGCCTGAGGATAACCTTACTCGTGCCCAGTTTGCTCAGATCGTCTTTAATATGGCTGGATCGACAACCAATGAGACTATAAAGGGTCTGCAAGGTGACGATAGAGGTACTTATCATACCAAGTTCTCAGATTGCGATGACTCTGCTTGGTATGCAAAGGCTGTTGCATGGGCGCATTCCGTTCATATCGTACAGGGATATGGCGACACAGGTGAGTTTAGGCCTGATCAGCAGATCTCTCGCCAGGAAGTTGCTACAATGCTTTCTCGCTATGAGAAGTATGTTGCCCCCGCACAGTACAAGTCTGGTGAGGGTACCAGCCTGAGTTCTTATCTTGATTCCTTTGCGGTTGATGGTTGGGCTGAGAGTTCGGTAAAGTGGGCTGTTGCCAACAAGGTCATGGGTGTTGGCACGAACCTTCTGAACCCTCGTAACAACATCACCCGTGCTGAGGTAGCTGCTATGGCAGTTCGTGCGCAGCCGAACAAACTTGCTGGTGCATAGTCTGATCTGAGTTATAGACGGTAGATAGCACGGACACTGTCCAAGCTGGTAAGGGCGGGCGTCTTCACATAGTGGAGGCGCCCGTTCTTTTGCTATCCTTTACATTTGATCTCGTAGCCTGAGAAGGGAGGGGTATGGGGATTGGGAACAGGATGCAGTCATTTAGGTCTGCTCCGCTTATAAGTGTGGTCGTACCTGTCTACAACGCGAAGCGATATCTGGAAGCATGTGTACGATCGCTTGTGGACCAGTCGCTTAAGTCCTTTGAGCTCATATGCGTAGATGATGGCTCTACGGATGGCTCTGCTGAGCTTCTGGACACATTAGCTAAGCAGTACGAGAACCTGCGTGTTCTATCACAGAAGCATGCAGGGGTCAGTGCGGCTCGCAATGCTGGAATAGAGGATGCCGTAGGTACGTACCTCCTCTTTGTGGATGCGGATGATACTGTTGATCGAAAGCTTTTTGAGCTTGCGGTCCAGAAGGCAAACGCGTGCTCCGCTGACATGACGATATTTGGCTTTGACGAGTTCTATGGAAAGAGCGATACCTATGTTCCTCGTGAGATCTGCGGGAAACATGAGCTCTTTGAGCGCTCATTTAATCTCAGTGAGATGTCCTGCCTTACGACCGAGCTGACGACGCCTAACGTCTGGCGCATACTCTATAGGCGCTCTCTTCTTACTGAGAGTGGCATACGCTTTCATGAGGACCTCAAGGCCGCTGAGGACCTCGCGTTTATCTACGAGACACTGTTTGTGGCACAGCGTATCACTCTTATGGAGCAGCGGCTCTATCACTACAGGCGTGACGGTGGAGGTTCGATTACCCATGGGGAGAGGGGAGACACGTGTCTTCGTTCGCTTGCCTACGTGAGAGCGTTTGGGGAGTCGCATGGACTGTTTGATGATGTTTGTATCAAACGGCAGCTCGTGAATCTTGTCCTTGACACAATCTGGTATTCCTTGGATACGGCTCACTCGAGGCAAGAGTTCGATCGCATCTACACAGGCTACCAACGCGAATGGCAAGACTACATCTGTAGCTCAAAGGATTTGATCGATGGTGATTATCTTGGGGGACGTTACCGTTGCTTCTTTGATGCAACACAAGGTGTTGATGCCGAGGACTACCTGTTTCACTTGCTTGCCGACAAGCGTGATGAGATAGAGCGGCTGCGTATGGAGAGTTCTTCGCTGGCCACAGCGAAAGAGGAACTTGCACGTTCCAACGACGAATTACGACGTGCATCCAATACGACGCAGGAAGTGCGACCATCGGCAATCCGTATGCTTGTGACTGCTCTCAGGCGCTGCCTGAGGGGCAAGAAGTAGGACGCAAGGGGATACGGGATGGAAGCGAACGGGCGCTATGCACGGGTCCTCTACCTTAGTTCCCTTGTGGGGGGTAAGGCGAACCCCATGGGCTGTCTTCCTGCGCTTCTGCGCTTAAGGGGGCATGTGGTACAGCTATTTTGCTCTGTTGACGATTCAGATGCCTCCTTTCAAGTACAGTGTATGGCTGATGTCTTTGGTCCGGACTTAGTACTGTGGGACGTATCAAGCGTGGACGGTGGCATCCTCCCGCAGGTGGACTGCCCAGTCATTGGCGTTGCGCTTAGCGATACAGACGGAGCGTGGACTCTGGGGGCATTTCTCGACGAAGACTATCGTGTCATGCGTATTGCTGATCCAGCCGCTGCACAAGATTGTCTCTGTGTCATGCAGCCCCAGAGCGCAGGAAGGGCTAGGCAGGTTGATGGCCTGCTACAGAAAGTGAGGCTTGGTGAGCTTGTAGCCTTGGCTGAGGGATGGCAGGATAATCTGGGCTGCGACCGTACTGGTTCGTCTCTCTCGTATTGGTGTCGCAGGGCAAAGTACAGCGTCATCTTTCGTCCTGAGGCAGGTAAGGCCTTGCCTGCAGCTGCGCACATGGCACTGCGCATGCAGGAGGGGAGCCTGCTTCTTGTCGAGGAGGGCGTGAACTTGCCGCAGTGGTTGGAAGCTGTGGCTATCCCCTTTGCTTCGGGAGAGCTTACCGACGTCGTTCGATCGCTTGAGCAGGACCCTTTGCGCTATACGGCCGCCCATGAGGCCCAGCAGGGTGCGCTCGAAGATCTTCCACGTGTCGACCAGATGCTGGAATCCCTCTTCTCGTATGCGGACTCCATAGCTAGGGGTCCTGTGAGGTCACTTGGAAGGCCTGCCGTCAGGGTGGTGCTGTACGGGTGGTTTGGTGCACAGAACTTTGGCGATGACCTGCTGCTTGAGCTTGTTCATGCCCGCGTGAGGGAGCGCTACTCCTCTGCGGAGGTACTGGTCATAGGGGCTAATCCACACCAGATCCGCGTGCAGCATGGCCTTGAGGCAACAGAGCCCCACCAAAAACATCGCATCTGTGAGTGGCTGGACGGTGCCGCTGCCCTCATTTATTGCGGTGGGCTCATGTTTGACGATCCCCTTGGACAGACGGCCGGTGAGGCGGAGCTGGCCTTTGACCCTTGGATCGATCCGGCGGGGCAGGCAGCTATCTGCTCTCTTGCGCGTATGTACGACGTCCCAACGTACTTTCTTGGCATTGGGGGAGGGCCCATGGATACTCCCGCCATGCAGCGCTACGCCAAGCTCATGAGTACCGTGGGTGCACACTTTCTTACGAGGGACCAAAACACGAGTGACCTGCTCCTGACAGCTGGAGCTGACCCTTGTCAGGTAAGTACCTGTGCGGATCTCTCCTTTGGTGCCAAACGCTATTTTGATAGGCATGTTGCCTTCTTGGATAGTGAGGAGGCCTGGCGTTGGCTCCAGGCGCAGGGTCGTCCGTACCTTGTGGTATCGCTGCGCAGCTGTCATCGCAATCCACCTGATCTTGCTTCTCGCGTTGCCCAAGCACTTGATGGTGTGTGTGAGAGGCGCGATGTGAGCGTGCTCTATCTTCCGCTTGACACCGATGATGTGGGCATACAGAGGCAGGCATACGATCTGATGGAACACAAGGAGCGTGCCTACCTCATTGGTCAGAGGCCCACGGTCGAGACGATACTTGGTTATATCTCTAGCTCTTCTGCTACGCTCTCGATGCGCCTGCACTGTTCGCTCTTGCACATGGTGTTTGGTAGGCCAGCCGTCGGACTCAACTACAATGACAAGATAGAGGCGCAGTTTACGGCCATCAGGCAAGAGAGTCGCCTGCTCTCTTTGGATGCGTCTGCAAAGGATATGAGCGCTTTGCTGGTCGATGCCCTTGACGCAAGTGGGTCTTTTGCAGACGAGGTCGCAGACGTGATGGCCCAACAGCAGGCGTTGGTCGATGCGGAGTTTTGCGAGCTCTTTGCCGCGATCGATAAGGTTGTGACCAAACGGTCCAATAGCGCGATCACGCGACCGAAGACGTACTGTTATCCTCGAAGTGTGTCTTTGACCGAGCAGGAGCTTGGTTGTGCACGTAGTGAGGTTCAGAGGCTTCAAGCTCAAGTCGCGTCTCTTGAGCGAGAGAGGGATGCCGCCGTTTGTGAGGTTGCTGCCGTGCGAGGCTCTACCAGCTACCGGCTTGGCAATATAATGGTACGGCCCATATCGGCGCTTAAGAGGCGTCTTTTGCGGAAGGGATGATGAGTGTGAAGTTGCGTGCAAAGAGAGTGTTGGCTGTGCTCATGAGCGCAGTGCTACTGTATGGTGGCCTTCCCGTGAGTCCTACCGTGGCTGTTGCCGAGCAAGCCCAGGCGTCCGATGTGGCCACCCCACAGTTCGATGGTTTAGGGTCAAGCGGAGCCGCAGAGACCGATGGGATTATCGTCACAGTTGGGGACACATCTTCTGATGGTCTCGGTCTTCTCTCCCTTGACGGAGAGCAAGCCAAAGACAGCGCCGAGGCCCGTGAGGTCAAAGGTCAGCTTGAGTCTGCCGGCATGAGCGTAACAGCCACGCTCACAGACAGCGAAGGCAGCAGTGTGATGATGGCACGTCCTGCAGAGGGACAGAGCGTGGAAGACGCGGTCGCGGCTGCTAAGAGTGTGAACGGCGTTACCTCCGCCCAGCCAAACTACGTGTATGAGCTCGTGGATGACAGGGACGAGGAGGATGCGTCCGGCGAGGATCTTGCTTCTCAGATAGGACTTGAGTCTGCCTTTGCCGTGAACGATCCCATTGCCAAGATATCCAGTCCTACCGCGCGGCGCAACCAGTACTGGGCTTATAGCACCAACCTGCCAAAGGCATGGTCTAATGCCGGTGACTCATCTCACAGGTCAACTGTGGCAGTACTTGATTCAAGCATATACGCTGCTCATGAGGATCTCTCTACCAACGTACTCTCGGGATATGCCTATGATGCCATGAACCGCAAGCACATGAGTCTTGGCACGTCGGACCCAACGTCTAACGTAGGTCACGGAAGTCACATCGCTGGCATAATTGCTGCGACGTCCAATAACGG
>ERZ772940.590-NODE-590-length-15708-cov-27.5058_pt1 | contig 15708 bp, 11 predicted proteins | sample MGYA00511682_ERZ772940 | MGnify/ENA primary metagenome ERZ772940 (study PRJEB29015, sample SAMEA2737922) | human oral metagenome | biome: human oral; feature: human-associated habitat; material: dental | place: China | collected 2031 ... | reverse complement strand
GGGGCACCTTCATGGTGTTCTCCGACTACATGCGCCCGGCCGTGCGCCTGGCGGCGCTCATGGGGATCGGTCCGGTCTTCGTGTGGTCCCACGACTCCATCGGAGTCGGTGAGGACGGCCCCACCCACCAGCCGATCGAGCACCTGGCGGCACTGCGCGCCATCCCCGGCCTGGCCGTGGTGCGCCCAGGGGACGCCAACGAGACCGCCGCGGCCTGGGCGGAGATCCTGCGCCGTCACGATGAGCCGGCCGGCATCGCCCTGTCGCGTCAGAACCTCACCGTGAACGCCTCCGCTGCCGCTGCCGCCGAGGGCGTGCGCCGCGGCGCCTACGTCCTGGCCGAGGCCACCGACGCCGATGAGCGCCAGACGGCCCCCGAGGTCGTCCTGATCGCCACCGGCTCCGAGGTCGGGGTGGCCGTGGCCGCCCGGGACATCCTTCAGGAGGAGGGCACCCCCACCCGGGTGGTCTCCGCCCCCTGCCTGGAGTGGTTCGCCCAGCAGGACGCCGCCTACCGGAAGCAGGTGCTGCCGGCCGGCACCGCCAGGGTCGCCATCGAGGCGGGCATCGCCCTGGGCTGGCGCGAGATCGTTGGCGACGCCGGTGAGATCGTCTCCATCGACCACTACGGTTCCTCCGCCCCCGGCACCGCCCTGTTCGAGGAGTACGGCTTCACCGGGGACAACGTCGCCGAGCGGGCTCGCCGGGCCCTGGCTCGCATCCGCGGCTGACACCCACTGCCCCACCACCACCGAGCCGGGCATCTTTCGAGTCGTCCTACGGTTTTTCTGTAGGGCCACGCGAGAGGTGCCCGGCTCGGCGTGAGAAAGCACATGTCACGGGGGTACCCCTCCCCATGAGTGAGGGGGTGACCTGACGGTCAAATGTGGGCAGGCTGGGACCCGGTCGCGCCACCTGGCGCACTGCGACACCAATCCCCAAATACAGAAAAGGCCGTCTCTCATGAGCGCACAGCAACCCGCCCAGAACGACCCCCAGATCCCTGACAGCGACGACTCCGGTAAGGACCAGCCCCTGCGCACGCGCTACTACTACCTCATCATGACCATCATGGTCGTGATCGGCGTCGTCATCGATATCGCGATCTTCATCGGGATCATCACGAACGCCGAGGGGAGGGTGCGCATCCCCTACCTGGTCTTCATCCTTCCCGTTGTCGGTGCTCTGGCGGTCGGCAGGTTCGCCGACGCGGCCCTGGCCAAGAAGTCTCCCCACCTGGTGCCCGGTTACGCGGCCCCGTACTTCCAGGGAGGGCAGGTCCCGCAGCAGGGCCAGTACGGACAGCCCCAGTACGGACAGCCGGCCGCCCAGCCGATGGCGCCGCAGAGCGCCGGCTACGGCCAGGCGCCCGGCCAGCAGGCAGCTCAGAGCGCTCCGCAGCAGGCCCCGCACGGACAGCCCCAGCAGCCGGGCCAGGTGCCGCCGTCGGGCCAGTACGGTCAGGATTCTCAGAACCAGCAGCCCCACGGTCAGGCAGGACAGCCCGGGCAGAGCGGCCCGGTCGGCTACTGAGTCCCGCAGGACGCCGATGTCGAGGTCTGAATAGATGTCGGTGGGGCCCGATACTCTCCGGTCATGCCCGCATCGAAGAGTCCCAAGGCCCCCAAGGTCTCCTACTGCTGCACCGAGTGCGGCTGGTCCAGCCCCAAGTGGATGGGCCAGTGCCGCGAGTGCCGCGAGTGGGGAACCCTGGAGGAGACTCAGGTCTCCGGCTCCCCGGGCGGGGGTACCGGTGGCGCCCTGAGCGCCGGCGCCGTGCGGCCGACGGTGGCCGCCCGCCCCATCGGGGAGGTCAGCGCCACGGAGGCCCGGGCCCGCCCCACCGGGGTGGGCGAACTGGACCGGGTCCTGGGCGGCGGGATCGTGCCGGGCGCCGTCGTGCTGCTGGCCGGCGAGCCCGGGGTCGGCAAGTCCACGCTGCTGCTCGACGTCGCCGCGAAGGCAGCCGCCGTGGCGCGCGAGCGCGGGGACGGGCCGGTCCTCTACGTCACCGGGGAGGAGTCGGCCTCGCAGGTGCGGCTGCGGGCCGAGCGCATCGACGCCCTGGATCCCGGGCTGCTCCTGGCCGCGGAGACCGAGCTGGGGGCCCTGCTGGGGCACGTGGAGGCGGCCGGTCCCTCCCTGCTGGTGGTGGACTCGGTCCAGACCATCGCCTCGGCGCAGGTCGAGGGCAGTGCCGGGGGCGTCACCCAGGTGCGGGCCGTGGCCGGCGCACTCATCGCGGTGGCCAAGGAGCGCAACATCCCGGTGCTGCTCGTGGGTCACGTCACCAAGGACGGCGGGATCGCCGGGCCCCGGGTCCTGGAGCACCTGGTCGACGTCGTCACCCAGTTCGAGGGGGACCGCCACGCCCGCCTGCGGCTGCTGCGGGCCGTCAAGAACCGCTACGGCCCCACCGATGAGGTCGGCTGCTTCGACCTGGGTGAGCGGGGCATCGTGGGGCTGGCGGACCCCTCGGGCCTGTTCCTGTCCGCCGCCCGCTCCGAGGTGCCGGGCACCTGCGCCACCGTGACCCTGGAGGGGCGCCGCCCCATGCCGGTGGAGATCCAGGCGCTCGTGGCCCCCACCAACGCCGGCTCCCCGCGGCGCACCACCTCCGGGGTGGACCACTCGCGCACCGCCATGGCGCTGGCCGTCCTCAGCGCCCGGCTGCGGGTGGACACCTCCAGTGCAGACGTCTACGTCTCCACCGTGGGCGGGGCGCGCGCCGTCGAGCCGGCCACGGACCTGGCCGTGGCCATCTCCGTGGTCTCGGCCGCGCGCAACCTGCCCACGCCCGCCGGCCTGGTGGCCTTCGGCGAGGTGGGGCTCACCGGTGAGGTGCGGGCCACCGTCGGCATCCAGCGGCGCCTGGCGGAGGCCTCGCGTCTCGGCTTCGACCGGGCGATCGTGCCGTTGGCGGGCTCGGCCGAGCTGCGCGAGGTCGCCGGGATGCAGGTGCTGCCGGTGGCGCACGTGGGTGAGGCCATGGGGGCGGCGCTCCCGCGCGGCTGACAGGACAGCACGGCCAACATGGGCAGCACGGCCAACGCAGGCAACGCAGGCAATGCAGGCAATGCAGGCAAACCCCGGGGTGAGGGGCGGACAGGGTGCCGAGCAGCCGACGTGTCCGCCATGGACTCGCCGGGCGGCGTCAACAGACCGACTGGTCCAGTGTGGGAAGGCCCTCTCCGAAGGTCGGCCCGCCTGCCGATACCATGGGGGCGTGAGCACCGGGGTGTGCGCTCACCTGGATGCTGTGAGACCCGAAGGCCCTCAGCACGGTCCGCGCCCCGGCGGGCTCATTGTGCGATCCCTCCCCCCAGGACACCGCGAGATCAGGAGAGATGATGATCGAGGCCGCTGGCCAGCTGCACGAGACGCTTGCGCTCGTCGCTCCCGGCACCGTCCTTCGTGACGGCCTGGAGCGGATCCTGCGCGGACGTACCGGGGCGATCATCGTGCTGGGCTTCGACCCGGTGGTGGAGGCCATCTCCTCGGGCGGCTTCCACCTCGACGTCGAGCTCTCCGCCGCCCGCCTGCGTGAGCTGGCCAAGATGGACGGCGGCGTCGTCGTCGACATGGACACCGCCCGGATCCGGCGCGCCAACGTCCAGCTGCTGCCCAACGCCTCGATCCAGACCTCGGAGACGGGCATGCGTCACCGCACCGCCGAGCGCGTGGCCCGCCAGACCGGGTACCCGGTCATCTCCGTGAGCCAGTCCATGCGGATCATCTCCCTGTACGTCGACGGCAAGCGCCATGTCCTGGAGCCCAGCGAGTCGATCCTGGCCAGCGCCAACCAGGCCCTGTCCGCCCTGGAGCGATACAAGGCCCGCCTCGACCAGACCTCCGCCGGCCTGGACTCCCTGGAGATCGAGGACCTCGTCACCGTCCGTGACGTCACCTCGGTGCTTCAGCTCATGGAGATGGTTCGCCGCATCTCCGCCGACATCGACTCCTACGTCCTGGAGCTGGGCACCGACGGGCGCCTCCTGGCCCTCCAGGTCGAGGAGCTCACCCGGGGCCTGCTCGCCGAGCACGGCTTCCTCCTGGAGGACTACCTGCCCGAGGGGCTGGACACGGCCACCGTCGATGCGCGCCTGAAGTGGGTGGGCTCCCCCGCCCTCCTGGACCTGGCGATGGTGGCGCGCTCCATGGGCCTGGGCGGCATCGACGGCCAGGACCTGGACGCTCAGGTCTCCCCGCGCGGCCTGCGGATCCTCTCCAAGATCCCGCGCCTGCCGGTGGTGACGGCGCGCGCCGTCGTCGAGCAGTGGGGGTCCCTGCAGGGGGTCCTTGGCGCCACCATCGAGGAGCTCGAGGCCGTCGATGGCGTGGGCGCGCAGCGGGCCCGGACCCTGCGCGACGGGCTGTCACGGCTGGCGGAGATCTCCGTCGTCGAGCGCTACTCCTGAGCTGCCCGGTGGCGAGGCCTTGACGCCCCGCCCGGATCCACCCGGCCGCAGAAGGCCCTCAGCTGACGACGAAGACCCGGTCCTCAGTGAGGTCCTTGCCCCCCATGACGAAGCGGAAACGGTAGGTCCCTGCCCCCGCGGCACTGCCCGGGGCGGTCTGCGCCTGGCCCGCTGAAGGGCTCGCAGAGGAGGAGGCAGTGCCACTCGGGCTCGACGTCGGGGAGGCCGATGCGCCGGCCGAAGCAGCCGGAGAGGCCGGTGCAGCGGTGGCCGCCGCGCAGTCGGAGGTGGCCGCGTTGCCGTTCCAGGTCACGGTGACCTCGGCGCCCTTGCCCGCCGGCAGGAGGAGGGCCCGCTCGGTCTGGCCCACGGGACACGTCAGGGAGTCCCACACCTGCTGAGAGCCCGAGGAGACCCTCACCCCCAGAGTCTGGCTGCCGACGTCGATCAGGCAGGGCGCCTGGCCGCTGTTGACCAGGGAGATGGAGAAGGTCGCCCCGGCGCCGACACCGACGGACTCGGGCCCCTGCACCGTGCTCGACAGGGCCGAGGGGTCACACTTACCCGGCGTGGGGTAGACGGTGTGCACCTGAGCGGCGGCGCGCTCCTCATCCTGGGTGCGGATGGTGTTGCGGGCCCAGAGGTAGCCGACAACGATGGTCACGATGAGCAGCAGGAGGATCAGCAGGACTCCGCCCAGTACCAGGGCACGGCGCAGACCGTAGCGGGGCTGTGGCGGGACCGGCTTGCGCAGGCGCCCGCTGCGGGGCTGGTCCGGCCTCTGTGGGATCGAGTCGGGGGCGCCGGTCAGTCGCCCGCCGCCGATGCGGGCCCACTGGAGGCCCGCACCCCAGCCGTTTTTTCGACGACGATCGGAGCGGGCGGCCTGAGTCGAGCTCGTCCGGGCGGAGCGGGCGGTTCCCGGAGCGGCCTGCCGTAAGCGGGACGTCGAGGTCCCCTGGCCGCCCTGGGGGGACCTGCGGTTCTTGCCGGCCTGTGCCGGCGTGCCCGAGTGCCCGCCGGTGGGCCTGCCCGTCTGCCCCGAGTGCAGGGGGTGTCCGGTGGACTTGGCGCCTGAAGCGCGGCCGCCTCGTCCCTTGGCCTGGGAGGATCTGGACGCTCCGCCGGAGCGGGCTGAGGCCGACTGTCCGGCACCCGACCGCGGCCCGCCACCGGAACCACCCTGCCGGTGGGGCCGGGACTGGGAGCCCGAGGAGGAACGCCCCGATGAGGAGCCTGCGCCGCGACGGGCCGAGCCTCGTCGTCCTGCGCTTTCCCCATGGTTGCGTCCGCGTCCTTTGGCCATGGTCACGACTCTACCGGCGCCACGGCCCCAGGCCCGTGAGCGCCCCGCCCCGGCGATGCGCAGGCCCGTGAGACCTTCGTCGTTGTCCGCGCGGGGCCGACGCCGGCTGCCTGGTGCCGCATGGGTTCCGAGGGCCGGTCCCCCACCGCCCTGTGCGAGCCCCTGTGCGTCCCCGGCCGTCCGACGGGGCGGTACGCGGATCGGTGGGCGGTTAGGGGAGGCGGTAGGTGGCGCCGTCGTCGTCGGTGGCGATGAGCCCGTCGGTCAGGAGGGTGGCCAGGGCGCGCACCGGCTGCTGGGGATCGGGGGCTCCGCCGGAGGCTCGCGCCCCCGCCTTGGCGGCGCAGGCCATGAGCTCACCGGCCTCGACGCACCGCCCGTCGGGGGCCTTGCGCAGGCGGGCCATGACCAGCCCGCGGGCCTGGCGGTCGGTGCCGTGCCAGGCCTGAGTGCGACGTCGGCCCGCGTGGATGTCCGCGGGACGGCCGGCAGCCAGCCAGGCACAGCTCGCCCGCCACGGGCAGGCCCCGCAGTCCGGCTCGCGGGCGGTGCATACCAGGGCGCCGAGCTCCATGACGGCCACCGACCAGTGAGCGGCGGTGGCGTCGTCGTCGGGCAGCAGGCTCAGTGCCCGCTCACGCTCGGCCCGGTTGAGGCTGGGGGCGGGAAGGGCCTGACCTGCGACAGCGCGGGCCAGGACCCGCCTGACATTCGTGTCCAGCACGAGGGCGCGCCGGCCGTGGGCGAAGGCCAGGACCGCGCCGGCCGTGTACTCCCCCACCCCGGGCAGAGCCAGAAGGGCGTCCAGGTCATCGGGTAGGACGCCGCCGTGCTGCTCGACGACGCTGCGGGCGCACTCGATGAGCCGCAGGGCCCGGCGCGGGTAGCCCAGGCGCCCCCAGACCCGCAGCACCTCAGCGGTGGGGGCCTGGGCGAGCTCGGTGGGGCCGGGCCAGCGCCGTATCCACTCCTGCCAGGCGGGGACGACACGGGTCACCGGGGTCTGCTGGCTCATGACCTCCGAGACGAGGACCTCCCACGGGGTCGTACCAGGACGGCGCCACGGCAGGTCGCGGGCGTGGGCGTCATACCAGGCCATGACGTCCTGCGCCGAGGGCTCGGCCGGATCGGCAGGCGGCGCCGGCCTGGCCGAGGTCGCAGCAGTGAGCGTGTCGTCAAGGGCGGGGCGGGCGGGCACGGGGGACACCGTAGCGGCAAGACCTTGGGCGGGGCCGGAATCGTCGCACTCCCGCGCGTTCGTACCGTAGGCCTCCGGTTCGTACCCTTACCCTACGAACCCGAGGCTTAACCTACGAACGCACGGGCGTCCCCGGTGATGAACATGGTGAACCCGAACGTGGAATCGTTCCCGCTGCCAACGATCGTCTTGAGTCCGGACACCAGGAGCAGCAGCCCGACGGCGTCACACAGGACGAGCACGATTCAGCCAGACCCGGTTGCAGCGGTACGGCGGACCAACCTGTCGGTCACCGGCACAGCGGGTGCTCGCCCAGGATGACGCGCTGGCAGCGTAGGCGTCTGAGCCTCGGGGACTCCCTGGAGCGCAGCGACGGGAACGGGGACCGGAGGGGCCGATGGCTGCTGGCTGCTCGATCGGCCGTCGTTCGATCGACCACCATCAACCCGGCCGTACCCGACCGAGTCGTACTGACCGGGTGCCCCCTGAGGAGTGGCCCCACCGTAGGGGGCGGGTCGGCTCCCGGGCTGGCGACAGGGAGCGGGCCGGCCGTAGGAAGCGCCTGTCGGTGGTTGCGTCATAGGAACCTCTTCATCAAGGTGGTCCGCACCAGATCGCGGGCGGTGGGGTGCCGTGAGCGTATTCCACACCGACCGCGACCGCACCGCCTCCAAGGGGCCGGCCCTCCTCATGGACCGAGAATGCTGGAGGAGGCCGCGCGTCCTCGACGTCCGTGCCCGCCCCCGAGTCAGGGGCGGTTCAGGCCCTGACGGCGCTCCTGACGCTCCCGGGCCCCCTGCTGGATACCCAGGACGCCGTTGAGCTCAACGTACTCGCCCGTCTCCTGGGTGTATCCGCGCGCGACGGCCCACTCCCAGATGCGGTCCAGCTCGGCAGTGCCCTTTGCCTCCAGCGCCTGGCCACTGACGCCGGACCAGGTCAGACCGGCCAGGGTGACGGCCCTGCCGTCGGGGTCGACGACGTGACCCTCGGCGTGACGGATCCGAACCCTGCCTGCGGCGGCACTCAGGGCCGCCGGTGCGCCGGAGACCTTGACGAACAGCCCCGTGCGCGACCGGGGCCAGGGGACGTCGCGGCCCCTGCCGCCGGCCCCGATGTGGATGCCGGTGGCGTCGAACACCGTACGCACCGACATGAGGAACAGGATGCCGAGCAGCAGGAACAACCCGAGGAGCAGCAGGACGACGAATGCAGTGATCGTTCCCTCATCACCGAGGTGGATGAGGTTCCAGACCGCACCGGCCAGGCACACCAGCCCAAAACCGCCGCCCACGAGGAACTGGATACGGCTGGCGGTCGTCGCCGTGGACTTGAGAACCAGCCTGTCCTGATCCACGGGAATGGGGCCGAGCTGGGAGGGCTGGTAACCGGATTGTGGGGCCGAGGAGGACTGCGGGCCAGTCGGAACGTCATAGGAAGCCGGCTGACCCGCTCCGGGCCGGACGTACTGACCGTACTGACCGGCAGCGGTCTGACTCGTCTGGCCGTACTGAGCCTGAGGTCCGGGGACACCGGCTTGACCGTACTGGTTCTGCTGGACGGGATCGCCGTACTGACCATACTGGCCGTACTGACCGGGCTGACTGTAGGGGCCGTTGACCGGTGGCTGGCTCATGAGCACTTTCCTCACAGGTTCTTGGATGTACGGGAATACGACAAGACCTCGTCAGGCTACCGCGACGCCCCCACCGATGCAGCCCCGGCAGAACTCCCCATCGTCTCCTGGCCGCCCTCGGCGGCTATCTGCCACCGGTGAGACGGCGCAGCACCCTCACCCGCGGGGACCACGTCGCGGGACGGACGACCATGCCCGTGGTCTCACGTTCGGCGTTGTCAAAGAGGTCCTCGACGACGGCATCGTGCAGGGGCTCAACCACGGCCGAGAACATGAGCCGCATGGCGCCACGGGTACGGCCGATGAGGACGTGGCGGATGCGGGTGCGTTTCTCGTCCAGGGGGTCAAGGCTCAGCTCGTGGGCACCGATGATCCCTGTTCGCGGACGGAAGGTGAACCGCACTCGCCGGCCGGGCTCGTACTCGCTGACGTAGTAGCGGATGGCTCCGTGGCCGCCGTCGGCTCCCAGCGCCAGTGGCCGGTCCAGGACCATCGGCGGCCAGTACCGCGAGGGCCAGAGTCGATCACCCTCCTGCCCGAGCCCGTTGAGCAGGGCGCCCAGGGGCTCGAGCGAAGCGTTGATGACGCGTTCGTGAACGTTGCGGATCATGGGTGCTCCTCCACGGTTATCGCATGGCTGCCGGATAGTTGTCGGCTGCTTGTCCGACAGGACCGCACCCGACCATGAGATCACACGGGACCGCGGCCCGCCGCAGCGAAGCGCACCCGGCCCGCCCAGGGCGGTCAGCTCACAGGTGCAGGAGCATGCGGGCGTTGCCCAGGGTGTTGGGCTTGACCCGGGCCAGGTCGAGGAACTCAGCCAGGCCGTCGTCGTGGGAGCGCAGCATCTCGGCGAAGACGTCCATACCCACCGGGGTGCCCTCGATGGGCACGAAGCCGTGGGCCCCGAAGAAGGGCTCCTCGAAGGTCAGGCAGAACACCCGCTTGAGCCCCATCTCCCGGGCCTGCGCGATGAGCTCACGCAGGATGGCCGACCCCAGTCCGGTCCCCACGGCGTCGGGGTGGACGGCCAGGGTACGCACCTCGGCGAGGTCATCCCACATGACGTGCAACGCCCCACAGCCCACGATCCTGGGCTCGGCCGGCGCCTCTCCGCCGTCTGCCTCACCGGGCCCGGCGTCGCCGGGGATCTCCTCGGCGACGATGAACTCCTGGATGTCCTCGAAGTAGGAGATGAGGTCCTTGGAGACCAGGACGCGCCGCTCGGCGTAGGGACGCACCAGCTCAGCGATGGGGCGCACGTCCGCCGGGCGCGCCGGGCGCAGGACGCGGCGGGAGTCGTCGACCCCGTAGACCTCGGCCCGACGTGTCGTCCGGCCGGCGAGCAGGTGTTCATGTGTCATGACAGCAGTGCTGTTCATCGTTGTCCGCATTCAGTTAGGGCTCAGTTCTGGTCTTGGGCCCCGTGAGCCGGCGCTCCACCGGCGACGCCGAAGCCGCGAGCAGACCGCAGCGCGATCCGGGCCCACATCCTGCCACGTTCGCGGTTCATCGAGAACCGCCTCCCGTCTGCCCCCGGACCTCGGCGAGCTCCAGGACGGCGCGGGCGGTGGCGTCGTCGACGATGAGATCGGTGGCGGTCCGGGCGCGCAGCGCGGCCAGCAGGGCACGGGCCTTGCCGGTTCCCGCGGCCACGCACAGACGGCGCGGAATCCGGGCGAGCTGGGCGGGGGTCGGGCCGGTGGCCCGGGCGTTGAGGGTGACGTCGCGCCAGGAGCCGTCGGCACGCAGCAGGACGGTGCACACGTCCCCCACCACGTTCTGGCGGCGCAGGACGGCCTGGTCCCGGGCCGTGAGGTGGCCACCCTCATAGACCTGGGAGGGCAGGGCCCCGTTGAGGGCATCGAGGGCGCCGACGCCGAAGACGGCCAGGCTCGCGCGCCGCGCCACCGACAGGACCCGCTTGACCGAGCGCTCCGACCACATGGCCTCGCGGGTGGCCACATGGTCGAAGAAGGCCGGCACCGGGAAGGAGATCGTGCGCGCCCCCAGCGACATGCGCATCTGGGAGAGCACCTCACCGGCGCTGGGCCCCTCACGCATGGGATCCGAGGCGCCGTTGAGCTGGACGACGGTCAGCCCCGGAACGGGCCGCGAGGGCAGGGCGGCGCTGACCTCCGACATGGTGGTGCCCCAGGCGACGCCGACGACGACGCCTCCTGCGCCGACGTCCCGGCCCGCCCCGCCGGCCGCGCCGCGGTTCTCGCCCTCGGGGCCACCCGACTCAGGCGCACCGGCGCCTTCGGCCCCGCCCTGCTCGGCCAGGGCCCCGATGAGGTCGACCATGTGCGCGGCGGCGACGGAGGCGACCTGCTGGAGGCGGTGGATCTCCGTGGTGCCCTCGCGCACCGGGACGATATGCGTGCGGACCCCGAAGACCTGCGCCATCCGCCCCTCCAGGGAGCCGGCGCCACCGGGCTGGACCAGGCTGACCCGTACGACGCCCTCCTGGCGGGCACGCGCCAGGAGCCGGGAGACGGTGGAGCGGGACACCCCCAGGTGGTGGGCGATCACCTCCATCGTCTCGCCCTGGACGTAGTACATGGAGGCCGCCTCGTAGGCGCGCAGGAGGCCACCGGGGTCGGCGGTACTCGCCGCGCCCCCGACGGTGTCAGAAGCGGTTCTGCCAGTCACGTCATCCTCCTTCTCCTCTTATCGACGACGGTGCCGTTCCACACAGCCGTCCCGTGCGGCGGGAGGGCACGAGCCTCCCGGACACGACATCAGACGTCCCGGCGAGGAGGACTGTACGCACAGATCAGCGGACATTCTTGTGGATACCTCAAAAGCCGTCTGCACATTAGTGCACGCACCTTGCGCATTCTCCCACACGCGGCGGACAGTGGTGTCCGACACCACAGACGGGCCGTGCGAGCGCGACGGAACACGTCGAGCCCCGGCGCCGGAAGCCGGGCCCCGACCTGCATCCGACCCGGCACCCCGGTCAACGCCGACCGGCCCCGCACAGCCTCACCAGTTTCGACCTCACGACACGTAGGAGCCCAGGAGCCATGACCTCCACCCGCAAGCCCTCCTCCAAGAAGACCCCCTCCCGCAGCTCCGGCCCGGCTGGCCCCGCCGCCCCCTCCTACCCCGCACCCATCCAGGACACCGCGCTCAACGCCGCCCAGCGCGAGCGCGCTCTGGAGGAGATGACCTCGGCCGAGGGCCTGGACGTCCTCGTCGTCGGCGGAGGCGTCACCGGCGCCGGCATCGCCCTGGACGCCGCGGCCCGCGGCCTGCGCACCGGCATCGTGGAGATGGGCGACTGGGCCTCGGGCACCTCCTCGTGGTCCTCCAAGCTCGTCCACGGCGGCCTGCGCTACCTCTACCAGCTCAACTTCGCCCTCGTGCACGAGGCCCTTACCGAGCGCGGCCGCCTGCTGAGCACCACCGCGCCGCACCTGGTCAAGGCCCAGCCCTTCCTGTGGCCGCTCAAGCACCACTACGAGCGCTCCTACTCCGCCGTCGGCGTGGGCATGTACGACGCCCTGGCCCTGGCCGGCTCCCGCGGCCGCAAGACCGTGCCGATCCAGCGCCACCTGGGCCGCAAGGGCACCTCCGCCCTGGCCCCCTCCCTGGACACCAGCGGCCTGGCCGGCTCCATCCGCTTCTTCGACGCCCGGGTCGACGACGCCCGCCTGGTCATCGACCTGGTGCGCACCGCCGTCGGCCTGGGGGCGCTGGCCGCCAACCGCACGAAGGTCACCGGCTTCCTCACCGACGAGCGCGGCCACGTCCACGGCGCCCGCGTCACCGACCTGGCCACCGGCACCGACCACGAGATCCGGGCCAAGCGCACCATCAACGCCGCCGGCGTGTGGACCGAGGACGTCCAGGACCTGGCCACCGACGCGGGCGGACTGAAGGTCCTGGCCTCCAAGGGCATCCACATCGTGGTCCCCAAGGAGGCCATCGACGCCGAGACCGGGGTCTTCCTGCGCACCGAGAAGTCCGTCCTGTTCATCATCCCCTGGCCCGAGTACTGGGTTATCGGCACCACCGACACCCCCTGGGACCTGGACGTCTCCAAGCCCGTGGCCACCGCCACCGACGTCGACTACATCCTCGAGCACGCCAACTCCGTGCTGTCGCGGCCCATCACCCGCGATGACATCATCGGCGTCTACGCGGGCCTGCGCCCCCTGCTCCAGCCCAAGCTCAAGCCGGGCGCTCAGGCCGCCTCCACGAAGGTCTCCCGCGAGCACACGGTCACCCGCATCGCCCCGGGGCTGACCGCCATCGCCGGCGGCAAGCTGACCACCTACCGGGTCATGGCCTCCGACGCCGTCGACCACGCCCTGGGCGAGGCCCTGTCCCACGCCCACCCCTGCGCCACGCAGGAGCTGCCCCTGGTGGGTGCGGCCGGCTACCACGCCCTGGCCAAGCGGGCCGGACGGATCGCCGGTGAGCGCGGCTGGACCCTGGAGAGGGTCACCCACCTGCTGGACCGCTACGGCGACGAGACCCCGGCCCTGCTTCAGGCCATCGACGCCGCCGACCCCGAGGAGCGTCTGGGCGAGCCGCTGGCGGAGGCCCCCACCTACCTGCGCGCCGAGGTCGTCTGGGCCGTCACCCACGAGGGCGCCGAGAGCCTCGACGACGTCCTGCTGCGCCGCGTGCGCCTGGACCTCTCGCACCGCGACCGGGGCCTGGCCGCCGCCGACGAGATCCTGGCGATCATGGCACCGCTGCTGAACTGGTCGGACAAGGACGTCGCCGCCCAGAAGGAGGCCTACGCTCAGCGCGTGGCCCAGATCGCCGCGGCCGAGGCCGAGCTGACCGACGCCGCCGCGGTGGCGCACATCACTGAGCCGATCTAGTCTCCTGTAGGCCGAGCGGACCGCACCTGGTGCCGCTCGGCCCACAGGCTCCCCGCGGTGCCCGCAGATTCCGGCGGAGGCGGGCACCGCGACCACCCAACCACCGCCGACGAACCGGACCTCGCAGTCCCGATTGAACCCGCACACCGTCGTGCAGAAAGAGAGCCGCACATGTCTGCGAGCCTGACCCAGATCTTCGCCTCGGAGGCCCTGGGGACATTCCTTCTCATCCTTCTGGGCTGCGGCGTCGTCGCCGGTGTCGCGCTGCCCGGCTCCAAGGCCAAGGACGGCGGCTGGATCGTCATCACCATGGCCTGGGGTCTGGCGGTCTTCGTGGGCGTCTACGCCGCCTACAAGACCGGCGCGCACCTCAACCCGGCCGTCACCATCGGTCTGGCGGTCGCCGGACGGGATCTGGCCGAGGGAATCCCCGCCTCGGCGACCACCATCCTGGTTTACTTCGCCGCCCAGATGGTGGGCGCCATCCTGGGCGCCACCGCCGTGTGGCTGTCCTACAAGAAGCAGTTCGACCAGAAGGCCGACGCCGCTGCCAAGCTCGGCGTGTTCGCCACCGGCCCGGCGGTGCGCTCCTACGGATGGAACGTCGTGACCGAGGCCGTGGGCACCTTCGTCCTGCTGGCCTGGATCATCGCCTCGGGCAAGACCCCCTCGGGCCTGGGCCCGCTGGCCGTGGCCCTGGTCATCGTCGTCATCGGTCTGAGCCTGGGCGGCCCCACCGGCTACGCCATCAACCCGGCCCGTGACCTGGGCCCGCGCATCGCACACGCCCTCCTGCCGATCCCCGGCAAGGGCGACTCGGACTGGGCCTACTCCTGGGTCCCGGTCGTCGGCCCGATCATCGGCGCCGTCGCCGCCGGGCTCATCGTCCCCCACATCGCCGGACTGTTCTGAGCCCGGCTCCTCCCCTCATACACAGTCACAGCCCCTCACAACGCAGTGAAAGGACATTTCCTTGAGCCCCAACAGCACAGCTGACAGCGACGAGAAGAAGTACGTCCTGGCCATCGACCAGGGCACGACCTCCTCACGCGCCATCCTGTTCAACCACGACGGCGAGATCGTCGCCGTCGACCAGAAGGAGCACGAGCAGATCTTCCCGCGTGCCGGCTGGGTCGAGCACGACGCGAACGAGATCTGGGACAACATCCGCTCCGTCGTCGGCGAGGTGCTCGCCAAGGCACAGATCAACCGCCACGAGATCGCCTCGGTGGGCATCACCAACCAGCGTGAGAGCGCCGTCGTGTGGGACAAGAACACCGGCGAGCCCGTCTACAACGTCATCGTCTGGCAGGACACCCGCACCCAGAAGATCTGCGACCGCCTGGCCGGCGAGGACGGCCCGGACAAGTACAAGGACCGCGTCGGCCTGGGGCTGGCCACCTACTTCGCCGGCCCCAAGGTCGCCTGGATCCTGGAGAACGTCGCGGGCGCCCGCGAGCGCGCCGAGGCCGGCGACCTCCTCATGGGCACCATGGACACCTGGACGCTGTGGAACCTCACCGGCGGGGTCAACGGCGGGGTGCACGCCACGGACGTCACCAACGCCTCGCGCACGATGCTCATGAACATCGACACCCTGGACTGGAACCCCGAGATCTGCGCGGACATGGGCATCCCCGTCTCCATGCTCCCCGAGATCCGTCCCTCCTCGGGCGTCTTCGGATACGGCCGCAAGAACGGTCTGCTGGTGGACACCCCCATCAGCGGCATCCTCGGCGACCAGCAGGCGGCCACCTTCGGGCAGGCCTGCTTCGAGAAGGGCCAGGCCAAGAACACCTACGGCACCGGCTGCTTCATGCTCATGAACACGGGCACCACCCCGGTGCGCAGTGAGAACGGGCTGCTGACCACCGTGTGCTACCAGATCGGGGACGAGCCGGCCGTCTACGCCCTGGAGGGCTCGATCGCCGTGGCCGGCTCGCTGGTGCAGTGGCTGCGCGACAACCTGGGCATCATCGCCGACTCCAAGGACATCGAGGCCCTGGCCTCCAGCGTCGAGGACAACGGCGGGGCCTACTTCGTGCCGGCCTTCTCCGGGCTGTTCGCCCCGCACTGGCGCCCTGACGCCCGCGGCGCTCTGGTGGGTCTGACCCGTTACGTCAACAAGGCGCACATCGCCCGGGCCGTGGAGGAGTCCACCGCCTACCAGACCCGCGAGGTCCTCGAGGCCATGAACGCCGACTCCGGGCAGGCCCTGACCGAGCTCAAGGTCGACGGCGGCATGACCCGCGACGAGCTGCTCATGCAGTTCCAGGCCGACCAGGTGGGTGTGCCCGTGGTGCGCC
>ERZ772940.588-NODE-588-length-15751-cov-3.82327_pt1 | contig 15751 bp, 17 predicted proteins | sample MGYA00511682_ERZ772940 | MGnify/ENA primary metagenome ERZ772940 (study PRJEB29015, sample SAMEA2737922) | human oral metagenome | biome: human oral; feature: human-associated habitat; material: dental | place: China | collected 2031 ... | reverse complement strand
TACTTTGCAAACTTTCGGAGCCGGCAAGCTTCAGCGAGCCGGACGTATCACACGGCATGATTCCCATAGTCCAGCATCCCTGCCGGAATATGATGTGTGACTACGCTTCCGGCTCCAATGACGGCTCCCCCTCTCCGATGTTTACACCCGGCAGGCTGCAGGCTTGAACCAACCTCGTATTATAAAGACGTCGAACTGACGTTAAAAAGCTTTAGGGCACTATGTGTATCAAAGGAGAGCTATATTCGGAATCGAAGTAGATGCACCCTGATACCGAACGGATGCAGGACGGAGTTCGATGGGAATCCCCTTTTTCCCGGCTTTCTCCAATGAAAACCCTTCAATGGGCAGCAAGTAGCGTGTATATGACTTCGGCCAGCTGACACCTCTTATCAATTCTTCCCCGAATCTATTCATAAACTTCACAGCCAATCGATTTTTCCCTTTTTGCAATGGCAAGCAGACAGTTAGCTCATGATGCACACCGGTCTCCCGAATCAGTTCGGCAGTGATTTGTTTGCCATTGAACGTTACATATATGCCATTGCCGAAAGTCAGGTGGCATGCCACGGTCTGTTCTCTATCCGATGCAACATCCTGCACCAGCAGGCAGGAGCTAATCTCTCCCCAAGGCTTTTTCTCCACTTGTCCTACAGGCATTTCTTCCCACCCTTTGGGTAAGGGTAGAGGGATGGAGTCGCCTCGAAGGATATTGTCTGGAATCATACCGAATACCCCACCCACTTGCCGAACATAGGGTTTGCCCCATGACAAGCCGTCGTGCGAAATCGACACTTCCTCTGATTTGCCTCCTTCCAATGTAATTTCTCGTTCTTCCCTCCCGACAGAAAGCCGTAGTGTCTTGCCGGCTTCCATGTCCGTATATATAATAGCACGCGGAGCAGAAACCGCTTGCCATTTCATGCCCGTTATACTCTTGAAGCCCGTATAGTAGTCCCAGCAGCTATGGCCGTATATCCGGGAGCTATTGGCCATATGCAGGGGATAGCTTTGAGGTCGGCCTGCGAGCACAAAATCGTTTCTATTGAATGCCAGAGCTAGCACAAGGAAAGACTCAGGCATACTTGCAGGCATTCGGATACGAACCCCCGTCTTGCGAATGTCCATATTGAGCGGTGAAGCGTTGGTCAAATTGCTCACCTCCTCCAAAAATTCTCCATTCACCGGAATGAATACCTCCTTGCCGGCCATATCCGGACGAACAAACAGATAAAGCATGGAATCGCGAACCGAAACTTCGCCAAAGGGCAAGAGTTCAGGAAAAGGAGAGCGTTCCGTACCGTAAATACCTTCTCCATACATATCGAGAAATTCGCCCATGGTTCGCAGCACTTCGGATTCGTAAGGCAATATGGATCCATTGCCTTCAGGACCGATGTTCAGCAGATAATTACCCCCACGACACACCACTCGCACCAGATCTTCGAATTTCTCGCGAGCTTTGTCCCGAACGGTGCCTCTCTCCTGCCATGAGCGATAGCCCCATGTCTCAGGGAACATAGATGCCGCCGTCTGCCAAGGAATGGCAATAGGCTCGGTAGGAAGCTCGTTGTCTCCCATGACGGCGAAGTCCGCTCGGTCATTACCTAAGCGTCCGCTAACCATACAATCGGGCTGTAGCTCATGCACCAGGCGATACAGCTCTTCACTCTGTTCCGGCGTAAGCGATCCCATATCAAACCACAACTCGCTGACAGGGCCGTAGCCCGTGAGGATCTCTCTGACCTGACGCATATTGTATTGGTGATGTGCCGGAGTAATCCGATCAGCATTGTGATCACTGATCGGATTGGCTTCCGGGAAATGCCAATCGATAAGAGAGAAATAAACGCCGAACTTCATACCCGAACGCTGACAAGCATCGCTCAATTCTTTCATCACATCGCGACGCGAAGGAGTGGCCTCCACGATATTGAATGGAGTCTCAGCCGAGCGATACATGCAGAAGCCATCGTGATGTTTGGAAGTAAACACGATACTCTTCATCCCTGCTTTCCGAGCTAAGGCTACTATGGCTTCGGCATCCCATCTGTCGGGGCGGAACCGCTTGGCCACCGGCTCGTATTGCTTCATGTCGCGTATTCCGAAAGAGTAGATCTGTTCGCTATATCCGTTCTTCACAGGTTTGCCTTGCCAAACCCCTCCAAGCTCACTGTAGAGGCCGTAATGAATGAAAAGGCTGAATTTGTCACGATGCCAACGCTCGAAGGCTTCCGAATGTCGTTGAGCCACGAGGGATAGAGACAAGAAACAAACGGTTGCCAGTGACAGCAGGATACGGAGAAAATGGGTCTTATTCATCATTTATTTTGCAGCAGGAGTGGCCTCTTCTTTGCCTTTGAGATAGCGGTAGATAGCAGCTTGTGCCCGCACCGGTTTCTCATCGCTATTGTGTTTGTAAATGTTGTTGAGAGAAGAATCGATCCGGCAAGCCTTGATATTGTCGCGAAGCTGGATCTCCAATATGTCGATAATCTCTCTTCGTAAAGCAGGATCCAGCACAGGGCAGGCAGTCTCGATGCGGTTGTATAGATTGCGCTTCATCCAGTCGGCCGAAGAGATGAATACCTCTTCTTTCCCCCCGTTGTGGAAGCACCAGATACGGCTATGCTCCAAATACATATCCACCAATCGAGTGACACGTATATTGCGACTCTGTGGCATATCGGGTACCAAACAGCAGATACCTCGCACGATCAGATCGATCTCCACACCGGCTTCGGAAGCCCGATAGAGCTGTGTGATGACATTCTTGTCCTGCAGGCCGTTCATCTTCAGGAGCATATAGCCACGCTTACCACGCTTCACGTTTTCTATCTCGCGTTCGATCAGGTTGGTAATGGCTTCACCCATGTTGTAGCGAGCCACGAGCAGACGACTGAAACGTGCCGGTTCGGGATCTCCGTCCAAAATGCGGAAAAGGCGGTACACATCATGCACAATGTCCGTATTGGCAGTCATCAGCGTAGTGTCGGAGTAAATGCGAGCAGTGGTCTCATTAAAATTCCCCGTAGAGAGCAAAGCGATGCCTTGCGGACGTTCACCGGCCGGTGTATGATAGAGGATGAGTGCCGTTTTGGCATGGACTTTCAGCCCGGGCATACTGTAAACGATCCGAATCCCCGAACGGCGCATACGCTCTGACAAACGCAAGTTGTTTTCCTCATCGAATCGGGCTTTCAACTCCACGAAGACAGACACTTTCTTTCCACTCTGTGCTGCCGCTTCCAATGCACTGATAATGGACGAATTTTCAGCTACGCGATACTGTGTAAGGCGTATTTCCGACACATCCGGTGAAATGGCCGCTTCCATCAGCAGACGCACGACATAGTCATACGTATAATAAGGCACATGAATCAGGTAGTCCTTCCTACGAATGCCTTCCATCAGAGAGGGGGCCTGCTCCAAATGCTTCGAGAGGAGAGGCTCCGGCGTGAGTGTCTCCAGTCTGGGGGCAAACGGATTGGGCAGCATAGCCAGATCTTGCAGATTGACGTAGTTTCCACTCCGAATCGCCTCCTCCGGATCGATGTCGCACGAACTGCAGATGTATCGCAGCACCTCGTCGGGCATCCGCCCGTCATACATGAATCGCGTAGGAGCACCGAGCTTGCGAGTCTTCACCTTCTTGCGGATCTCTCCGGGCAGATCTTCAGGACGCTGTGCATCCAACAGCAAATCGGCATCGCGCGACACTTTGATCGAATAGCTGTCCATCACCTCGTATCCGGGGAAGACTACATCCAGGTGCTCTTTGATAATATCTTCCAGAAAAGAGTAGTAATAAAATGTGTCGGTCTGGAGCCGTGGCAGCTCTACGAAGCGAGGAAGGCCGTCGGTAGGCACATTGAGCAGTGCATAGCTGTAGGCCTCGTCCGTCTCTTTTTCTTTGAGCCGAACAGCCAGATATACCCTACCCGAACGGATAAATGTACGCACCTTGCTCGGCAGCAACAGCATCGGATAGAGCAGAGGGAAAATCTCCTCGTGGAAGAAACGACGCAGGTAGGCTTTATGATCCGGATGAGTGGGGGCATGCGTACGCAGTCGGATACCGTGTTCCTCCAAGGTGGGCAGGATCTGATCGTAAAAAATCCGATAATACAGTTCGTCCTGTCTGATTACAGTCTCCCGAATAGCTTGCAGGATATGAGCATCTGCATCGGAATCCTCTTCGGCTTCGCTCCTGTCGCGCCGTTTCTGTAGGACGGCCTGATGATAGGCCACCCGTACGGTATAGAACTCCTCCAGATTGGAAGAGAAGATGGACAGGAACTTGATCCTGTCGTAAACCGGCAAAGTCCGGTCGGCAGCCTCCATCAACACGCGTTCGTTAAAGGAGAGCCAACTCATATCGCGACGAAAAAAAGGATATGCAGATACGTCCACAGTGCTACTGATCGTTTATTGTTATTGATGATCGAAGTCGTCGATGCACAGAGCCACAAAAACTTATGGTCTCAAGATCAACAATCTATCAAAGATAGAGAATTTCGCGCAAGCCGATGGAGAACCCTAAAGGAATTTTCACGTCCTCCCCAGAAGAGAAGTTTATTCCATCTCCTCCGAATAGTCCTGGAACAGGAAGTCATTGTAGGGGAAGCGCGTGATATGGATTGCCTTAGCTCTCTCGTACAAAAGAGCTTTCAGAGCATCCATCCCAGTGCCTTTCTTCGCCGAGACGAACAGGCAGTCATTCCCGAGTTTGGCCATCCAGGTCTGTTGCAGTTCCTCGGCACTTATGTTCTCTTTTGTTCGGGGAGTAAGGTCGTCTTCGTCTTTGGGTGTGAAAGAGAACGCATCGATCTTGTTGAAGAGAAGAAGCATCGGCTTTTCCTCTCCTGCCGTTATCTCCGCCAGAGTCTGGTTCACCACCTCTATTTGCTCTTCGAATGCCGGATGCGACATATCCACCACGTGCACCAACAAATCCGCCTCTCGCACCTCATCAAGTGTACTTTTGAAGGATTCGACCAACTGTGTGGGCAGCTTGCGGATAAACCCGACCGTATCGCTCAGCAAGAAAGGCAAATTGTCTATGATCACCTTGCGCACCGTCGTATCCAACGTGGCAAACAGCTTGTTTTCGGCGAAGACCTCACTTTTGGAGAGGACATTCATCAACGTACTCTTCCCGACATTCGTATAGCCGACCAAAGCAACGCGTACCATCTTGCCACGGTTCTTGCGCTGCACGGATTTCTGCTTGTCTATGTCCCTTAGTTCTTCTTTGAGCCGAGCTATTTTGTCCAAGACGATACGGCGGTCTGTCTCCAACTGCTTTTCTCCCGGACCTCTCATGCCGACACCGCCTCGCTGCCTTTCGAGGTGGGTCCATAGCCCCGTCAGTCGAGGCAGCATATACTGGTACTGCGCCAGCTCTACCTGCGTTTTGGCATGAGCCGTCTGTGCCCGTCGGGCGAATATATCGAGGATAAGACCCGTACGATCGAGGATCTTGGTCTGAAGTTCTTTTTCGATGTTGCGCAGCTGCTTGGGCGACAGTTCGTCGTCGAACACCACCATACCGATCTCGTTCTCCTGCACATAGGCGCGTATCTCATCCAATTTGCCTTTGCCTACAAAGGTTACGGAATTGGGCTGATCCAGTTTCTGGGTGAAGCGGGCTATCGGCTGCGCTCCGGCTGTTTCGCACAAGAAAGCCAACTCATCGAGATACTCTCGCACTTGAGTTTCCGATTGCTGAGGGGTAATCAGTCCGACAAGGACGGTAGGCTCGGTTCGTGCCTCCGATATGATAAATTCTTTCATGGACACAAACTTACGGAAAAGGCAGCAAAGGATAATCTGTATATTTGTCGCTCAGAACCAAGGGAATGACTCTTTCCGATGCTGATTGACACCGATTTTTTCTTATCCAACCGCTCCGACTCTCTCGTTTTGGACGTCCGCTCTCCGGAAGAATACCGCCGCGGACATATTCCCGGCGCAGAGAGTTTCCCCCTGTTTTCGGATGCGGAACGAGCCGAGGTAGGTACGCTCTATGTCAGACATAGTCGCCAGGCGGCCGTAGAGCGAGGATTGGAGTTCGTTGGGCCGCGTATGGCCGAGATGGTGCGAGAAGCTCGCTCCCTTGCTGCCGGCAGAGACATCATCCTCTACTGCTGGAGAGGAGGTATGCGAAGCGAGAGTGTCGCTTGGCTGCTATCCGTAGCAGGACTTCGCATCCGTCGTCTCCGTGGCGGATACAAAGCATACCGCCGGCATTTCCCCGATATTCTGAAGCTTTACCCGTGGCGTTTCATCGTCTTAGGCGGTTATACGGGATCAGGAAAAACGCCCATCCTGAACGAACTCACCCAAATGGGGGAACAGGTGATCGATCTGGAAGGATTGGCCCACCACAAAGGGTCTGCCTTCGGTGCCTTGGGGCAAGAGCAGCAGCCGACCACCGAACATTTCATGAATCTCTTGCACGATGCTCTCTCCGCTTGTGATCCGAATCGTCCGATATGGGTGGAAAGCGAGAGCAAGACTATCGGGCGCGTATTTCTTCCGGACGATTTCTACAAAGTCATGCGTCAAGCTCCTTTGATCGAGCTGTCTGTCCCCCGTCCCGTACGCATCGCCCATATTGCCAAAGAGTACGGCGTGTACGATGCAGAGGCACTGGCAAACTCTTTCGAGCATATCGCTCGCCGGATGGGAGGAGCCGCTACGACACAAGCCATAACTGCCCTCAAGGAAGGACGTCTGGAGGAGGCCGTATCCTTGGCTCTCGATTACTATGACAAGGCCTATGCACACTCGCTGGCTGAATTCAGGGAAAGCTCCTCTGCTCGACTTGCAGTAGAAACGGATACACCTCACGAAACAGCCATCAAACTACTGGAACTATCTCATATAAAAGGTTTACAATCATGAAAGTGGTGGATACTCGGGGGAAACTCTGCCCCCTCCCCCTTATTTTACTCAAGAAAGCCGTCGACGGCACCCCCGTCGGAGAAGAAATCTCCGTAATGACTGACAATGAAACGGCAAAATGCAACCTGCGCGATTATATCGGCGAACTGGGAGCCGTCGCCATCGAATCCGAAGAGGGCGACTATACAACGCTCACCTTTCGGGTATCGACCCATATCGAAGAAGCGGCCCCGACTTCCTGCCCGGCCGAGCATCCGCATACAGTGGCACAAGGCGACTACCTCATCGTGGCCAAAAGCAATCGGATGGGCACCGGAAATGACGAATTGGGCAGCATCCTGATGCGCGCTTTCGTCAATGCCATCGGAGAGCTCGATCGACTTCCTTCGCATATCATCCTTTACAATACGGGGGTGCTGCTGGCCGTCGAGGGCACGGACACGGCCGAAACACTGGCCGAACTGAACAAGAAGCACGGCATCCCCATCATCGTATGCGGCACCTGCGCCGACTACTATGAAGTGAAAGACAAACTACGCATCGGTACCATCTCCAATATGTACCGCATCATGCAGCTTCAAGTGGCCACGCGCCACATTATCTATCCTTGAGAAACCGCTCATCGGACAATTGGTATATCTTTGTTCGCGGACATTCTCCGTCCATGCGAACCCAATATCCTATGAATCGGGAGGAGAATGTCACATGAAGAAAAGAACAAGAACACTCACAAAAAAACGAATAACAGCTTATGTTACGAATCGGAAAAACAATCTTCGGACTCTTAGCACTGACCATTCTCTTAGGGTCATGCTGGTCCAAGAAGAACGACTTGGGTCATGACATCCCGACTAAAATAGCCTGTCGCTTTACCGAAGGATATCTGACTGAGCCGGGAATCGGCAGCATCAATGTAGCTCCTTCAGCATTTGCGTCGTCTTCATCGGATCCTCTTGTTAAACTTTTGGGGTCCGATGAATACGGAACATTTTTCCCTCTTCAGGGAAGTACTCCGTTAAAACTTAAGAAAGGAGTCTGGTACAAAATGGAGATATTCTTGTTTGATGCTGAAGACAAGCGTATTAACCTCCAATTTTTAGAACCTGATCAGATTGAAAAACATCAGTTTTTCTTCAACCTGATGAGTAAGAATAGTGTAGTCCCAAAGGGAATAAGCTACTATTATTCTGATTTTATCGATGGCCAACTTCTTGAAACACCGGTCGGATTCACCGGTTATATTCGGGTAAATGAAGATTTGGAGGACACAGATCTGCGCCTTATGCTTGTACATTTGAAAAAGGGCGATAAGTATGAAGCCGATGGCAAGCCCAATCCCTTTGACAAGCCGAGTCCACGTGTACTTGAATTTGGTGACTTGACAGCCTATTTGCCTTTCCAAATAGATAAATAAAGCCAAACTGACCTCGACCGGCTCCGGACTTTTCCGATATGCATAATAAGGAGTAACCCTCTTTCGCTCCTAACCTATACGACACCCGCCAGGTTCTGTCACGAACCTGACGGGTGTCTTCTTTTTATCATGCCCCGAAAAGGCCTTTTGGGGCATGCGTTTTATATATAAACCGTTTACGATCTATATATTTATTGAAAACGATTTATATATAAATTGGAAACGATCTATATATAAATCGAAAATGGTTTATATACAGATCGTCAGGCAGTCTTCCAAAGAGTACATTCCGAGCAATAAAAGTCCGTTTTCTCGTATTTTTCACCTCGCTTTCCCACACACTTTCAGCTGCTTATTTAGAATGATTCTAAGCTCGTCTTCATTGTTGAAAACTTTTTTGGCTGTCTTTTACCCTAAAAACTCATTCTTTCCACACCCATCACAGGCCGACATTCAGGCTGTTATCACAGAGCGACATAAAAAACCTACAAGAAAAATGCCAAGAAGAAAAGGATCCCAAAACACACAAAATCAAGACGATCTTGCTTGCAATAATGAAAAATACATTTCCTTTGCAGTAAAATATCATCAATAATTGGGCATGAAACATTTATTATTCACGCTTTTGCTTTCTCTTCTGGGGTGCTTGGGAGCGAAAGCTCAGCAGACACTCTCTTTTGTTTATGATGCATCCGGCAATCGGGTTGCAAGAGTTATCATTATGAGTTCCATAACTGCGACAGGTGAAGAGCCGAGCGAAGAAGATGAAGCAGTTCAGGCTGAAGAAAATCTATTATGCCAAAGTGCTAAAATGATTTTATAAGAGAGAGAGGATATTCATCGTGGCAGTACTTTTGCACTAATGGGGACCATTGCACAAATCCAGCTCACCAATACCGAACAAGTTTCCTTGTGTTTTTGAGCATTTAGATGTGTTCTTCACCTTGAATATTAGTCCCCAAGCTGCAAAACAGACGAGAATGGTCAAAAACACACCAGGAACAAGCTAGCAGAAAGAACGGCCTCTTTGTGCAATGGTCTCTAATTGGTGGACTTGTAGGTGGTATTAGTGCCGTAAGAGATGGGAGGGAGTTTTGGAATGGAGCAAGAATGATAGATGAACAATCTCTTGCTAACCAAAATTTGCCGTTAGTTCAACAAAGAGGAGATATGAATTGCTGTCCCGCGACAGGAGAATCAACTACAGGTGTTTCACAAGATACATACCGAAAAATAATTGGAGGAGATCCTAATAAAGATCATGTAACAATGGCGCAATTTAATGACGCTATCCAATTAGAAACTGGGAGGAAGGTTTCTCCATACCTTAAGACTTTACCTACAGACAAAACAGGAGCAGAACAAGTGGCAGGTATGATGAATAGAGGTAATAATTTTTATTTAGGTTCTACTACAGCGGGACAACCGATAGGACACGTAACGGATTTGAACAGTGTGTCAGTACGGACTTTCCAAAAAATATCAGGGGACATATACTATAAAGTTGTTTATCAGGTGATGGATCCTGCGCGAGGTGCATATAGAATCATAGGAGCAAATTCTATGAATATCGTAGTGCGAATCTATCCTTAAAAAAGTGCACAATTTCATGGCAAAGAAACTATCTTTTTGGGGGGCAACATTGTTATTTTTTAGCGTGTCTGCACTTTCACAAAACATATTGACGGACATAAGCAAATACGACTTGAATAAAATAGAAAAACGGACGATTAAAAAAAGTCGTAAGCTCTTAAAAACAGAAAAAGAGCGAAAGCTTTTTGCCTTCACGTATTTTGCAATAGGATTATCGGATTTTTCTTCTATAAAAAACGGCGATATCGACAATTTTATCAAGAATTTCAAATTGTCAAGCAAAGGGAACAGTATTGCCGATGATTTTTTCGAAAACTTTAAACTCTATGATTACAGATGCTACGTATACGACGACTCGTTGAATATAATTGCGATGGCAATGAAAACAAATGTATTCCTTTTTGGCAGCACAACGCCAGACAGTAGATATATTGAGTATATAACAAGAATAAATCCTGAATACACATTTGAATACATATTTTACCCAGGATCATGCTGCATGTATTTTTGTTACAAAAATGGTGAAATTATAATTGTTCGTTTGTCTGATGATGGCGAAAATATTATTTCTTATCCTTTATCAGATTCAAAGTAAGTAGAGAAAATGCGTCTTGACGAAATCTATGACACAGCTTGCGAAATGAATGAGATTGAAAAAAATAAAAGCATCCTTTCAGGGGAAAGGATATGATTTGAGAAAAATTAAAGGATGTGGTGATGACACACAATCTGTAGATATTGCTCTTGAGAAACAAGAAGCACTTAGGCTTCTTAAACTATATTACAACTTGGGGATTCCTGTATTAGGGGGGGGCGATGTCTTTTATTAAAAGATGATGGCGAAGTTGATTGGACTTATGACAATTGGCATATTGATCGATTGGAAAACGAGAGCGATATTCAATTTTCAAAAAGAATCATAGAGGAATATCAATCTATATAAGTAATTATAATAATACTTATTTCAGGAATGCATATTTTTTATTTGAATTTGTATGCCAAACGGGTACAGATCGGCAATTGCTACTGCAATAGATCGACAAATATGGCTGCATTATTAAGTTTAGGTCCAACATCAGCAGGCGGTTCTATCCTTCTCTTATAAGAAACGAGATTGTGCGCAAATAAAAAACAACAAATAAGAGGTTTTGATTCAAAGAGAGGGGAATACTATAAAGCATAATCATGTCCGACTTCTGTGCATTGCTGTTGGAAGCGGCAGAGAATGGTATTGCCTTCTAAATAATTATAAAAAAAATGAAGTTACATATTTATTCGTTCATTATCTCATGCCTATTGCTTTTGAGTTGCAATTCGAAAGCGGAAAAAGATAATTTTAATAAGCAAGTACGACAATTAAACGACAGTGCTGTTGCAATCGGCTCATTGGGAGACACTGCAAAAATCATGGTTGCAATCGAATTATTGAATAAGGTCATTGCCATGAAGCCTGATTACTATTCGGCTTACTGGAATAAGTTGGCATTTCAATATCGTTTAGGATTAATGGATGATGCTTTTGCCACATTAAAATCAATGGAACGAATTAATCCTGAAAATCCTGACTTAAAAACAATGCTTGGTGCCTTTCTCGAACAAAATAAAAAAGATTCAACACGAGCAATGATAAAATACAAGGAGGCAGATTTATTGTATAAAAATATTCTTGACACTATTAGCCTCAATTGCTTATCATATCAGTCTACAATGATTAATTATATATTGAATCTCAAATTATTGGGCGAAAACTTTGATGCAGATAGTATTCTATACTCACCCACTCAAAACGACTATTATGGCAAGGAAGAGGTGTATGAAGCATTTAAGCAATTCGCAGAAAACAATCTTATGAAAAAGACACGAGAAGAATTGGTTAAAATGATCTCGCAGCCGAGCGGAGGGGATACACTCTTAGTCAACTAAAACCTCTTTATTTGAAATATTCAGAACACCCAATAATTTCCCCGGAAATCATTTGTGTGTAATTTGTTTATAATTATATCTGCAGACAAATAATTACGCTTCTATGAATGAAATGGAAACCGTTGTAGCAAAGATTATTTTTGGAGTAGATGAAGATGGTTTCGTCTATGTGCGGGTCAATTCCGGACAGTGGAAGTTGCATTATATCTATCGCGATTATCAAGGCAGCGTGACGGATATTACCGATGCCTCCGGCACGGTGGTACACCGCATGCGATACAGCCCATGGGGAAAATTACTGCATACGGACGGTACACCTTATACCCGAAGCGAAGAGTTATCCACCGATTATGACCGACTGCTCCTGCTCGGACGGGGCTATACAGGGCACGAGTATCTTCCCTGGTTTGGATTGGTCAATATGAATGCCCGACTGTACGACCCTGCTATCGGACGCTTCCTCTCGCCGGATCCCTATGTGCAAATGCCGGACTTCTCTCAAAACTTCAACCGCTACAGCTACTGCCTCAATAATCCCCTCAAGTTTACGGATCCGAATGGAGAAATTATTTGGTTAGCTCCTCTTGTTGGTGCAATTGTAGGCACATATATGGGGGGCGTTATGGCTAATAATGGCCAATACAACCCATTCAAATGGGATTATAGCAACGTCAAAACATGGACATATATGTACCTGGGAGGTGTTGTTGGTGGCTTAAGTGGTCTTGCCGGAGGAGCTATAGCGACTTCGGGGATTCCAATGGCTAATACTCTTTCCATAGCAGCTGCATCATTAACAAATTCTCTTGGAACCTGGGCATATACCGGTGGTCAAACACCAATTACAATAAATTTTGGCATTGCCTCCTATGATTTTACTGCAGGCTCCTTTGGTTATCTCGGCAAAAAAGGCAACAAGTGGTATGAAAACTTGGGGTATGGATTGGGGGCTTTGGCAAATATGAGTGATGTTTTAATTGGCTTTAAACCACAAAAAGTTGATTTGGTTACTGAACACTCAGATGCGACCGGACATTCCGCTATTGTAGAAGAGGGGTCCGCGACAGCAACAGGATATGGCAATGGAAATCCTGCTTATGCTGATCCTAACGGTATAATTTCAGTTGGTCCGAATAGATATACTGACCCATATGGCAGTTGGCATTGGATGAAAGGAACAAACCTTTGGGACACTCACACTGGTGCAGGAGAAACCTATTGGAGGCAAACTTTAAATGTGAATAGGGGAACAATAACAAAATATGCTAATTGGTTAAATGCAAGAGAGGCAATAGGTAAATTGCATTATAGTGTAGAGATTAGCAGTTGCGTTTCACATACTTCAAGAGCCTTGAATTTATCTGGAATTTTTAATATTGGGATACATCCATACTTATTAAACGCTCAAATGTATCTATGGAGTAATGGTATCAGACCTTGGACATTTTCTTATTTCTTAAATCAATAAAAGAATGAAACAATTGTTTTTAGCATTATGTATGTCTTTGATTTTTAATAATTGCTTAATAGGGCAAGAAAAGTTGAAGGAAAATATATCCAAAGACATTTTGGATTGTCTTACAGAAGTGGGAAAGGATGCTGTGTCTACACTGAATGTTTGCGAAAGTAAGTACTTGAATTGTCGTTTTCATAAAGACAAAAATACATTTGATTTTTGTAGTAAAAAAGTAGCATTTCTCAAAGGTAATGCAGGTACAATAAAGAGTACAAAGAAAGATTTCTTTGACAAAGAGAAATATTTTATAGAAATAAAAGGTTTTTTTCCTACAGGTTCGGCTCAGTTGATAGTTTTTAACGACGATGAAGCAAGGCAGGTTGGATATGATGCTGTTATTGTTTCTTCAAGTAAAAGATTGCTCACTAAAGAAGAGGTTGTCAAAAGATTGAAGAAAAAACATTAAATTTGCAATTGTAACGAGCATTAGTATTGCATTATTCAATTTTACTACCGGCTCCTTTGGTTATCTCGGCAAAAAGGCAACAGGTGGTATGAAAACTTGGGGTATGGATTAGGGGCTTTGGCAAATTTATCTGATGGCGTTTCGCTTTTCAGAGGTGGTGGACAAAATATTAAAGTCAATTCCGCAAGTACAAAAGGCGACAATGAATGGTGGGGACACAGTTCTATAACCGATGAGAAAGGCAATTCATTGCTATCAGTTGGCCCGGATAGTCAAGTTCAAAAAGCCACAAGTTTATCAGAAACTTGGAAAAATTCTATAAAAGGGGCAGATTTAAGTTGGGATACATGTTTAGGCAAAGAAGGCACTTGGAGTGTGGAACTGAATAATATTAGTGCAACAGCCATAAGCAAATATGCGTCAGGTGTAACTCGCTGGGATTTGCTTCTTAATAGTTGTGTAGGACACACTTCGAGGGCTTTATGGGGAGCAGGAGTTCCAAACATATATTTGTTTCACCCACATTTTTTAAATGCACAATTACTTATCAGACAATTAGGGATTTACTCAAGCCCGTACCTTTATCAAATTCCGTAAAAAAATGGAACAATATGAAGAAGTTATTCACAATAGTGTGCTTAGAAATGTTTATGTTCGGTTGTTCCTCTACTCATAAATATAATTCTAATGATCATAATATGAGTTTGGGACAAATACACGAACTGCATGTGCGTAATTTTTCGGAAATTCCAAAGGATTTGCTGGAAAATATCGATAAAATGGGCGTGGACAATTCGTCAATACTCAATGAATATGAGGGGAGATATTTTAATTTTATTTTCAATATAGACCCTCAGGATTTTAATCTTGTCGAAAAAAAAGTCGGCTTTTTGGGAAGCAAAATAGATTATTTCAATGATACACGCTCCTCTGACCGTAATTTTAAAACCGTTGGAGGTAGTAGTTTATATATTTTCGATGCTAATCAAAAAGAGGAAAGTGGCGGATATGATGCTGCTATTACTTATTGGAACAAATCTTTACTTCCGACAGAAGAAGTCGTTAAAAGACTAAGCAAGAAGCATTAAGTCAGATTTTTTTCTTTATAAAATTCCTGACAGATGTTTACGTATTTATGAATGATATGGAGACCGTGGTAGCAAAGATTATTTTTGGAGTAGATGAAGATGGTTTCGTCTATGTGCGGGTCAATTCCGGACAGTGGAAGTTGCATTATATCTATCGCGATTATCAAGGCAGCGTGACGGATATTACCGATGCCTCCGGCACGGTGGTACACCGCATGCGATACAGCCCATGGGGAAAATTACTGCATACGGACGGTACACCTTATACCCGAAGCGAAGAGTTATCCACCGATTATGACCGACTGCTCCTGCTCGGACGGGGCTATACAGGGCACGAGTATCTTCCCTGGTTTGGATTGGTCAATATGAATGCCCGACTGTACGACCCTGCTATCGGACGCTTCCTCTCGCCGGATCCCTATGTGCAAATGCCGGACTTCACGCAGAACTTCAACAGGTATGCGTACGCTTTCAACAACCCGATGAAATTCGTTGACCCCGATGGTGAAATAGCTTGGTTTATCCCTGTTATTATTGGTGCAGTTGTTGGCGCTTACACAGGCGCTTCTATACAATCGGGAACGGCTGCATTTTGGAATTGGAAACCTGATGCATGGAAAGGAGCTATCGCAGGAGCAATAGTTGGAGCTACTCTCGGTTATGGCATTTCGGGAGCAATAGGAGCCACTGGCATGACAACGGTGGCTGCCAATGGTGTAACCGTTGCCACGAAATCGGCAGGCTTGGTAAGTTCAATGTTGAATAGCGGAACTATTAATATCACATCAGTTCGATCTAAGCGGAAATAGGAAAGTTAGGGTTTCTGATGATTTCAATATTGAGTTCAGGCTTTTTAGGCAGGATATTGTAAGCGATGATACCGGAGATCAGGTTGGTGACAA
>ERZ772940.582-NODE-582-length-15928-cov-21.0103_pt1 | contig 15928 bp, 17 predicted proteins | sample MGYA00511682_ERZ772940 | MGnify/ENA primary metagenome ERZ772940 (study PRJEB29015, sample SAMEA2737922) | human oral metagenome | biome: human oral; feature: human-associated habitat; material: dental | place: China | collected 2031 ... | reverse complement strand
GGGCCAGGCTAACGGTTGGCCCGCCGCAGCGGGAGGACCGAAACATCTTCAACCCGCCTCACATTGAGAGCCGGGACACGATCCGCCGGGGTCAGGGCGGCTCACTTCGACCAAAACTTCATAGAAGACGCGGAGCCGTGTCGTTGATGAAGTTTTGGTCGAAGTGATGGGGCCGCACCACTGTCGGCGGCAGCGGGCCTCCCTCGAAAGGCGGAGACACTGGCCCTAGCCCGTCCCTTCGACGCATTCCGGTTCTTCTCCGCGATTTCTAGCCTTTAGGCATCCACCCATCTATCACGGGGACTGTGCGGCACACCGGCCGCGGCCCCGCCCGGAAGGAAGAGAAGCACCATGCCGCACCAGATTCCACACATCAGTCCCACCGTCAACAAGGTGGTTGAGGCCCGTGCGCTAAGCAAGATCTATGGCGAGGGCGAAGCCCAGGTCGTGGCCCTGGACACGGTCAGCCTCACCATCACCGAAGGAGAGTTCGCGGCCATCATGGGCCCCTCCGGGTCGGGCAAGTCCACCCTCCTGCACTGCCTGGCGGGCCTGGACACCCCCACCTCCGGCAGCGTCTTCATCGCCGGACAGGACCTATCAGGTATGAAGGACAAGCAGCTCACCGCCGTACGCCGCGACCAGCTCGGCTTCATCTTCCAGTCCTTCAACCTGCTGCCCACCCTGACCGCCGAGGAGAACATCCTCCTACCCCAGCGCCTGGCACACCGCAAGCCGGACCGGGACTGGTACGACGCCGTCATCTCAGTCCTGGGCCTCACCGAGCGCCTCACCCACCGCCCCAACGAGCTCTCCGGCGGACAGCAGCAACGCGTAGCCGTGGCCCGAGCCCTCGTGGGGCGCCCCAAAGTCATCTTCGCCGACGAGCCCACCGGCGCCCTGGACACCGCCTCAGCCGCCAACCTGCTACAAACCCTCGCCCACATGTGCCAAACCCTGGGCCAGACCGTCGTCATGGTCACCCACGACGAACAAGCCGCAGCCACCACCAACCGCATCATCCGCCTACGCGACGGACGCATCACCAACGACGACACCGTCCACCACACCCCCGGCACCCACACCGCACCGACCACCCGCCCGGCCCAGCAGGCACCCGTCGCCCCCGCTCAGGCGGCCCCTCCCGCACCACCGATGACGGCACCGGCGACCCCGGCCGGCCCCACGCCGGCGCGCCGGGCCATCACCCCAGCGGCCGCACCAGAACCCCGCCACATCTCCAGAGCGAGCACCGCCCCCGAGCCCCGTCCCGCTGCGGTCTACAGCGCCCGCCATGCCGCGCCTCCCAGCGCAACCCAGATGTTCGGCTTCGGCAGCCCCTACGCCACAGGAATGGAGGCCCGCTGATGCCCTCCCTCCTCGACCTGCGACGCACCGCGGCCGCCCTCGTGGCCGTGGCCATGAGCGCCGCCCTCATCGCCTTCGCCTTCATCATCTCCGACTCCTTCCGCACTCAGACGCAGACCAGCGCGCGGGTGTCCGTAGGCGACGCCGCTGTCGTCGTCCAGGATGGTCGTGGGGCCAAAAGCACTGAAAAAGCCCTGAACGACGACCTCCTCAACCGGGTCTCCGCCCTTGACGGCGTCGCCTCGGTCCGCGGCGCCCACTGGGACATGCTGTGGATCGACCTGCCCAAGCAACTGCAACACGCGGCCGGGGTCCAGATCGCCGCGCAGGACATCCCGGCGCTCACCAAGTTCACCACCCTGAGCAGCGGTCGGCTCCCCAAGGCAACCGGCGAGGTGGCCATCGACTCCATGCTCGCCGAGCAGCAGGGCCTGAGCGTCGGCGACACCATCCGCTTGAGGAACCATGATGATGACGACGCCAAGGCCGTCCGCTCGGCTCCCACGGTGGTCGGCATCATCTCCGCCGGAGCCGACAGCAAGGAGACCAGCACCGGCGCCTTCTACGCCACCGCAGAGCAGCTCCAGACGATGGGCGCTCGCATGGACTACCGCAGCCTGTACGTGAAGGCGAAGCCGGGAACAGACACCGGAGCACTTCTCACCCAGGTGTCTCAGACCGTTCACGCGGTCCAGCCCGCCGCATCGGTTCAGAGCCGTGACGAGGCCATCGCCCAACGCGCCCAGGCGCAGACGGGCGGCACAACGATTGCGAGCATCATCAACCTCCTGGCCCCGGTCTGTGCGGTCGTTTCCATCATCGTCATCACCACCACCTTCAGCACCCTGGTGGCACGCCAGACCCGCACGATCGGTCTCATACGGTGCATAGGATCAAGTCGACGTCAGGTGATGCTCGCCGTCCTACGCACCGGGCTCCTTACTGGCTTGGTCGGCTCCGTCCTGGGCGCGGCGCTCGGGACCGGTCTCGGTGCCATCGCGGTGTCCTCGGGAACCTTCGCGGACCTCAAGGCGGATCAGCTCACCATCTCCCCGGTGTCGCTCGGGCTCACCGTCGCCCTGGGAACGCTAGTCACCCTCATTGCCGTGCTCCGCCCCGCCCGCAAGGCCACCCGTATCTCACCGCTCGTGGCGCTCACAGGACAGGTCGTAAGCACCAAGCAGGCCGGACGCAGAAGGATAGGGGTCGCTGTCGCCGGACTCATCATCGCCGCCATCGGTGCAGCCGTGGTCGTCCTCGGCATTCAGGCCTCCGATATCTTCTTCACAGCTTGTGGGAGCACAGTCGTCGCCATCGGCGCCATCCTTGCCCTTCCGCTGCTGGTCACCGCCATCATCGGTTTCATCGGCAGAGTCAGCGGAGATACTCGACTCCCGGTACTGCAGCTGGCCACCCGCAACCTGGCCCGTAACTCCGGGCGGTCCGCCGCAACCGCCGCCACGCTCTTCGTCTGCGTCCTGGTGGGGTCAGCGCTCTTCGTCGGCCTGTCCTCCTTGAACGCCTCCTTCGACGCCATCCTCGGCCACAGCTCACCCGTGGACGCCAGAATCTTCGGGGTCACACCGCAAACCGATACCGCGCAGCTGACGAAGCAGGTCAAAGCGGTCAACGGAATCAAGGACGTGACCTACGTCCCCGCCCTCGACCTGACCCAGACCGTCGACGGAGAATCGACAGACATCACTGTCGACGTCATCGACCTCAAAGCCATCGCCCCCATCGCACGGTCCACCAGCGGCCTGGAGAGCCTTGACGACAAGACCCTCATTGTGGGCGGCATCTATGACATTCCAGATGGCTCCACAGTCACCCTGACCGGGGCAACTGGAAGTGTTGAGCTGACGGCTCGCGTCCAGGAGGGGTGGGGAGCCGTGGTCAGCCCGGCAGTAGCCCAGCGCCTCAATGGCGACACTCCCACCAACGCCATCATGTGGGTTCGCTCTACCGGCAACTCCATGACATCCGATATCGAGCACGCCCTCAATACGGTCATCCGCGGTCAAGAAATGATGGTGAGTGGAAGCGCGTCAGCGAGCGAGCAGATGTCATCCCTCATCACGAGGATGGCCCTCATCGTTTGCCTGGTTCTGGGCGCCGCCCTGGTCATCGCCCTGTCCGGGCTGGCCAACACCACGGATGTCTCGGTCCTGGAACGCATTCGAGAGATCGGGGTTCTGCGCGCCACCGGCAGCCCTCGCTCAGAGATCAGGAGCCTCATCGTCACCGAAGGAACACTGCTCGCATTCGTCGGCGGAATACTTGGGCTCACCATAGGAACACTCCTCGGCACAGCAGGCACGGTCGCGGCGGGAGGGGCTGCCAAGGGTATGTCAGTGCACATCCCTTACCTCGCACTGCTCGCCCTGTTCGCCACGACCCTGGCCGTCGGCCTGCTGGCCTCGCTGCGCCCGGCCGGCCGGGCCGCGTCGGTGCCGCCGGTCATGGCGCTCGCAGAGGACTGATCACATGTCGAAGATTCGAAAGCATCCCCCTTTCCGACAACAGCTTCCTCACCCCACACACAGAACTCGCATGAAGAAGGAGATCTACATGGAATTGTTCTCCCGACGCCGCAAATCACTGAGCGACAGCAGATTCAGCGACACTATGAACGCTGAGACCCGCAATCCCCTAGAAACCAGCGATTGCTTCGCCTGCCCCTTCAACGAGCATCAGTGCCACAACCACTGTTTGAGCACGGGATATCGCGGAGGATTCTGTGGAGGATTCGCGGCCGCCACATGCCGCTGCTACTGAATTCAATCACGCGCGGGGCCACTTCCAGACATTTCCGGAAGCGGCCCCGCAGCCCATACATGGACAGCACTCAACAACACTACCAAAAGACAGCACAGGCCTGCACAAGAACACTTCCTCATTTCCGCAACCCCCTTACGGATGACAGGAAGGAACATTTCCTACCTTCGGTGAATAGTCCTCCGCTAGCCACCTTCATAGAGTGACACCATCACCTCGACGGCAGAGACATGCACCCCCGCAGACTCAGGCGCCACATCACAGGCTTCCCCCGATCCAGGGAAGGTGCGCGGAGGCATTCACCCGCGCGCCCACACCCTCCCACGGTAACCACCCGGGGAGACCTCCAGAAAGGAACACACCAATGGACAAGTTCACCCGCCGCACCGCTCCCCTGAGCGACGCTGATTCCAAGCAGGTCATCAGCTCCGAGACCCAGGCCCCCATCGAGAGCGCCGAAGGCCACGGCTGCCCCACCGACGAGTACAGGTGCTACAGAGACTGCAGGGCCATGGGCTACAGAGGTGGGTACTGCGACTCCCGAACCTTTTGGCTCCGCTGCACCTGCTACTGAGCCAGGTACGACACGGGGCCTGCCTACGCCGTAGCAGCGACGTAGGCAGGCCCCGGCCCCAACCCAGAAGGGCACGAGTCTTACCCGGAACTCTCCCGGGGAGGCTACCGGAAAGGAACACACCAATGGACAAGTTCACCCGCCGCACCGCTCCCCTGAGCGACGCCGACTTCAAGCAGGTCATCAGCTCCGAGACCCAGGCCCCCATCGAGGGCACCGAGGGCTTCAGCTGTCCCAGTGCCGAGTACGTCTGCAACGCCCACTGCCGAAGCATCGGCTACAGGGGAGGCTATTGCGGCTCCTGGCTCAACCTCCAGTGCCGCTGCTACTGAGCCAGACCGCACCCCCTCTTCACACCCTGGAGGAAACTCAGGAAAACACTAAATGTGGGCTGTCAGATGCCGAGCATCTGACAGCCCACATTTTCCTTCCCACCCCTCTCCGCATCAGATATCCGGCGAGTCATCCTTAGGGAGGACTCGCCTCCATACATCCCACCCTTCGAGGTATTTCCCCAAGATAGGCACCCCCGTAGTCTTCTCATATCAGCCAAGGCAAGACGAAGACATTACTGCTCACGCTAACGTCTTGCACTACTCGCACGAGAGATGACAGAAGGACCACCACATGCCTCAATTTGTTCGCCGGTCCACCGCTCTTGCGGATGTGACATTCGAGCAGGCTCTTCATTCAGAGACGCACGCCCCCACCGAGGGCGCAGAATACAACTGCCCCACCGATGAGTCTCCGTGCGACCGTCACTGCAGGTATTCCGGATATCGGGGCGGCTACTGTGGAGGAGCACTCAAGACCTCCTGCCGCTGCTACTAATTCAATCAGCGACATCGCAACACACAGAACCGCACCATCTGATTCATCTTTCGCGCAAGTAGCTCTGTCAACCTGATGCCGCCGGCATCGCATTACAGGCTTCCCCCAATCCGGGGAAGGTACGCGGACACATTCACCCGCGCACCCCACAACCTCCCACGGGAACCACCCGGGGAGACCTCCAGAAAGGAACACACCAATGGACAAGTTCACCCGCCGCACCGCCCCCCTGAGCGACGCCGACTTCAAGCAGGCCGTCAGCTCCGAGACCCAGGCCCCCATCGAGGGCGCCGAAGGCTTCGGCTGCCCTAACGACGAGTACACCTGCAACGCCCACTGCCAGAGTGTCGGCTACCGAGGCGGCTACTGCGACTTCTGGACCGCCCGACTCCGCTGCACCTGCTACTGAGCCAGGTACAACACGGGGCCTGCCTGCGCCGTAGCAGCGGCGCAGGCAGGCCCCGCCCTCAACCCAGTCCCCCAGATCAAGGTTCACACCAATGAGTCATTATGATACCCCTTGGGCCGACAGCAACCAACTGCTCATCAGCCGTGCAGGAACCTGGGAGCAGGTTGATGAGGCCACACTCGCCAACAAGCACACGTCCGCTTCCCTTCGGTTCATCCTCGCCCGCATCGCGGACATCCGGCCGCCCTTCGGGCAGTCGCTCTTCACCGAGGTCCTTCACAAGGCTCCTGGAACGCGACTCGACAACGACTCGATTCAGCCCCTGCAGCCCGAGCAGTACAGCACCGGCGTCATCAGTCTCGAAGCCGCCGAAGAGGTGCTGGCCCAGGCTCTGAGTCGGAACACCTCTGCCGCCCGCTTCTCCTCGGCATCAGCGCCCGTTGACGAGATCATCCTGCACTATCTCAATGCTCTCACGGCACCCTCTCCGGACGGCGCCTCCGCACCATCCGAGACCGAGACGAGCGACATCGACGCACGGGGCATTCGGGACCTCATCGGCTCCATTCCGAGTGAGGCGAAGAAAGATACCCAAGGCGGGGGATTCTTCCAGCGGCTGCTGTCCAAGAAGGACAAGTCGGACTCACATGAGCACGAGCACGCCTCGGAGGACTCCGAACCGATCATCGTGGAGCCAGACCCACAATGGCTCAGCATTGATGCCATACAGACGATCGATGTCGCGCGAATCGTGTCCCTGTCCTCGTGGGAGGAGGCTCTCAAGGGACTCCCGCCGCGGGTGGCCCAGCTCCTGTGGACGGCCTCCAGCGACTCATCGTCATCATCGGACTCGCCGTACCGCCCCGCCCACGACCCCGTCGTTATTGGCGCCTTCGCACAGGTCCCTTTCGAACAGCGCTCCTTGGAGGTCCGGAACGGCATTCGCACCCACGACGCCGCACTGTTCCGCAGATTCGGGAAAGAGCCCGTCAACGACCACGCCGCAGCCCGGCTGCGCGCCGTCAAGGAGGCTGCCGAGATGTGGCCCTCCTGGCAGGAGGAGCTGGCCGACGGCTCCCTCGCCGCCCAAGGCTGCATTGACGTCGACGGAATGACCTTGATCGGAAAAGACCCCTTCCTTCGGCAAAAGTACGCACCGGACGTGAAAAAAACCGTAGAGACAGAAAGGTGGGTGACCTCATGGCTGAGCGCTGGAGGCTCGCTGACGGAATGACTTTGACGCACCTGGAGAACGGGGGATGGACACTCGCAGACCTCCACCGTCTCTCCGTCCACGAGCTGGACGAGGAGAACGGGGCCCTCCTTGACGAGGTCCTCCATTCCACCGAACCGATCCCGATTTCACCCATCATCGAGTCCGCTATTGAGTCCGGCATCATCATCGATTCAGATTCCACTTCCAATGCTCAAGAGAGGTCATTATGAACAGCCTATTCGTCACACTACTCATCGGAGGAACGACCGGGGTCCTCCTGGGGACCGCGGGAGCGAAGATCTGGGCCGCAGCCCGCACCCGCCTCGCCTGGCCGCAAGGCGCGAATTTCCTTCGCTTCCACCTCTCGAGCAGCTTCGTCATCGCCGCCGAGATCGTCGTGTCCGCCATCGCGCTGGCCATTCCGGGCCATCGGATCGTCTCCCTCCTTCTCGCCGTCATCTACGCCGGGTTCGTAGTCGGGGCCACAACGCTCAAGGGTCAGGAGTGCGGCTGCTTCGGCATCGAAGGCATGAAGGTCGGCCCTGCCCACATCTGGGGTTGCGCCCTGACCGCCGCAGCCCTGCTGGCCAGTGCGGTCGGCAGCGAGGAGATCACGAGCCCCCGTCCCCTTCGCCTCGCGGTGGCTCTGGCCTCGGCCGTCGTCATGACCGTTGCGATGCAGCTGTGGAACCGGCTGTCCCGTATCGAGGTCGACGACACACATCACGATCAGCTCCTCATCGTTCTATCTCCGACGTGCACCGCGTGCTCCGCGCTCAAGGTGATGGAGAACCACGACGTCGACGACTCCGAGCTCGACGGGACCATTCTGTGGGTGGACCGCGACTCCGAGCAGATCGCCTCGCTTCGTGAGGCCGGAGTCGATGTCTCCGCCTATCCCGCCGTCGTCTCGATGAACTCTGCCGATCCGTCCGACGCCCACGTCCAGTCGGGCCTAGGTGAGTGCAGGGAGGTGCTTCAGTCATGGCGCACTCGGCAACTCGCCCTTCAGGCCTGACCTCCGCGCGGCGCGTCCTGGCCTCGTCATGCGGCCGGGCACTGCGAGCCTCCACTCCCTCCATCATCATCGCGGCAATCCTCGTCGCCGCGCAGGCAGGCCTGAGCACGGTCTCCCCGCTGATGCTCCAGCGCATCATCGACGGCTTGACCCAGAACCCCTCAACGGCAGACGTTCTCCTCCCGGGCCTTCTGGCCGCCGGCGCAGCCGTCGCCAGCACAGCAGTCGGCGTGGCCTCGCAGCGTATGACGGCGTTCACCGGACAGCGCTTCCAGGAGCGCCTGCGGGTCCTCATGCTCAGCAAGCTGACCCGGCTGTCCTCATCCACCGTCAGCGCGGCGCCAGGAGGTTCCCTGCTCTCACAGATCACGAACGACACTGCCCAGGCTCAGACCTTCGTGTCCACCATCCTGCCGCAAGCCCTCGGCCTCATCGCCCGACTGGGGCTCCTGCTGAGCATCATGTGGACCCGATCCTTCACCATCACCCTGGTGGTCCTCGCACTGGCACTGATCCTGGCCGTGCCCACTGAGCGGGTCTCCCGGACGCTCAGTGCCACCACCGACCGCATGCTCGACGCCATGTCCGTCTTCAGCGGCACCGTGGTGGAGCGGGTCGGTGTCACCGGCCACCTCTTCTCCCGCACAGCGGCCGACATCCCCACGGACCGACGTCAGGCCGAGGAAGCGGCCGCCGGAGTACGCACGTCCTTCACCCGCATGATCACCCTCAACAGCGCCTTCTCCTCGTCACTGGACCTCGTCGGCGCCCTGGGAACTGTGGCCGTGCTCATCATCGGCGGACACTCCGTAGTGCAGGGAGACATGACTCCCGGCGCCCTGGCCGCCCTGGCCGCCCTCACCCCCCAGCTCTACGCCCCGCTCCAGGCGGCATCCGGGGTTCGCACGGGCCTGGCGACGTCATGGTCCGCGCTGTCTCGCGTGAGCGGCTTCCTTGAGTCGCAGGAGGAGTGGTACGAGGCTCCCCCGGTGCCGGTCGACGTCCCCAACGGCGGAGCGCTCCTGGTCCGGGAGACCGACTACTCGGTTGCCGCCGGGACGAGCAGCACCGTGCTTCTCGACTCGGTCAGCCTCACCGCCCGCTGCGGAGAGATCGTCGCCATCGTCGGCCCGTCCGGAAGCGGTAAGTCGACCCTCCTCAGCCTGATCGCCGGAGCCAACCACCCTTCGCAGGGTAGCATCACTGTCGCCGGCTTCTCCCCCGTCGTCACTGGCACCGAGGCCTGGAACAGTATCGTTCAGTACTGCCCCCAGGAGCCGTTCTTCCGCAGCGGCACTCTCAAGGAGAACTTCGAGGCGGTCTGCCCCGGCATCAGCGAGGCCAGAATCCACGAACTGTGCAGCAGAGTCGGCCTCGATCTGTCCCGCCTAGGGGACCGTTCCGGAACGAGCACGATGCTCGGGGAACGCGGGGCACGCATCAGCGGCGGAGAGCGCGCGCGTCTGGCGATCGCACGAACCCTCGCCCTCAACCCGCGAGTGCTCCTGCTCGATGAGCCCACAGCGGCCCTGGACGACGAGTCCACCGATCACCTCATCGCCACGCTGCTCAACCTCAAACGCGATCACTGCATCGTCGTCACCACCCACGACGCCCGCCTCTTCGCCGCAACCGACCGGGCCTACCGCATGGAGTTCGGCAGGCTCCGCGAGGTGCCCACACCGACCCTCGCCCGAGTAGAGAAAGGAGTGCCCGCATGAGCACGACGGTCACGCCCCTTCCCATCGAGCACCAGAGAGAAGGGCTCAACCGGCTCAGCATCCACACGCTGGTGGACCACCGCACCGGCACCCGAGCAGTACTGGAGGCCCCGGTCTTCCGCACCTCCCCCAGGACGCGCATGGACCTGCTCCGCTACCGGGGGGTCACCTACGACCGGCAGTCCGGCGACGTCGTCTCCTCCCCGGTGCCGCACGGCTACCTGGGAACCGTCAGCGCTGGCCATCCTTTCCTCTTCTCCGAGCGCGGTGACGGGCTGCCCCTGCCCTTCGGCCCGCGGGGCTGGGTCCTGTCCACCTGGCAGGACGACGGGCGAGTCGAGGTCAGCGCCTGCGACGAGGTCGGGACCACCGCATCCCGGTGGGGAACCAGTACGCGCTCCCTTCTGGGTCTTCGCCCCAACCCGGCCGGCTCGACCCGCCTGTGGCACTTCGGGGACCACGTCGTATGGCTGCGTCAGGAGTACCAGCCCTCCGAGGTCGTCACTCGTCACAGCGGCGACGCCGAGCTGTGGCCGGACGCCCTGGTGGAGGAGTTCTTCACCTCCTCCCTGTGCACCGTCATGCTCGACGACGCACCGCTTCCCGGAGTGCCTCAAGGCTCAGTGGTCCTCCTCGAGGCCGGCTCCCCCTTCCTCATCGGAGTGGCCAGCACGCCCGACGAACTGGCAGTCTTCATGCGGAAGGACTATGTCCCCCACTACCTCGTCGACCTCCACGGCGGGAAGAACGGGGAAGGCCGGGAAGGCGCATCGCCGTCGTCGGTATCCCTGATCGGCGACCTGCCCCGCGGATCGGTGGCCCACCGCTCCCTGGGCGGGCGCAGCGCAGTGGTCTACACCGAGCGCCTGGTCGATGAGACGATCTCCTACTCCGCCGAGGACGGTTCGGTAGTCGCCACCGTCACCGACGGCGTCAGCCACTACACAGGGGTCCCCGGACTGACCGGGGTATGGGTCGAGCTCGGTACACCCCACGTCCTGCGGTGGGCAGGGGGCTCCTGGACCAGTGACAGCTCGATCGACCGCATCCTTCCCGGCGGGGCCGACGACAACGTCCAAGTCATCACCGCCGACGGCTCCCACCGGCTGGTGGGAATCGGCGGAGCAGCCGAGGCAACCGACGCCCCTCAGGCCTCCTCATCCCCGATTCTGTGGTGCCCCTCATCGGACGATCCAACCGGCAACGTCTCCGGAACCGTGATCACCCGAGTCCTTCCCGAGCGTACGGTCGACATCACCCTGACCGAGTCGACACGCGGGTCGGTCCCGCTGGTCTGGTTCGACAGCTCCTGGGCACTGCCGATCGAGGTCTCCGAGCCCGCTCCCATCGACCTGGGCTCGCTGCAGCCGGACAGCGTCCGGTGGTGCCACGCGGGCTCGCGCCCGGTAGTTCGAGTGGGTATCGACTACCAGGCACTGGCCGAGGTCCGTGCAGAGGACATCCTGGCCGAGCTGCGCCAGGCCTGGGAGGCCGCCCTGGGGGTGATCGCCGCCGAGCTGCCGAAGTCCCCGATCCCGCCTTTCCTGGGTGGCCACAGCTTCGGCGCGGCGCTCGCGGCCGTCTCGGTGCTGCGCGGCATGTCCTCCCCCCGGGGGGTGCTCCTGCGCAGCGGCGCGTACGACCGGTACGCGACGCCGTCGGGATTCGAGCACGACCGGCGCACCGCCGCCTCCGATCCCAGCCTGTACAGCATGATGACCATCCTTCCCAGCACTCGCGCACACCGGGATATCCCCTTCCTGCTGACCTGCGGGGACTCCGACGAGAACTCGGCGACGACTCCCGAGCAGTCGCTCTACCTGTACGAGAACCTCCTGGTCGCCGACGCCGACGTCACCCTGTCCGTCTTTCCCGGCGAGGGCCACGTCTTCAGCTCCCGGCAGTCGATCGTGGATCGCCGTCGCCTGGAGGAGAACTGGATGAGTGAGCGCATCCAGTCCCCTCAGCAGTCCCATCACCAGTAACCAGCCACAACCTAAGGAACACCATCATGAGCCGCATCAAACGCTCCGACATCAAGGACTCCGTCCAGACTGTCCTGGCCTCCCGGAACGAGCCCGGGATGACGGGGTGGATTCCCCGCACCGATCAGCCCTCCACGGAGAGCCGCGACTCGGTCGAAGCCGACCTCCTCGCACTGCGCAGCCTCCTGGAGAAGCACGGCGACGCCCTGTCCGGAGACATCGAGAAGGACGCGGCCCTGGTGACCGCCGCGCGCCGTCGTGGACACGTGGTCGACCTCGTCGTGGGTAGGGAGCGCGCTCCGTACAACGGTGAGGCGGGCTTCCTGTCCTGGATCGAGCACAACGGCTCGGTGATCCTGACCCTCGCTCCCGTTCGCGAGCTCTACGAGGAGGTGGCCCGGTGGTGAGCATCGAGGCGCCCGCAAGCTCACCTCGTCACCGCAGGAGGGCACTGGCCGTCTGCGCTACGTTGTTGCTGCTCCTGGGCGCAGGGAGCACGACGGCCGGCGCCGCCTCGGTCGGTTCATCTTCTCACGGCTCACTGCTTCCGGGCGATCCCCTCCAGTCCAAGCAGTGGTACCTCAGTTGGCAGGACCGCCCGGGCTCACCCTCCACCGGCAAAGGCGCCTCCGTGGGCGTCATCGATACCGGTGTCGACGCCTCTCACCCCGATCTGGCCGCCGCATACGACTCCGCCAGCAGCAGGTCCTTCCTGTCGGGGGACTCCTGCGACGGAGACACTGCCTGTGACGATCCCGCCCATGACGGCTTCGGTCACGGAACCTCCGTCGCCGGGATCATCGCGGCCGCAGCGGACGGGCACGGCACTGTCGGAGCCGCTCCCGGGGCCAGGATCGTCAGTCTCAAGGCCGGGGACCGGACGGGCACCTTCTCCGCCGACGCCGTCAGCCAAGCGATCCGGTACGGGGCGGACGCGCATCTCAGCGTCCTCGTCATGAGCTTCACCGTCGACCCCTGGTTCCGCTACTGCGACAACGCGCCCGCCGACACGGCCGAGCAGCGGGCACAGCAGAAGGCCGACCTGGAGAAGGTGACCTCGGCGCTGAAGTACGCCGCCGATCACGGGGTGGTCCTCGTGGCCGCCGCCGGCAACGAGGCCTACGATCTCGACCACGGCACATTGGACCCGTACAGCTCGGGCTGGTCCGGTCAGGGAGAACGTCCCGTCACCGATCAGTGCGTCACCATGCCCGCCCAGTCCGACGACGTCATCACCGTTGGGGCCATCACCAAGGCGGGGAACCGGACCGGCTACTCCAATGTAGGAGCCGCGATCGACATCGTCGCCTTTGGGGGCGAGCCGCCTCTGGCAGGGCCGGGCGGTGCCGTGGTCCAGGGGCCGGAGTCGGGGATCCTCACCACGGCATCGGCGGACAGGCTCCGTCAGCTGGATGTGCTCAACGACGACGGCTCTCCCCGAACCGACGAGGTCCTGAGCGACTGCCCCTCAGGAGGGGGTTCCTGCAGGTACTACTGGTACCAGATCGGAACCTCGTTCGCGGCACCCCAGGTCGCGGCCGCGGCGGCAGAGCTCAGGTCTCGCGGAGTACCGGCGGGTGACGTCAAGAAGCAGCTGACGACGTCGGCGACCCCGATCTCATGCCCGAGCGAGAAGCAGGCTCTGGCATGCGAGCCCCTCACAGGCGGCGGCAACACCTGGTACGGGGCTGGAGCGCTCCGGCTCCCCAGGTGACACAACCGGCCGGAGCCACTCATCAGGAGAGGATAGCCTTCACCTCTCCTGATGAGTGGCGACGACCAGCTTGAGGCGTGAGGACACGCCGTACTTCTTCATGAGGTGGGAGACGTGGCTCTTGACCGTGGCCTCTGAGATGAAGAGCTGGTCGGCGATCTCAGCGTTGGAGTACCCCTCGCAGAGGAGATCCAGCACAGCTTGCTCGGCCTCGGTGACACCGGGGTGCGAGTTTGGAATGGGGCGCAGGTACTGGGAGACGAGGCGGGAGGTGGTGGCCGGGGAGATCGTCGTTCCGCCGTGGTGGGCGGCGATGACGGCCCGGATCACCTCCTCCGCCGAGGAGTCCTTGAGCAGGAAGCCGTTGGCCTTCCGGTCCAGCGCGGTCCGCATGGCCTCGTCATCATCGAAGGAGGTGAGGACGATGACGGCGACCCCGGGCATCCCCTGCTTGACCTTGGTGAGGAGCTGAAGACCGTCCATTCCCGGCATCCGCACATCGGTGATGAGCACGTCGACCCGGTAGTTCCGCAGGAAGCCGAAGGCGTCCTTTGCGGCCCCGAAGGTGCTGAGCACCTCGATCTCCTGCGCTTCGTTCAGGTAGGCCCTCAGGGCCTGCAGGACAAAGGGGTCGTCATCAACGACGATGACCCGGATCTTCTCCGAGTCATTGTTGTCGCTTAAACTATTCGAGAGAGCATCTGTCCGCATGGAAGAATGATACTGAGTTTGCCCGACCCGAGAGCGGTTCGTATGTCTCTTCTTGCCTTCGACACTCAGACATCCTTCACATGGCGCCCCACGCGACGCACCCACCTGCTCCATGCAGGAGTTGCCATCTTCCTCCTCGCCATTGCGCCGGTAGCATTGGGAGTCCCTCATACTCCTTCCGCGTTGCTGGTCACCGCCCTGAGTCTGGCCTGCCTGCCCCTGGCATCCCGGCTTCCTGCCGCAGGAGCAGCCGCAAGCCTGGCCATCGCCTGGTTCGCCGCCACCTCCCCATACGATCTTGGCGGCATTGCCGTGGTACTGCCGTGGGGGCTTTGCATCATGCTTCTGGGCCGGGGTCTCAGACGCGACATGGTCTACGTCCTCGCCTTCGCGACGACGTTGGTGCACCTCTCAGCAGCATCAACGTGGCTTCAAGGGCTGAGCCGAACAGCGACTTTCGGTGTTCTTTGTGTGGTGATCGGTGAGGTCGTTCGTCATCACCGCCTCCAGGCCGACGTCGCCGAACAGGAACGCCAGCACAAGCTCGACCAGCAACGGCGCCTGGTCGTCTCCGAGCTCCACGACACCGTTGTACGCGATCTCAGCCACGCCGTCATGATCGCCGAGCAAGCCCGCCTGGCCGACCCTCACAACACCCGCCTCAACCAAGAGCTCGCAGCCATCATCACCCCCGTGCGCACCGCCGTCGAACAGCTACGGCGCAGCCTCAAAGCCATGAGTGCCGCCGAAGGTGACGACTCTCTCCTCCTACTGGCCGCCTCACCCCCACCACCCCTGACCGACACCATCCGCGCTGTCCGGGAAACCCTCGCGCACCGAGACGCCCACCTGACCACCCACGGCACCGACCTGCTCGACAACCCCGGCATCGGCCCGGGCGTCCGCCAACAGCTCGTACGCATCATCGCCGAGCTCATCAACAACGCCGCCAAGTACACACCCCCCTCCAGCACCGCCACCCTCACCATCGAGACCGACAACGACACCCTCGAATGCATGTGCACCAACCCCATCGCACCCGACCAACCCACCAGCACCACAACCTCATCCCAACTCGGACTCACCCAAGCCCAGCAACGCATCGAATCCCTCGGCGGCTCCCTCCACATCACCCACACCCTCGACCGCTGGACCACCATCTTCACCATCCCCCTCCGCCCCACACCCCCGACGACCACGAACTGACGCGCCGACCACCTCCACCTTTGAGCACGCCGGAGCGGCCGACATCCGCAGAAAGTCGTATGTGATTTCATCCATAAGAAGGCTGTTGCAGTCCCGGAAAGCGGGCCAGACTTAAGCCATCACCCCACCACCGCAAGGAGTCAAACATGCGCAAGGTCGTTTCCCCCATCCTCTCCGCCGCCATCCTCGGGGGAGCCCTACTCCTATGTCCACCTTCACATGCCGCCCCTGCCTCCATGCATAGCCACGACGAACCTACCGCCTTTTACGCACCAATGAAATTAACTTGCCTAGACCTAGCAGATATATTCACAATCTGCTAACCCTAACCACATAGCTCACTGGGGTGCGTGGTGTTTCTCGGACTGGGGGAGTTTTTCTTCCCGTGAGTCGATAG
>ERZ772940.579-NODE-579-length-15988-cov-30.901_pt1 | contig 15988 bp, 10 predicted proteins | sample MGYA00511682_ERZ772940 | MGnify/ENA primary metagenome ERZ772940 (study PRJEB29015, sample SAMEA2737922) | human oral metagenome | biome: human oral; feature: human-associated habitat; material: dental | place: China | collected 2031 ... | reverse complement strand
GTGTCGACCGGGGCGGCCGACACGGCCGGCCGGGAGGCGATCGCCCCCGCGTCGAGACGCCCCGGCAGGGCGGCGCATCGACGCGGAGGACCCCCGCGGGCCCAGTCGGCTCGGTGACCGACCGCGTGCTCCGTCAGCTTCGCGAGGGCAGGACCGTCCGTGCCATCGCCGCGACGAGCGGGGTCTCCGAAGTCTTCGTCTCCACGATGCTCGACCACTTCGAGCGGCTCGGCCTACTCGACGAGGCGAACTCGCTGTGCTCTTCCGGCCTCGGAGCCTGCTCGACCACCGAGCTGACCGACGAGGCGAGGGTCGCCTGCGCGGGGTGCCCGCTCGTCATCTAGCGTCTAGCGATGCCGCCGTCTGGCCGTTCGTCGTTCAACCGCGCGTCGTCCAGCCGTTCGGTCGCTCTGCATGAGCGGCCGAGCCGAGCATCGCGGCGTTCGGGATGCTCGGACGCGGGAGGCAGCGCCGACTGGGGGCCTCCGAACGGTGTGCCGAGCCGGCCGGCGGACCGCCCGACGGCCGCGCCGCCGGGACGCAGGCCGGGCGAACCGATGGGACGCAGGCTGGGTCCGCATGGCGGGCGGGCCCGTTGGACGCAGCGCGGAACTGGCACAATGGCGCAATGGACGTGGTAAGCCGAAGGCGCTCCGACGAGCCGGACGAGCTGCTCGGCCGGCTCCGCGAGGCCGTGCGCGGAGAGGTGGACGCCAGCGCGCGCCGCCGGGCCGAATACGCCACGGACGCCTCGAACTACCGGATACCGCCGCGCGCGGTCGTCTGCCCGGCCGACGCCCAGGACGTCGCCGCCGCCCTGGCCGTCGCCCGCGAACTCGGCGTGCCGGTCACGGGGCGCGGCGGCGGCACATCCTGCGCCGGCAACTCCATCGGCCCGGGGATCGTCCTCGACTTCTCCCGCCACATGAACGCCATCCTCGACGTCGACCCCGACTCCCGCACCGCCCGCGTCCAGCCGGGCGTGGTCATGTCCGACCTGCAGAAGGCCGCGGCCCCCTTCGGGCTGCGCTTCGGGCCCGACCCCTCCACGCAGAACCGGGCGACCTTCGGCGGCATGATCGGCAACAACGCCTGCGGCCCCCACGCCGTCGCCTTCGGACGGACCGCGGACAACGTCGACCGGCTGCGCCTGCTCCTGGCCGACGGGCGGGAGATCGCGGCCGGCCCCGACGGCCTGGGCGTGGACGCCGTCGACGGCCTGGCCGAACTCGTCGCAGCCAACCTCGCGGCCATCCGCACCGGCCTCGGCCGCTTCAAACGCCAGGTCTCCGGCTACTCGCTGGAGCACCTCCTGCCCGAGAACGGGCGCGACCTCGCCTCCTTCCTCGTCGGCAGCGAGGGAACCCTGGCCCTGGTCTGCGAGGCGACGGTCCGGCTCGTTCCCCGCCAGGCCTCGCCGGTGCTCGTCATCCTCGGATATCCGGACATGGCCTCCGCCGCCGACGACACCGTGCCCCTCCTGGCCCACGGCCCGCTGGCCGTCGAAGGCCTGGACGCCCAACTCGTCGACGCGGTCAGGCGGGCCAAGGGCTCCGTGCCCGCACTGCCCGCCGGAGCCGGGTGGCTCTTCGTCGAAGTCGGGGCCGAGGGGGACGTCGACGCCATGACGAGGGCGCGAGCCCTGGCCGACGCAGCGGCGACCGACGCCGTGGACATCCGCCCCGCCGGGCCCGAAGCGCGGGAGCTGTGGCGCATCCGCGCCGACGGCGCGGGCTTGGGCGGCCGCACCCCGGCGGGCAACCCCGCCTGGCCGGGATGGGAGGATTCGGCCGTTCCGCCGGAGAACCTCGGCGCCTACATCCGCGAATTCGAGGCGCTTCTCGGATCGCACGGCCTGGCAGGCCTCCTCTACGGGCACTTCGGCGACGGCTGCCTGCACATCCGCATCGACTTCCCCCTCGAAGCGGACGACGGGCGGCCGAGGTTCCGGGCCTTCATGGAGGAGGCGGCGGACCTCGCCGCCCGCTTCGGCGGCTCGCTCTCCGGCGAGCACGGCGACGGCCGGGCCCGCTCCGAACTGCTCGGCCGCATGTACGGCCCGGAGATCCTCCGCCTGTTCGGCCGGGTCAAAAGCCTGTTCGACCCCGCAGGCGTCCTCAATCCGGGAGTCCTCGTGCGCCCCGACCCCCTCGACGCGCACATGCGCCGCCCGGACGCCCGCCGGATCGAGTACGCGGGAGGCTTCCACTTCGCCGACGACCACGGCGACATGACCCGGGCCGTCCACCGCTGCACGGGCGTGGGCAACTGCCGCGCCGCCCGCTTCGACATCGGGATGTTCATGTGCCCCTCCTACGAGGCCACGCGCGACGAGAAGGACGCGACCCGGGGGCGCGTCCGCGTCCTGCAGGAGGTGGCCAACGGCGGCCTGCTCGACTGGACGGCGCCGGGGGTCCTGGAGTCCCTGGACCTGTGCCTGGCGTGCAAAGCCTGCTCGCGGGACTGCCCGACGGGCGTCGACGTCGCCCGCTACCGCTCCGAAGCCCTCTACCGGGCCTACAGGGGCAGGCGCCGGCCGATGACGCACTACACGCTCGGCAACCTGCCCCGCCTGGCGGGCCTCGTCACGAAGGTCCCTGGCCTGGCACGCCTGGCGAACGCGGTCATGGGGATCGGGCCGCTGCGCAGGCTCGGCTTCCGCCTGGCCGGAGTCGACGCCCGCCGGGGGATGCCCGGGTTCGCGACCCGGCGGTTCTCCAGGACCGCCCAGGCCCGCGGGCTCGGCGCGGACGGCCCGCCCGGGCGAGGCCTGGCCGACGGCCGCCACGTCGTCCTGTGGGTCGACTCCTTCTCCGAGACGCTCGACACGCGCGGGGCGAGGGCCGCCGTCGACGTCCTCCAGGCCGCCGGATACACCGTGCTGCTGCCGTCCGGCCAAGCCTGCTGCGGGCTGACCTGGATATCCACCGGCCAGCTCGGCACGGCCAAGAGGAAGCTGGACAGGCTGCTGTCCACGCTCGCGCCCTTCGCCGCGAGCGGGGTGCCGATAGTCGGCGTCGAGCCCTCGTGCACCGCCGTCCTGCGTTCCGACCTGGAGGACCTCCTCCCGGACGACGCGAGGGCCCCGCTGGTCAAGGCGATGACGTACACGCTCGCCGAGCTCCTCACGGCCCCCGAGCCGGTCGGGCCCGGCCGGGGATGGCGCATGCCCGACCTGGCGGGCGTGGAAGTCGTCGCGCAGCCCCACTGCCATCACTATTCCGTCATGGGGTGGGCCGCCGACGAGGACCTCCTGCGGAAGGCCGGCGCGTCTGTGACGAAGGTTACCGGATGCTGCGGGCTGGCGGGCAATTTCGGCATGGAAAAAGGGCATTACGAGGTGTCCGTGAAAGTCGCCCAGGCCAGGCTCGTGCCCGCCCTGTCCGAGGCCGGCCGCGACGCGGTATTTTTGGCCGACGGATTCTCCTGCCGGACGCAGGCCGGCCAGCTGGCCGGATCGCGGGGGATCCACCTCGCCGAGCTCATACGCGACGGAGCGGAGGCGGCCAGGAGACGGGGAGGAAGCTGATGGAAAATAGGAATAAAGCGCCCCGCCGGGGGAATTCCGATTCGGTAGCTAGTGGAGCGGGTCTGCCGTGGGCTACCCTAGGAGCATCACGCATTGTTTCTTGAAGGAGGTCCCGCACGATGGCGCTTTTTGCCCTGTCAGGCGGCCGCATTGTGCCAGCTCAGGCAGTCGAGCTAGACGGCACGTCTGCGACGGAAGTGTTGGGCGCGCTTCGCGAGCGCGCCCTCGACATTGTGGGCGTGCCGCTGTTTCCCATCGTGTGGGAGCAGGCCGACCGGCAGCCCGGAGAGTCTCACCTGCTCACCATGGACTCCGCCGGCAACACCGTCATCGTCAGCATACGCGCGCATTTCTCCGCAGTGAGCCTCTTCGAGGCTCTGAGCCTGGCCGGGCGCTACTCCAGCATGTCCCGCCGCGAGATCGTCGCGATGTACCCGGGCGGCCAGGCCGCCTTCGACTCGGCCTGGCAGACGTTCCGGGAATCCTCGCCGGCCACGGCGTCGGCGGGAGCCCGCATGGTCGTCGTGACGCTGCGCGCCGACGACGACCTCTTCCCCGTCATCACGACGCTCTCCGAGGGCGTCCGGGTCCTCGAGGCGCGCGTCTACGGTTCGGGGACCCAACGGTATCTCAGCGTGGACACCTGCCACAAGCGCGCCGTCAACAGCACGACCGACGCCCGGACCGTGGCCCCCAGGCCGGCCGCTGCGCCCGCGGTCGCGGGGGACCTCCCGGCCGGCCCGGCGCCCGTCGCGCCCCGGGCGGCCGCGGGCAGATCGCGGGTTCCGGCCCACGTCCACCTCGACCGCTCCCGGCCGCTCGTCCGGGTCGAGGAGAGTGCGACCCCCGAGCAGGCCGGCGACGACAGGCGGATGGACTCCGGGCCCGTGGAGACCGGAGACAAGCGCCGACGCCGCTCACGTCCGCGTGAGTCCCACGTCTCCGCCCCGCGGGAGGCGACGGCGCCCCGCTCTCTCGGCAACTCCCCTCTCGGCAACTCCGCGGCCGCCCTCCCAGAGCCCGGCCGCGCCGCGCCGTCGAACGGAGGCCCCGGGCGGGGCCGCGAGGGCAGGAGGGCGGCGAAGCTGACGCCTGTCTCTCCGGCCTCGGCTCCCTCGGCCCCCCAGACGTCCGCCTCCTCCGCGCCCCAGGCGTCCTCGTCGCCGGCGGCCGCCCCGGCCAGGCCCGCCTTCGACTCCTCGAAGATCCCGGTGATACCGGCGTGGCGCCTGGAGAACGAGAAGGAGCGCGACACGCCGAACTACATATACGCGATGCGCCAGCAGCAGGTCACCCGCGTGCGCACCGAACAGCTCCTGTGGGAGAAATCAGCGCCCAAACGCGACTCCTCGGCCGGAAGGGCGGAGGCGAACTCCGAATCGATGGCGGCATCGGCCTCCGAGGACGCCGTCAAGCGGGCGGCCGAACGCGAGATCCTCTCGCCCGCCGGACGACTGCTCGCCATCGCCAGCCGCAACAGGACCCCCTTGAGCCTGTCGATCGAACGCGAAGGCGCGAGGCCGGCCGCGGCCAAGCTCACCGCCTGGGGGACGCTCATCGTCGGCCGGGCGTCGTTCACCGACCCCTCCCAGGCGGCGTCGGAGGCCCTCGGCGGCATCGAAGTCGACGGCTGGCGGGCATGGACCGCCTCCGACGGCCGCAGCCTCGACGACCTCTGACTCGCCCGCACCCGACCCCTGCCCGGCATCCCGGACGGCAGCATCTCACCCGCTGCGACCACCGCCGATCTCACCGTCGGCAGCACGATCGACGCGTCGAAGCGCGCTCACGCCATCGCCGTTACGCGCCGTTTCACGCTTCCACGCGCCGTCTATCGCCTCCCGCGCGCCGTCGCGCCTCGGCGCCCCGACCCCGTCGAAGCGCCGCGTCGTCTCCGGGCCGTTACGGCCGAGCACGTAGGCCCTCACGAAACGGGCGATTTCGCCGAAGGCACGTTCGCGCACGTCGCGGCGGGAGAGGGTGACGTCGTGAACGGCGTCCTCGAGCTTGACGAGCGTCGTGTGAGCGCCCAGGTCGGGGACCCGCTTCCAGATTTGCGCGACGTCCAGAACCGAGTCTGCGGCCCGGAAGCCCTCTGTCCACGTCTCGCCGGTGATCGAGCGGGCGGAGGTGAGGACGAGGACCGGGCAGTCGATGGCCAGGCCGCCGCTGACGCGGGCGTGCCCCGCCAGTATCGCCGAGAGCCAGCCGGCGCGCACCGGCGCGCCCGTGCCCGTGCGGAATGCCGTGCCGAGGGCCCGCCGGAACCACGTGGCCAGGTAGGGCGCGCCCGTGCCCGTGCGGAATGCCGGGTCGGGGTTCCACCCCGTCGTCCAGAACGGGTCGTCCGAATCCTCGCCGCGGGCCTGAGGGTCCGGGCCGTTCGCGGCGGCGCCGGTTGCGCGGGCCGTGGCGGCTGCGGACGCGTCGGCGGAGTCCGGGTCGCCGTCTCCGGCGGCAGGCGGGCGCCACGCGGTGATCGCCCGCTGGTAGAAGTCGCCGTCGCCGGAGGGGATGACCGAGGCGGGGGAGAGCCGGGCGAGCATGTCCACGACGGGGGCCCCGATCTGCCGGGCCATCGTCGAGCCGTGGTACTCCAGCCACGGGGCGTTCAGGACGAGCCCCTGGGCTGCGCCGGGGTGGCGGTCCGCCCACAGCGCGACGACGAGGCCTCCGGTCGAATGCCCGTAGATGACCAGGGGCAGGCGGCCGCGGTGCTCCTCGTAGACGAGGTCGGTGCAGGCGTGGATCTCCTCGTCGTAGGAGGCGAGGTCGCGGATGAACCCGAAAGTCTGCCCCTCGCGCAGGGACCTCCCATACTTGCGCAGGTCGACGGCGTAGAACCGCCCGCCGGCCGCTGAGACGGCCCGGGCGAGCTCGACCTGGTAGAAGTAGTCGTTCCAGCCGTGGATCGCCAGGAACACGAAGTCCGGGTGCTGCCGCAGGGGCCGGCCGGGCCCGCCCATCGCCGGGTCGTCCTCGGGGACGTGGACGACGACGGTCGTTGCGACCGGGCCCTCTTCGTCCGGGTGCAGGTCTATGGTGCGTGACATGAACCCTGGGCCGAGGATGTCTCGGTCCCATGCTGCGCGATCCTTCATGCGCCTATCGTGCCACGGCCGGGGCGGGTACGGCCCCGGCAGGGCTTCCCGGCCCGCCGATCAGTTCAGGGATGCGAGGAACTCGGAGACGATGCTGGAAACTTGGTCGTTCTCCACGAGGAAGCCGTCGTGCCCGTGGCGGGAGCGGACCGTGCGCACCCCCGTCGCCCCGGGCAGCGCGTCGGCCAGGCGGCGCATGTCCGCCGGGTAGAAGAGCCGGTCGGAGTCGACTGCGACGACGAGCGCGGGCATCCTCATCTCGGCCAGGACGGCGTCGACGCCGCCGCGCCCCCTCCCGATGTCGTGCGTGATGAAGGCCCGGGAGATCGTCAGATAGGAATTGGCGTCGAAGCGCAGCGCGAGCTTGTGGGCGTGGTAGTCGAGGTAGCTCTGGACGGCGAAGCGCCCGCCGTGGAGGGGATCCTCGCCTCTCTGGGGCGAGCGGCCGAATCGCGTGTCGAGCTCCGGGGCGCACCGGTATGACAGGTGCGCGATCTCGCGAGCCAGCCCCAACCCCTGGGAGGGGCCGTCGTCCTCGGGCGCGTCGTAGTAGTTTCCCGCCCGCCACTTCGGGTCGCCCTGGATGGCGCAGATCTGGAAGTGGGCGTAGGCCACCTGTTCGGCGGTGGAGGCCGGCCCGGCGACCAGGACCGCGATGGAGCCGACCCGCTCCGGATAGGTCGCGCCCCACTCCATGACGCGGCTGCCGCCGAAGCTGGCCCCCGCCACCATCGCCCAGCGGGAGATCCCGAAGAGGTCGGCGAGCTTGGCTTCGGCCGCGCACATGTCGCGGATGGTGATCTCGGGGAAGCGCGGCCCCCACGGGGCGCCGTCGGGGGCGGGCGAGGCCGGGCCCGTCGAGCCCTGGCAGCCGCCGAGCACGTTCGGGCAGACGACGAAATACCGGTCCGTGTCGATCGCCAGGCCCGGCCCGACGACGTCGTTCCACCACCCGTCCTCTCCGCTGCGGCTCGTCGCGTGCGAGTCCCCCGTCAAAGCGTGGCACAGGAGCACGGCGTTGGAGGCGTCGGCGTCGAGGGAGCCCCAGGTCTCGTAGGCCAGCCGGACGGCGGGCAGACGCCCGCCGAGCTCGAGCTCGAGCGGACCGATGTCCGCGAACTCGCGCTCGCCGGGGTCGTCTCCTTCCCTCCAGGCGCCCGTGACCGGGACGGTCAGGCGGGGGGCGGGGCGGTAGCCGGTGTCGAAGTCTCGGATCGGCTCGGCGTCCGTCACCGGGTCGAGCGGGGCGTGCCCGACGAGGAAGCTGGGCGATTCGGGGGTCATCCGGTTCTCCTGGTCCGCTTGGCACGCCGCCGCTATTCGGCGGCGGACGCCGCCTTCGAGCTGGCCGCGGCGAGCGCCTGGTCGAGGTCGGCGATGATGTCGTCGATCGTCTCGATCCCGATCGAGAGCCGGACGGTGCCGGGGGTGATGCCCGCCGCCGCGAGCTCCTCGTCGTCCATCTGCGAATGCGTGGTGGAGGCCGGGTGGATGGCCAGCGATCGCACATCGCCGATGTTGGCCAGATGGGAGAACAGCTCGAGGGACTCGATGAAGGCCTGGCCCGCCGGGCGTCCGCCGGCGATCTCGAAGGTGAAGACCGAGCCGGCGCCCTTCGGCGCGTATTTGCGGGCGAGCTCGTAGTACGGCGAGGAGACCAGACTGGAGTAGCGGACCGACTCGACGGAAGGATGCCGGTCGAGGAACTCCGCCGCCGCCTTCGCATTGGCCAGGTGCCGTTCGACCCTCAGCGAGAGGGTCTCCAGGCCCTGAGCCAGGAGGAAGGCGTTGAACGGGGAGACGGCCGCGCCCGTGTCGCGCAGCAGGACGGCGCGGATCCGGGTGACGAAGGCCCCCGGCCCGATCGACGCGAAGGACAGGCCGTTGTAGGAGGCGTCCGGTTCGGTCAGCAGCGGGAATTTGCCGTTGGCCCAGTCGAAGTCGCCCTTTTCGATGATCGCGCCGCCGATCGAGGTGCCGTGGCCGCCCAGGAACTTAGTCGTCGATTCGACCACGATGTCCGCGCCGTGGTCGAAGGGGCGGACGTTGTAGGGGGTTCCGATCGTGTTGTCGACGATGAGCGGGACGCCGTTGGCGTGGGCGATGTCGGCGAGGACCTCCAGGTCGAGGAGGTCGCCCTTGGGGTTGGGGATCGTCTCGCCGTAGAGGGCGCGGGTGCGGTCGTTGACGAGCGCCCGCCAGCTCTCCGGATCGTCGGGATCCTCCACGAAGCGCACCGTGATGCCGAATTGGGCCAGCGTGCTCTTGAACAGGTTGTACGTGCCGCCGTACAGGGAGGGGGAGGAGACGATTTCGTCGCCCTGCTGGGCGACGTTGAGGACGGCGTAGAGTTCGGCGGCCTGGCCGGAGGCGACGAGCAGGGCAGCGGCCCCGCCTTCGAGCGCGGCCAGGCGCTCCTCGACGACTGCCTGGGTCGGATTGGTCAGGCGCGTGTAGATCGGTCCGAGCTCGGTCAGGGCGAAGCGGTCGGCCGCGGACTCGGTGCTGGGGAAGACGTAGGAGGTCGTCTGGTAGATGGGGAGGGCGCGGGCTCCGAAGTCGGAATCGGGGGTTTGGCCCGCGTGGACCTGGAGGGTCTCGAAGCCCCACTGGTTGTCGGTCATTTCTCTTCTACTCCTGGAATGTTGTTCGTCAGGAGCGGGCCGCGGGGCGCAGGGGAAGGCAGCCGGGCGCGGTGCGCAATGCTCCGCGGGGTGCTGCTGTCAGTTCTGCTGTCCATTCAAGCCCGCACAGACTGCTGGGGTGGGCTTGCAGCGCGCGTCGTCCGGACCGGGCCGGTGAGTCGCACGCTAGATGGGCATTCGCATGAACATGGCACTCAGCATAAGGGGTCGGGCGAGCCTTGGCAAAACCCTCCGGCCCTCTCGCACTAGGGGGTGGCGTGCGAGAGGGCCGGAGGGTGGCGGTGTCCATGGGCGGGCCCGGGGAGCGACGCGGCTCCGGGCGATGCCCCGCTACCCGGTGAACGCTTCCGCGGTGGACACCGCCTGCGAGGCGAGGCCGGGAAGCGTTGTCGACTCCGCCTGGTAGTTGAGGACCGCGATGGCGTTGGCCGGCGAGTAGTCCAGGCCCGAGGGGCGCCGGTCGACCGTCGTGTGGGCGTCGGTGATGAGCGTCACTGGGAAGCCCCGGTAGAGGGCCCCGTTGAAGGTCGAGCGCACGCAGTTCTCGGTCAGGGCTCCGCACAGCACGATGCGGTCGGCGTTCAGGCGTTCGAGGACCTCGCCGAGATCGGTGTCGGCGAAGGCGTCTCCGAAGCGCTTGTCGACGATGGGCTCGCCGTCGAGGGGGGCGAGCTCGGGCACGATCTGCCAGCCGGGGGACTCGGCGCGCAGGCGTGCGTTCTGGTGACGCACCCAGACGACCGGGATCCCTTTGGCGCGCGCTCGGTCCACGAGGGCGGCGATGTTCGCGACGACGTCGTCGCGCCGGTACGCGGCGGCGACGACGTCGACCTGGACGTCGACCACGAGGAAGACCGGGCTGTCGGCTGCCTTGTTCTTGTGCATATTCGACTCCTCCAATCGCCGGGACCGACGGAATCGGCCCACTGATGCGGGATATGAGACGAGTCTAACATTTTACGCTTCCGTAGCCCAGGCGTCGCGGCCCGCGGGCGGGCGGATCGCACCGATGGCGCGGGAATGGCGGTGGGCACGGGCGCGTCGCGGACGGCGATCGGAGCCGAGTCGGGGCGGAGGCCATCGCCTTGTCCTGCGGCGGAAAACCGGGGTTCCCGGGCCGCGGCCATGTGAAGGACTAGCATAGACGAGGCGGATGTGACAAATGTTAAGCGTGTTGGTTTCGTGACGAAACTGTTATACGGTGTGATTGTTGTGAAGGCTGATAAGTCAAGTGCGACACGCCGGAGGCGCGTCGTCCGCTTGTCGGGTGACGGCCTTCCTCAAGAGAAAACCGGAGGACACGTGCGGAATCGCAGAATCAACCAGGGCATCGTGGCGGCCACCGTCGTCGTCTGCGCGGCGAGCGGCCTCGGGGCGCCCTCGAACGCAGACGACGGCGGCGACGATTCGCTCGAACGGGCGCAGCGCGCCGAGCAGCGGACGGCGTCGGGCGTGGCGGCGACGGAAACGCGCCTGACCGAGCTCAGCGCGAAGGCGAATCGGCTCAAACTCACCGCGGCTCAGGCCGAGGCCGAGTCGATCACCGCTCAGCAGGAGCTCTCGACGTCGATCAGCAAGGCCGTCGAGGCCCAGGAGGCGGCGAATGCGGCGGAGGCCAACCTCGCGCAGGCCCGCAGGCGGATCGGCAGGCTCGCGCGCGAGAGCTACCGCGAGGGCTCCTCGCCTCTGAAGGGGGCCAGGCTGGTGGGCGGGACGAAGACGGCCGCCGAGGCGTACAAGCGCGCCAGGGCCTACCGGATTCTCGCCAATAAGACGAACCGCGACGTCAGCGCGTTCGAGAATGCGCGCGCGAATGCGGTGACCCTTCAGAAGGCGGCCGACCAGAAGGCCAAGGAGGAGTCCGCGAAGGCCTCCCAGGCTCAGCAGGCGGTCACCGAGGCGTCGCAGGCCTCGACGAAGGCCCGGAGCGAAGTCGAGTCCATCGCTCAGGAGCGCAACGCCCTCGTCTCCCGACTCGCCGCCCAGAAGGGCGTGACCGCGGAGCTCGTCAAGCAGCAGCGGGAGCAGAAGGAGGCGGCCGCCGAGTCGAAGGCCGAGGCCGAGCGTCAGGCCGTCGTCGTCGCGGCGCAGAAGAAGGTGGAGGCCGAAGTGCAGGCTGAGACGCAGAAGCAGGCCGAGACGCCCGCGCCGGCCGATTCACAGGCCGACGACTCGCAGACTGCCTCGGATCCCGCGGGTGGCGGGCAGGATGGACAGTCGAAGACCGGGCAGGACGGACAGACGGAACCCGAGCAGTCCGAGCGCACGGAGGGGAAGCAGGCCGAGCAGGCGCAGCCCACCGCTTCCGCGCAGCCGACGCCTGCTCAGCCGAAGCCATCCCAGACGCCTACGCCGACGGCCCAGCAGACGCAGTCACAGCAGGCGCAGGCCGCATGGCGTGCCCAGCAAGCCCAGGCGGCCCAGCAAGCCCAGGCGGCTCAACGTGCGCAGCAAGCCCAGGCCGCATGGCGCGCCCAACAGGCCCAAGCCGCCCGACAGGCCAGGCAGCAGGCCGAGCAGGCTCAACGGGTCCAGCAGGCGCAGGCGGCTCAGCGCGCTCAGCAGGCGCAGGCCGCATGGCGTGCTCAGCAGGCTCAGCGCGCGCAGCAAGCCCAGGCCGCATGGCGCGCTCAGCAGGCGCAGGCGGCGCAGCAGGCCAGGCAGCAGGCCCAAGCCCGCCAGTCCGCGGGATCGGGACTGGGCAGCCAGGTGGTCGCCTACGCGCGGCAGTTCGCCGGGGTCCGCTACGTGTGGGGCGGGGTCTCGCCGGTGACCGGTTGGGACTGCGTCGGGTTCACCAACTACGTCTACTCGCATTTCGGGCGCAGCACCCCGAGGAGAACGGGCAGCTCGGTCAACCAGTTCTGGAAGGGCTACACGATCGTCCCCGCCTCCCAGCGCCAGCCGGGCGACCTCATGTGGTGGCCGGGACACGTCGGCATCTACACGGGCAACAACATGCACATCGCGGCCTGGAACCCGAGCATGGGCACGCAGGAGCGCGCCGTGTGGGGCAGCCCGGTGTACATGCGCATCGTGTGACGGGCCGAAACCCCAGTGAAGCTCTCGTGCGGTGACGGGGTCCTCCTCTGCGGCGACCGCCGGCACTGGACGGCCGGCTCCGCCGAACGCGGCGCCGACGCCGGCCCGCCGCGGCCACCGTCACCGCGCGAGTTGAATGGATGAGGGCCCCGATTCCGGGGCCCTCATCGCTGTTCGACATCAGGCCGCCGGCCGGATCCCGCCCGCCCCGGCGCCGTGGCATCCCCTGGCCTGCGGCGGCGAGCAGCCGGTCAGTAGTGTTCGTCGATGGCCCGCTGGAACGACGTGCGGATCTCCTCCTCGGCTTCCTCGCGACCCACCCAGTGGGCGCCCTCCACGGACTTGCCCGGCTCCAGATCCTTGTACACCTCGAAGAAATGCTGGATCTCCAGGCGGTGGAATTCGGAGACGTCATCGATCTCCGTGCGCCACGAGGCGCGCTGGTCGCCCGCGGGCACGCACAGGACCTTGTCGTCGCCGCCGTGCTCGTCGCGCATGCGGAACATGCCCAGCGCCCGGCACCTGATGACGCAGCCCGGGAACGTCGGCTCCTCCAGAAGCACCAGAGCGTCCAGGGGATCGCCGTCCTCTCCGAGCGTGTCGTCGATGAACCCGTAGTCGTCCGGGTAGCGGGTCGAGGTGAAGAGCATGCGGTCCAGGCGGATGCGGCCCGTCTCGTGGTCGAGCTCGTACTTGTTGCGGTTGCCCTTCGGGATCTCGATGGTGACGTCGAACTCCATGATGTTGCTGCTCCTTTGTAGCCAAGGGGTGCGGGCACAATGAACCGTCGCTTCCGTGGGAGACTGTCACCGTGAAGAAGATGACGCGGACGGCGATTGCGGCGGCGATGCTCCTCTCAGGCGGTTACGTCGTTGCTGATGCCTACGATCTTACCCCGGGGTTTCTCACGGTGCGCGATCGCGGACCCGATCCCCAACCGTATCCGACGGTCTCGCGAGCGATCACGGGACCTCCTCGCCTACCCGCGTGGAACGCGAAGGCGCCACAACCCGATTCCGCCGCCGTAGGCAAAGCGGTGACGTCATTCGCCTCCGATCCGCGCGTCACCGGCCACGTGAGCGTCAAGGTCGTCGACGCGGCAACCGGGAAGACCATCGCCGAACACGAGCCCGACGCCGCCCGGACTCCGGCCTCGAACATGAAGATCGTGACGGCCGCCGTCGCCTTGCGCGTCCTCGGGCCCGCGACGACCCTGCCGACGACGGCGCGCCTGCAGGGAGGGACGATGTACCTCGTCGGCGGGGGAGACACCCTGCTCGCTGCCGGCGCCGGCTCGCCCTCGGCCGTCAAGGGCCGCGCGGGGCTCGACGACCTGGCCGAACAGGCCGCCGCCAAGGCGCGCGCGGCCGGCGTGACGAACGTCCAGCTCGCCGTGGACTCGACCCTCTTCCAGGGGCCCGTGCGCCAGCCGGAGGTCAGCGGGGCCAACACCGGGTTCATCATGGAGATGCGCCCCCTGGCGGTCATGCAGTCCCGCAACCAGGCCGGCGCCTACACCCCGAACCCCGACCTGTCCGCCGGGCAGGCCTTCGCCGCCGCGCTGAGCAAGCGCGGCATCGCCGTCACAGCCGTGAACAGGGCCTCCTCGCCCGCGCCGGCCTCCGCCAAGGAGATCGGAAAGGTGCAGTCGGCGCCCGTGCGCGACCTCGTCGACTTTGCCCTGACGGAATCCGACAACACGACGGCCGACGCGCTCGGCCACCTCGTCGCAGCCAAATCGGGCGAAAAGCCCACGTTCGACGGCGCGGGCCGGGCCACCGTCGCCGAGCTGAAGAGGATGGGGCTGGACACCAAGGGAGTGGTCGTCGCCGACAATTCGGGGCTCTCCGCCTCGAACCGGCTCAACGCCGCACTCCTGACCGAGATCCTCAAGCAGGCAGGCTCGTGCGACAGGTGCAGGCTCGCCGCCCTGGCCTCCGGGCTGCCCGTCGGCGCCCTGACCGGCACGCTCGACGACCGGCTCAACGGGACCGCGGCCGCCGGCCGCCTCCGAGCCAAGACGGGGACCCTGGCCGACGCGACCTCCCTGTCCGGCTACGTCCAGACGTCCAAGGGGCGCCTTCTCGTCTTCTCGATCCTCGTCGGCGACCTCAAGGAGGGAACCCTCGCCCAGGGCAAGGCGGCGGTGGACTCCTTCGCCGCCAGCCTGGCCGCCTCCTAGCCCCGTCGCCCCCGAGCCTGAGCGCCGAGGCTCTGCTCACGGGAGGAGCGGCGCGCGGGGGCCGCGGAGCGCGGCCGGGAACCGTCCCGCGCGGGCGCGCGGATTTCGCCAGGCGTGGATTGCCCCGCGGCGGATGGCACGCCCGACTGCGGGCGGGATACCGTAGGGGGCATGGCCAGGATCAATCCGGATACGGCGCGCAGAGTCGCGCGATGGATGTCAGGCGCGGGCCCGTCCGTGACGCCGGCGGACGCCCGGGCGACCGTCGCCCAGCTGCGCGCCCAGGCCGCGCGCGCCCCGATGATCGTCGCCGACGTCACCGGTCTGGACGAGGCCGCCCGGACCGCGGCGCGGGTGCCCGTGATCGTGGTCGACCGGCCCGGCTGGGCCAAGGCCGCCACACAGCTCGCCGGAGACGTCATCGGCCCCTACATGGGCTCCGGCTCCGGCCCGCTGGCCGACGCCATGGCCTCGGCCGAGATCGCCGTCGGCGTGTCGGCCGTCGCCATGCGGGTGCTCGGCCAATACGACCCCTTCTGGGCCGGCCCGCAAGGCGCAGGCCCGCTCCCCGGCGGCGCGGCCTCGCTTCAGGAGCCCGCCGTCGGACGGCTCCTGCTCGTCGCCCCCAACGTCCGCGCCTTCGGCGCCGCATACTCCCTCGACCGGCAGGACCTGGCCCTGTGGATCTGCGTCCACGAGCTCACGCACGCCATCCAGTTCGCCGCGGCCCCCTGGCTGACCGACTACATCCACTCCCGGGCCAGGGCCCTGCTCGAACTGGTCGAGGCCCCCGAGCGGCCCTTCACCTTCGACTCCGGCCCCGGCGCCGATCTCACCGCCCTCATGAGCCTGCTCGAAGGCCACGCGGAATTCGTCATGAACGAGGTGCCCATCGCCCGGATGCCCGGCAAGAGGCACCTCATCGACGCCATGAAGGCGCGCCGCGAGGCGGGCAGCCCCATCGCCGCCTTCCTGCAGAGGGCTATCGGCCTGGACCTCAAGAGCGCCCAATACCGCGACGGGGTCGCCTTCGTCCGCGAGGTGGTCCGCCAGGCGGGGCACGAAGGCCTGAACGCCGTGTGGACGAACCCGCTCTTCGCCCCCAGCCTCGAAGAGATCGCCGCGCCCTCCGCCTGGATCAGGCGGGTCGTGGGCGCCTGATGGCAGGCCCTCATCGCGCGCTCGCGGAGACTCGCAACGCGGTCGAGTCGGCCTTCCGGGATGCGGGGATCGACGCCGGCTCGCGCGTCCTGCTGGCCGTCTCCGGGGGCTCCGACTCCATGGCGCTGGCCCAGGCCGCGCTCTTCGTCGCCTCGCGGGCCGGAGTGCTGGCGGCCAGCCTGACGGTCGACCACGGGTGGAGGCAAGATTCCCCGGACGAAGCCCGAGCGACCCGCGACCGCCTCGCCGGGCTCGGCGCCGACCCCGCCCTCGTCGTGAGGCTCGCCTCCGGCGCGCGCCGCGGGCCGGGAGGGCCGGAGGCGGCCTC
>ERZ772940.577-NODE-577-length-16099-cov-3.21491_pt1 | contig 16099 bp, 9 predicted proteins | sample MGYA00511682_ERZ772940 | MGnify/ENA primary metagenome ERZ772940 (study PRJEB29015, sample SAMEA2737922) | human oral metagenome | biome: human oral; feature: human-associated habitat; material: dental | place: China | collected 2031 ... | reverse complement strand
TGATGTATCTGCCATTGGTTATTGCCTACCGCATGGATAAACGGATTGCCGATGCATTAGTGCGTGATTTGGAACAAAACTTTGAAGCTCCGTTCGGACTCACTACCGAGCAAAAAGACAGTCCGCTATATAAGAAAGGCGGCTATTGGCTCGGTCCCCTGTGGGCGCCTGTAACCTATTTGTTTATCGATGCACTAAGAGCGAACGGATATCCCGATTTCGCAAAACGTTTGGCGTACCGTTTTTTTGAGGTAACAAAAATCGGTTTAATGGCAGAAAATTACGATGCGTTTACGGGCTGCGGGTACGACGATCAGGCCTTCACATGGCCCGCCTGCATATTTTTGCAACTCGAAAAAGAATTCACATAAGAGAACAGGACAACCGCAATCGAAATATTGCAAGCGGTTGTATTCCTTCTGCGTGAAATTTTGAAACAAATTTCACGCAGTTTATTTTACAAGAAGAGCAATCGCATCAGGCGAATAGATCAAAGTCGCAGAATCATATGGGCTGGACGACCATTTGAGCCGTGCAGCGGCGAAACTCTGGTCGAATAGCCCATATGATTCTGCGGGAATATCCCCAAAAGTGCATGATGCGATTGCTCTGAAGAAGGAAGTAGATGGAACGGCAAAAAAAACGATGGGAAGATGAAACGCTTTTACACATTGGACGGAGGGAAGCGCAGCCGCGCCTTATGCGCAGCGGTATGCATCCTACCGATTTATCGCTGAATGGTACATGGGACTTTTTATACCTGCGTGCACCGGAATTTTCACCTGAAGGTTTTTTTGAAAAAAACTTTACGACAAAGAAATGGAATACGATACCGGTGCCTTCATGCTGGCAGATGCAGGGATACGGGCAGATGCATTACACGGATGTGTGGTATCTGTTTCCTGTCAATCCTCCGTTTGTGCCGAGTGAAAACCCAACCGGAATATATCGCCGTTCTTTCACGGTGCCTGATACGTGGCAAGACGGTAAAACAATACTACGGTTTGACGGTGTCGGCAGCGCATCCGGCTTGGGCGAGTGATCAATCTTAACCACCGTACTGACGGTGTCGGCAGCGCATTCGATGTATGGATAAACGGCATTCATTGCGGATATAGCAAAGTAAGCAGGCTTGCTTCCGAATTCGATATTTCACATTGCGTGGTTATAGGTGAAAATCAAATCACAGTACGAGTTTACCAATGGTCTGACGGTTCGTATTTGGAACGGCAGGATATGTGGGTATTCAGCGGGATACTTCGCGATGTAACGGTGTATCACGAGAGTACATGTTCAATTTCTACTTGCTTTGTTTGCGGCGATTTAAAAAACGGATACAAGGACGGTGTGTTATATGCCGATGTTCTGCTGAGTGCAGAAGCCGAAGGTGCAGATTATACGGTAGAATATCATCTGTCGGAAAAAGACAGCGGACGGGAGATAGCACACGGCTACGCTGCCGTTCAAAATAGTACCTGTAATACAATGCAGGATGGTGTTCAAAACGGCGGTACGGTATTCTGCTCGAATAACTGCAATTCCGGACTCAGAGTGATACGCGAAGAAATTGCCTCGGTGCATACATGGACTGCTGAGACTCCTTTTTTATATTGCTTACAGCTGGAACTAAAAAAAGACAACCGAATACTTGATACTGTAGCGCTGACGCTCGGTTTTAGAAAAATTGAAATTATTGACGGGAATTTTACGGTAAACGGAACAGCGATATTGTTGAACGGCGTCAATATGCACGATTTTAGTCCGGCCGGAGGTAGTACGGTAGATAAGGCTGTTGTCGAGCAGGACATCATATTGATGAAGCAGCATAATATCAATGCCGTCCGCTGCTCTCATTATCCCAAGGCAGATTATTTTTACGATTTGTGTGATACCTACGGCTTATATGTTATTGATGAGGCCGACTTTGAATCGCACGGGTTTGAATGGATACAAGCGACGAATTGGCTTAATGAGACGGCATCATGGGAGCACGCCTATATCGATAGATGTGAACGGATGGTAAAGGCTCATTACAATCATTCGTGTATCCTGATGTGGTCGATGGGAAATGAATCGGGCATGGGTACCAATTTTAAAAAAGCCGCAGACCGTATCCGTTTGCTCGATAAAACACGGCTCCTTCATTATGAGGGTGATAGTAATGCAGAAACAGCAGATGTGTATTCAACAATGTACACCCGTTTAAATCGGCTTCAGGAAATTGCCGAAGGCAATGACGCACACGGTAAACCCCATCTGCTTTGCGAGTATGCTCATGCGATGGGAACGGGGCCGGGTAATCTTGAAGAATACCAGAACCTGTTCCGCCGGTATAAAAGATTGCAGGGCGGTTTTATTTGGGAATGGTACGATCACGGGATTCAAATCACAAAAAAAGACGGGAGCATAACGTATTATTACGGGGGTGATTTCGGTGACGAACCGACTAACTCCAATTTTTGTATCGACGGTTTATTAATGCCGGACAGAACGCCGTCCACAGGCCTTTTGTGTTATAAAGAAGTTATTGCTCCGGTAGATTGCTATCCGGCAGATCTTGCTAAAGGCCTGATTACAATCCGGAACCGCTACGATTTTACGGATTTGCATGATATTGCTTTATGTTGGCAGGTTGTGTCTAACGGTATGGTATATGAAAGCGGCATAATCGATACGTTGACCGCCGCTGTGGGGAAGGAAGAGACAATTCGCATTCCCTATTCCTTACCCAAAGAATCATTTGACGCATATTATCTGAATATACAATTTACGCATAAACACAAGACCTTATATGCGGATTCGGGTTTTATTGTTGCAAAGCGGCAGCTCTTATTATCGGTCGCGCGGATACCCCGGCAGCGCTTACACGACACGGAACACGGTTTACAGATATCAGATGAGCAGACAAAACTTACCATGTCCGGCAATGGGGTGCAGGTAGCGTTTTGCAAGGTAACCGGTAGACTGCTTGAATATACGGTAGACGGAATAAGCTATCTGTGTGAAGGTTTTACTCCGAATGTCCGGCGCGCGTTGATAGACAACGATATGTATAAAGTTAAAGATTGGAAGGAGAAATATTTTATACATAAACAACAAGAACAGTTGGAAGCCTTTACCTACAGTTCCGAGAAAAATTATGTAGCGGTACATATTTTCACACATTTTTCCTTTTTAAATCAAGCATTCGGATTTAAATGCGAATACCGTTACCGAATATTTTCGGACGGGGAGATTGAATTTGACCTGCAAGCACGTTCATTTGCGTATACCGATTTTGTTCCTCAGATGATTCCGCGTGCGGGAATAGAATTCAGTATGCCGTTACAATTCAACCGTGTTACATGGTACGGATTAGGTTTCGAAGAAAATTACTGTGATATGAAAGCCCATGTTCAAAAAGGCCTGTATTCTGCATCCGTGCAGGACATGCACACCGAATATGTTAAACCGCAGGAAAACGGGCACCGTGAAGAAGTCGAACGGCTCCTATTGAGCGGCTCCGGTAAAGGTCTGTTATTCAGCTTCGAAAATCCGGTAGGGATCAATGTACATGATTATACAATCGATGCGCTGGAGAAAGCTGGCCATATCGGCAACATAGAAAAAGCCGGAAGAGTAGTGGTTCATATCGATGCAAAACACAGCGGCCTTGGTTCCAACAGCTGCGGCGAAGAACAAATGTATAAAAACAAAACCCGTATTAACGATTTTGCAATTACAATGCGTTTTCGTCCTGCGGGGGCGGCGGATTTTGAAACAGCGTTGAAATAGGATTACAATTATGAATAAAGAGCTTTTAGGCGTTGTCGGATTATTATCGGCTACCATATTGTGGGGTGCAGGGTTTCTTGCTGTAGATCTTGCGTTGACCGCATTTACGCCGATGCAAATTATGGCGGTGCGTTTTTTTCTTGCATCAATCATTATGTTTTTTGCTGCACGTAAAAGTTTGCAGAGCGTTTTAAAGCAAGAGGTGATAGCCGGTGTTATCATGGGGCTGTGCTTATTTCTTGCGTTTACGTTACAAACGATCGGTTTAAAGTTTTCCACACTGTCTAACAACGCATTTTTAACAGCGACGAATGTTGTCTTTGTTCCCTTCCTCGTGTGGGGTGCATATAAAAAACGCCCTGCACTGCGTGAATTCGCCGGTATGATTTTAGCGATGGCCGGAGCAGGATTTTTAACATTGACAAAAGATTTTACTATCGGCATCGGAGATACGCTCTCGCTTGCCGGCGCATTCTTTTTTGCCTGTCAAGTTTTTTTTACCGGTAAATATGCTCCCCATTATCGAACTGATATCCTCAGCTTTGTCCAGATAACAACTGCCTTTGTCTTATCCTGTATTTCCTTGCCGTTTACCGGCGGAATGGCGGGAATAGTGTGGGGGAAAAATGCTTTATTATCGATTTTATATCTCGGTATTGTCAGCACGGCAATTACCTATTTTTTACAGACCTCATCACAACGATATGTAAAGCAAGTACAGGCTGTTATCATCTTGTCGCTGGAAGCGGTGTTTGCCACTCTTTTTTCCGTGTTGCTGATACACGAAAAACTTTCATTTCGAGTACTGTGCGGCGCCCTATTGATTTTAAGCGCTGTACTCATCTCGGAGCTGAAATTGAAAAAGCTATTGCGTTTTAAAAAAGAGTTATGATACGGTAACGTAATGGCTACAATAAAAGATATTGCCGAGAAAGCAGGTGTTTCGGCTGCTACCGTATCGCGTGTTTTAAATTATGATGAAACACTCAGTGTTCTTGATGAAACTCGTTGCCGTATTTTTGAAACGGCGGCAAGTCTTGAGTATGAACGGAACAATAAAAAACGAAAAAAAAATAAGTTAAAAATAGGATTGTTGAGTTCATATTCCCACGAAGAAGAACTTGCCGATCCGTTTTACTTAGCAGTACGTGTTGCTGCCGAAAAGAGAATGGAAGATGAAGGTTTTGTGCGAATTGCCGTTTCAATAGCATCACTTGACGGGTTTGTACCGTCGATGCATGGGCTGATTTGCCTTGGCACCTTTAGCCGTTCCATTGTGGAAAAAATTGCCGCATTAAGAAAACCGGTGGTATTTGTAGACTGCAACCCCGATGAAAACCGTTTTGATTCTGTGGTTATCGGTATGGAAAAAGCCGTCATCGGTGTACTCGATTATTTGCGCGAAAACGGCCATTCAAAAATAGCCTTTGTCGGTGGCGGCGGTACGGAACTCGATTATGAAGGAAACGAAGTACCTGATATCCGCTCAGAAGTGTACATAAATTATATGAAAAAATATAACATTTGGCGGCAGGAGTATTTGTGTAAGGGAGATTATTCCCCTAAGTGCGGCTACACCCTTATGAAACAACTTTTATTACAACAGGAGCCTCCGACTGCCGTATTTGTCGTAAACGATTCTATTGCAGTCGGTGCATATAAAGCTGCGTATGAATTGGGATGGAAGGTACCTGATCAAATCAGTATTGTCGGTTTTAACGACATATCTTCTGCAAAATATATGGTCCCGCCGCTTACCACCGTCAGTCTGCACATGCGGACAATGGGAAGGCAAGCCGTCGGTATCTTAGCCGACCGTATCCGCTCGGACAGAGAAGTTCCGGTAAAAGTCGTCATCCCTTGTGAACTGATTGTGCGTGAAAGTGTACGAAATATTTCACCGTAGGCTAAATCTGGACACGTTCGGGTTTTTCCGCTATGCTTAACAACCTTGTATGGATTATGTAGAAAGTTTATTTAACACGAATTTTTTAGAGTATGCCAGTTATGTTATCCGTGACCGTGCAATTCCCGACGTAGAGGACGGTTTAAAGCCGGTACAGCGGCGTATTCTGCATTCTCTTTTTGAGATGGATGACGGAAAGTTCCATAAGGTTGCCAATGTCGTCGGCTACTGTATGAAGTATCACCCGCACGGGGACGCTTCCATCGGCAACGCATTGACGGTACTCGCCAATAAAAGCCTCTTTATCGACAAGCAGGGGAACTTCGGCAACCTCTTTACGGGGGACGAAGCTTCCGCCCCGCGGTATATCGAATGCCGCATCACCGAATTTGCAAAAGATATCCTGTTTAATCCCCATATTACGCGATATGTTCCTTCTTATGACGGCAGAAATAAAGAGCCGGTTGTATTCCGCGCTAAGCTGCCGGTCGTATTGCTCATCGGGGCGGAAGGTATGTCTACCAAGATACTTCCGCATAATATCCGCGAAATCATCGAGGCGGAAAAAGACTGCCTTTCCGGTAAATCCTTTACGCTCTATCCCGACTTTCAGACCGGTGGGCTTATCGACGTGTCCGACTATCAGGACGGCAAGGGCAAAGTGCTGGTGCGGGCAAAGTTGGACACCTCCGACGATAAACGGATTGTTATCCGTGAACTCCCCTTCGGCAGCACTACCGAAAGCCTCATCGCTTCGATAGAATCGGCATCGAAGTCGGGAAAGGTAAAAATTTCGGAAATTAACGACTATACGGCGGAGCAAGTAGAAATAGAACTCAAGCTGCCGCGCGGCGTGTACGCACCGGATGTTGTTGATGCGCTCTATGCGTTTACCGATTGCGAGCAGTCTATCTCCTGTAATTTGCTGGTTATTCAAGACAATCTGCCGGTTCAAACGACTGTTACCGAGGTAATTAAAACCCACGCGAAACAGCTGACCGCTTTGCTGAAAGATGAGCTTTTGTATGAGCAGGAGATGCTGACCGACCGGCTGCACCTGAGAACACTCGAGCGGATATTTATCGAAGAGCGGATTTATAAAAAAATTGAAACGATGAAAACTGCCGAGTCGGTCATTAAGGCGGTTATCAAAGGGTTTGAACCGTTTAAGGCAGAGCTGATACGGGAAGTAACGGAAGACGATGTAGACCGGCTCCTTAAAATTCCCATTCGGCGTATTTCGCTTTACGACATTCAAAAAAACCGTGCCGAGGTACAGGAGATTTCCGCCCGGCTCAAAGAGATAGCCCGTCTTTTAAAGAACCTTAAAAAATATGCGCTCAGCGTCCTTGACGGAATCCTCGCAAAGCTGCCGCCTGAAGTTACGGCGCGTAAAACGGAGATTACCGGCTTTACCAAAGTAGATGTAAAAGAAGCCGTTAACCGTGATTTATCGCTCCGCTATGACGAAGCAACCGGCTACCTCGGCACCGCCGTAACTACCGGAAAAGAAATACTCAAAGTTTCGCCGTATGACCGCATCTTTATCCTACGTAAAAGCGGGGTGTACACCGTTATGGATGCGCCCGACCGGCTCTTTGTCGATACCGGTATGTGGTATTGCGGTTTTGCGGAAAAAGAGGTCTTGTCACAAATCCTCTTTACGGTTATTTATAAGGATGAGAAAACACAGTATCCGTATATCAAACGGGCACGGGTTGAATCTTATATATTGAACCGTGATTACCTGTTTGTACCGGATACGGCAACTGTGCTCTACGCAAGTACGGTTGAAAATTTCGAGTTTACGGTGCAGTACGCGCCCAAGCCTCGAACAAAGAAAACCGAAGCGCGCTTTAAGACCGCGGATTATCCCGAAAAGGGATTAAAAGCGCAGGGTGTACGGCTTGCAGAACGAGAAGCGGAAGCTGCGACGCCGGTAACGAAAAAAAATAGTAAAAAGTAACGGTGAACCTCTAAAAACGTGAGTTTTTAGAGATGTCTAGTACCTTGTAGGGGGGAAAACTGCCTATGCAAACAATCAATGAATTGGGAACTTATACCTTTCAAGCGATGCTGGAGAATAGCATCAAGCAGTTTGGGGAACGCCCTGCGCTTTCATTTGTGTCGGGAGAGCCGATATCGTACAATGAAGCCGATAAGCAGATAAAACAGCTTCAGCAGCGTTTGTACCGGCTCGGCGTCAACCCCGGTGATAAGGTCGCAATCTATAGCCACAGCGTTCCTCATTGGGGCATTGCCTATTTTGCAATTGTTACAATGGGCGCTATTGCCGTTCCGCTGCTGCCCGATTTTACCGACAAAGAAGTTAAGACCTGCCTTGAACATTCCGAAACAACGGTGATTATCACTTCGGAAAAACTGATAAGCCGAGTACCCGAAACCGTTTCCGTTCTCATTGATATGCAGGACTTTTCGGTTAAAAAGGGGACTGAAACAAGAGACGGCAACCCTCCGCCTCATACCTGTAAAGAGGAGGATACCGCTTCCGTTATTTATACGTCCGGTACGACGGGGCGTTCCAAGGGTGTGGAACTTTCACATAAAAACCTTGTTTGCAATGCAATCGCAGGGCAATCCTGCCAGCGTATAAATGAATACGACCGAGCGCTTTCCATTCTGCCGCTTTCTCATGTGTATGAATTTACGATCGGTTTTTTGATGTTCTTTTTAAACGGAGCCTGCGTGTTCTATCTCGAAGGGATCCCTTCGCCGCGGATACTTCTGCCTGCTCTAGCGAAGGTACGCCCGACGATGATGCTAAGCGTTCCGATCGTTATGGAAAAAATATACCGGAACAAGATACTTCCGGCTTTGACCTCCTCCCCGTTCCGGACATGGCTCTATCATACTAAGCTTGGCAAAAAAATCCTAAACCGTCTCGCCGGAAAGCAGCTTAAAAAAACGTTCGGAGGACACTTGAAGTTTTTCGGATTGGGCGGTTCGAAAACCGATACAACCGTTGAGGAATTCTTGAGAGATGCCAAATTTCCCTATGTTATCGGGTACGGTTTAACGGAAACGGCGCCGCTTATTGCCGGCTCAACCGTTCGCCAAAGTGTTCCGGGCTGGATCGGTTACGCGATCCCCGATGTCGAAGTTAAAATCGATAACCCTGATCCTAAAACCGGCATCGGCGAACTGCTGGTAAAAGGCCCGAATGTGATGAAAGGCTATTACCGCGATCCTGAACTCACAAAAAATTCGTTTACCGAAGACGGCTGGTTTAAAACCGGCGATCTTTTTACGATGGACGAAAAAGGTCATCTCGCTATTAAAGGCCGCTCAAAAAACATGATCCTCGGTGCCAGCGGCGAAAATATCTACCCCGAAGATATTGAGTTTGTGCTGAATCAGCATCCGCTTGTAACGGAATCGCGTGTAGTTGAAGGAGAAAAATCTTCACTTGTCGCCTACGTACAGCTTGATGAAGAAAAACTTGCTACTGCCGTGCAAAAAGAGCAAAGTCAAAACAAAGAAGGCACTGCAATCCAAAATTGGCAATCCGCCGTAGCGGGCGCTGTTTCCGGCTTGACGGATGCGATGGCTTATAAACGGGCGGAAATCTTAAACGAGATTAAATTTTTCGTTAATTCCAGTGTGAATAAGATGTCACGGATCGATAAAATCGAACAGGTTGAAGCGTTTGAAAAAACCGCCAGCCAAAAGATAAAACGATATCTGTATCATTTTGCGAATCGAGGGAAAAAGGATACCGAAACTCCTGCAAAAGAATAATTGCAAATTAAATCTAAGGGAAAACCGGTGAGCACAGCTCACCTCTAAAAAGGGAAGTTTTTAGAGGTTCCCGATTATAATTGCGCCTCAAACCGCTATTCGCTCTTCGTTTTAAGTACCGACAGGAAGGCTGACTGCGGCAGCTCGACATCGCCGACCATCTTCATGCGCTTTTTCCCTTCCTTTTGTTTTTCAAGGAGCTTACGCTTGCGGGTGATGTCGCCGCCGTAGCACTTTGCCAACACATCCTTGCGCACCGGATTAACCGTTTCCCGTGCGATAACTTGGCTGCCGATTGCCCCCTGAATAGCAATTTTGAACTGCTGCCGCGTAATTTCTTCCTTTAACTGCTCGCACACGTGGCGCGCCTTGTTGTAGGCGTTAGGCTTATACGAAAGCTGCGCAAGGGCATCCACCGGCTTGCCGTTCAGCAGAATATCGATTTTAACCAACTCCGTCGGACGCATTTCGATTACTTCGTATTCAAAGGACGCATAGCCGCGGCTGATGCTTTTGAGCCGGTCGTAAAACTCAAACAGTACTTCCGCAAGCGGCATTTCGTAGGTAACCTCCACCCGCTTTTGGTCGAGGTAGTTCATATTGGTTTGTACGCCTCGTTTTTCGATGCAGAGGGAGATGATATTGCCGAGGTATTCCGTCGGGGTGATGATATTCGCTCTGATATACGGCTCATCAGCGGAAGCAATCTTGCCTTCGTCGGGGTATTCTGCAGGGTTGTCGCAGATTACGGTTTCGCCGCTCCGCAGATGGAGGCGGTATTGCACGGACGGCGCAGTAAAGATAACCGCTTGATCGAATTCCCGTTCGAGCCGTTCCTGTACAATCTCCAGATGAAGCAGCCCCAAAAAGCCGCAGCGGAACCCGTGTCCGAGCGCCACCGAAGAATCTTTTTCGTAGGTGAGGCTTGCGTCATTGAGCTTGAGTTTGTCAAAGGCATCGCGCAGCTGCTCGTAGTCGTTGGTATCTACCGGATACACGGAGGAAAACACCACGGGCTTAACCGCTTTGAACCCTGCACGAGGTTCCGCACAGGGGCGATCTGCATCAGTGAGCGTGTCGCCGACTTGCACATCGGAGACGGTTTTAATACCCGCAATAATATAGCCGACTTCTCCTGCACGGAGAGAATCCCGCTGCACAAGGTCAAGAATAAAAACGCCCGTCTCTTCTACACGGTATTCCGCATTGCTGTGCATAAAGCGGATGGTCATGCCGGGCTTTACCGCCCCTTCAAACACCCGCAGGTGGATAATAACCCCGCGGTATGCGTCGTAGTGGCAGTCGAAGATGAGCGCCTGCAAGGGGGCTTCTGCGGAACCCGTCGGCGGCGGGAAGTGCTTCACAATGGCTTCAAACAGTGCATCGATATTTTGTCCTGTTTTTGCCGAAACCGCAACGGCAATATCGGAATCAAGCCCTAAATCGTGGTCAATCTGAGCGGAAACCGCCGTAATATCCGCCGCCGGTAGGTCGATCTTATTGATGACCGGTAAAATTTCGAGGTTGTGCTCAAGCGCAAGGTACATATTGGAAAGCGTCTGAGATTCCACCCCCTGCGTCGCATCCACAATCAATATTGCACCTTCACAGGACGCAATGGCGCGGGAAACCTCATAGGTAAAGTCTACGTGCCCGGGCGTGTCGACAAAGTTTAAAAGATAATCCTGCCCGTCGGCAGCGCGGTAGGGAATAGTAACCGCTTGGCTTTTAATGGTGATGCCGCGTTCCCGTTCAATATCCATGTTATCGGTCATCTGCGCCCGATAATAGCGTTCGTCGATAACCTTGGCTTTTTCAATAAGACGGTCGGCAAGCGTTGACTTCCCGTGATCGATATGAGCAACAATACAAAAATTGCGGATATGGTCGATTGAATACATAGAGTTCCTATACTATTGGAAATACGGGAGGCTGTCCAGAGTGATGTTGTTGAAAATATACGGTGCATCTACTGCGTCGTTACGCAAAAGCGAATGCTCAACGTACAACAAGTACGCCTCCGCTTCGCTTTTGCTAAACTCCTTGTATCTGCATCGTCTCTTTTCAAAAACACTGATTCAAAAACATACGGCGCATCTACTGCCTCCAGCGATGTTTTGTACGCGCACAAAACTCGCCTTCAAATGGTCTCACAGTCTCAATTTTTCCGTGGTTTTTATCTATTCTACCTAATGCGTTTAGCCATTTGTCGGAAAAATGTGCGAAATTTTGCTCAAAATTAAAGAGGATTTTTTATTTACAAGCGGGAAAAACGGATTTATAATTTATATGTAATGACCCAACAGTAATGCAAGCTAAAGGGTTATTTATAAATTCAATTCACAGGAGGTACTTTTTATGGTAACGTTTTTATTGTGCGTTGCAGCGCTTGTTGTCGGTTACCTATTGTATGGTACGTTTGTAGAAAAAGTGTTTAGTCCGAATGAAACAAATCGGACGCCTGCTATGGCAAACCCTGACGGAATAGACTATGTTCCGATCTCAAAGCCGAAAGCTTTTTTAATTCAGCTTTTGAATATTGCCGGTTTAGGGCCGATCTTCGGCGCAATTTCCGGTGCTTTATGGGGGCCGAGCGTTTATCTTTGGATTGTCGGCGGTACACTGCTTGCAGGCGGCGTGCATGATTATCTTTCCGGTATGCTTTCGGTACGAAATGACGGCGCCAGCATTACCGAAATCACCGGTAAATATTTAGGCCATACGATGCAGAACATCATGCGCGTATTCGGATTGGTGCTGCTTGTTATGGTCGGTGTCGTATTTATGGTAGGCCCGGCGGGACTTCTTGCGCTGCTGACTCCGGAATGGCTCAATGTAAAAGTGTGGACAATCATCATATTGGTCTATTATTTCCTTGCAACGCTCCTTCCGGTTGATAAGATCATTGCACGCCTCTATCCGATTTTCGGTATTTTCCTTATTTTGATGGCTGTCGGCGTTTCGATTGCTACAATGATAAACAGCGGAACCCGTCCTATGATGGAGTTGACGCTCGAAAACTTGTATCCAAGCGCACATCAGCGCCCCATTTGGCCGTTGATGTTTATTACGGTAGCGTGTGGAGCTATTTCCGGTTTCCATGCAACGCAGTCCCCGATTGTTTCGCGTACGTTAAAAAATGAAAAAGAGGGGCGCTGGGTTTTCTACGGCGCAATGGTTGCCGAAGGAATTATCGCGATGGTATGGGCATCGGCAGCAATCGCATTCTTTTGGAACAAAGACGGCTCGGGGACCGGTTTAAAAGCCCTTCTTGATATCGGCGGCGGAAACTCAAAATCGGTATACGCGATTTGTACCGGTCTTCTCGGAACGGTCGGCGGAGCAATCGCAATGGTCGGCGTTATCGCCTGCCCCATCACATCAGGCGATACTGCATTCCGCAGTGCCCGTATGATCGTCTTTGACTGGTTTAAACTTGATGAAAAGAATCTTAAAATACGACTTTCAATTGCAGTGCCGTTGCTGCTTATCGGATACTGTATATCGCTTATCAACTACAATGTTGTGTGGCGCTATTTCTCGTGGTCGAATCAAACACTCGCTATGATCGTCCTATGGACGGGCGGCGCGTACCTTGCGACAAACTACCCTAACCGGAACCGTTGCTGGATCGCGGTTATTCCCGCAACCTTTATGTCGGCCGTTTCCGTTACCTATCTGATATATGCACCGGAGTGTTTCAATCTGGTTCGACTCGGTATGCAGGGCATTACGATTTCGTATGCGGTAGGTATTGTTGTTGCAGCGGTGTTCTTTATCATCTTTATGACAAGAATTTACCTGCGCCCTCAACAGAGTCTCGAAAACCAAAAGAAGATCATTATCGGACGCGTTCATAGTAAGTAATTTTAGGATAGACGCATCGGATCGTCTAAAATATTTATCCTTGAAAAAGCCCCCTCTCCCTTGTCCCTTACGTCCGCTTGACCCGTTTAAAGAGTTCCTCGCGGGTAAGCACAATCCAGATGGGGCGGCCGTGAGGACAGAGGGGTTCGGGGAGTTCAAAGGCTTGAGCCGCGATGCGCTGTTGCGTTACAGGGTCGAGTATGGCATGATCCTTACAGGCAGCACGGCAGGCAGCCGAGGCTAAAATCTGATACAGGATATCCCCTGCATTTTTGCGAACACCGGTAATGTCGCGGATAAGGTCGCGCTCCGTGCCTGTCCACCGTGCAGGTACGGCGGTTACCTGCCAAACACCGGCGCCTTCATCGGTAAGAGCAAACCCCGCCTTGCACAACAACTCTCGGTGCTTCCTGATAAACGCATCGTCTTCTTCCGATGAGGTGATAATCCGGTAAGGGATTAACAGCTCCTGCACCCCGCCGATATTGTGCTGCAGCTGCTCGAAAATAATCCGCTCGTGGGCGGCATGCTGATCGATTAAATACAGTGCATCGTTTTTTTCTACGGCGATAAAGGTTCCTGCGACCTGCCCGAGCAGCTTAAAATCTGCAGGGGGAATATCCGGCGGGTTCTGCATATATGGCGCCGTTTCCGAAGCTACAGGCGCTGTGCCCTGAGCCACGGAACCGGTGGCAGCCGCATAGGAGATGCTTTCCCAAGCTTCATCCGCAAAAGATGTGCCCATAGCTGCGGGAGGTGGGATGATGTGTCCTCCTGCCGAATAAGGCACTGCCGCTGTCGCTGCTATTTGGCGGAATGCACTGCCGTACCCGTCCTGCCTGTTGCCGTATTCCGATTGAATGCCGGATGAGCTGTCGGCTCTTTGCGATCTGTCATAGCTATTTTGTGCCGCACCGGTTTGTTTGCCGCTTTTACCGTGTTCGGATTCACCGGTCGGTATACGGGAGTGCGGCTGCTGTTGGTATACACCTGTCTGAAAACCGTGTTTTTGTGCAAGGGATTCGGCATATAGCCGGTTTTGTTCGCTCCATGCCGAATAGGGCGCAGCATCCGACTGCACACTGTGTTGGGAAAAATTCTCTCGGTTACTGCCGTTTCGGTTAAGCCTATCCTCAAATACGCCGGATTGCTGCTTGAGATTTCCATCCGATTCACCGCGCTGAAAATCAAGAGGACGGGTGAGATCGGGATCGTATTTTTCTTTTAAGAGACTTGCAACGGTGTGCTGTCGGTAGAATGAGCCGACAGCGCTGCTGACGGCGTGGTGAATAGCGCTGTAATCCTGAAAACGGGCTTCTTTTTTTGCAGGGTGAATGTTAAAGTCTACACGGGATGGGGCTACCGTTAAGAATAAAAACGCAACAGGGTGTCCCCCATTCGGAAAATATCCCTCGCCACCGTAGTCGATAGCCTGTGTAAGCCCGAACTCGGTAATTCTCCTGCCGTTGACAAAGACCATAATTGCACGTTTGTCGCTGCGGACAACATCAGGACTGCCGAGTACGATACGGAATGAAAAATGCTCCCCGTTTCCTTCAATTTCAAAAAAGAGTGTTTCCGGTTCCTTAAACGAGAATGCTGCGAGGCAACGTTCTCGTAGCGACTGTGTAGAAGGAAGAAGAAAGCGTAGTTCTCCGTCCGTGATAAAGCGCATTTCGATCGTATAGTGAGGAAGCGCTTTATCGAGAAATACCGTTCTGCACAGCGCAGTTTCGGCAGCGGCCCGCTTTAAAAACTGCTTGCGCGCAGGAAAATTTTCAAAGAGGTTTTCTACTTGCACCACCGTACCGGCATTTAAACGTGCCGGAAAAATCTTTCCCAGCTGCAACTTCCATGCGGCAGGTCCGCTCCGTGTCGAGGTGATTTCCAAATTGCTGACTGCTTTAATGGAAGAAAGCGCTTCTCCGCGGAAGCCGAGACTGTGCAGGGAGAGCAAATCTTCCGCCGTAGAAATCTTGCTTGTCGTGTGGGTGTCCGTGCAGATGGCGAGATCTTCGCGGCTCATGCCGCAGCCGTTATCCGTCACACGAATACGCTCAATACCGCCGCCTGAAATTTCCACCTGCACCTTAGAAGAACCTGCGTCGATTGCATTATCTAAAAGCTCGCGGATAACAGCTGCGGGGCGGTCGATAACTTCCCCTGCTGCAATCTTACGTGCCGTTTCCGGATTAAGCGCCTTTACCGGCTTGTACGCGGCGGAACCTGTCGGTAACACCGCCGCTTGCTCTAATGCGACGAACCGGGGCGAATCAGAAGAAGCGAACTCCGCTGTTGTATCTGTGTGAGGAGAGATTGGAGACAGTTCAGGCGGTCGGGATGCGGTATCCATAGGCTCTATATGTCATCAGTTGAAAACAGTTCCAGTTCAGGCTTATCCTGCGGCTGAACCGGCTGATTCATCAATATCTGCACCTTACTTTCTATTTTATCAATGTCTTTTTCCAAAGTTTTAGCAAGCTTAATGCCTTCTTCAAAAGCGGCAAGCGCATCTTCCAACGGAAGATCGGCACTTTTAATCTTTTCGCTGATTTCTTCAAGACGAGCTAACCGTTCTTCAAACTTTTTCAATTACTTCTCCTGCATAATTAACAACTCCAGCGTTGATCGTTGGGGTATGAACTCTCACACAAATAAACAGGAATGATGATACCATAAAAAAAAGGAAATGGAAATATAAAAAAGCCGACATATAAAAAAGCCGCTTACCTCCAACCGGAAGCAAGCGGCTTTTTTTATCGGGAACCCCTAAAACATCAAGCCTATCGGCTT
>ERZ772940.576-NODE-576-length-16108-cov-3.66361_pt1 | contig 16108 bp, 19 predicted proteins | sample MGYA00511682_ERZ772940 | MGnify/ENA primary metagenome ERZ772940 (study PRJEB29015, sample SAMEA2737922) | human oral metagenome | biome: human oral; feature: human-associated habitat; material: dental | place: China | collected 2031 ... | reverse complement strand
CGCTGATCGTGCCGAGGAGTCCGAGCAGCGGAGCCATTGTAACGATGACGCTCAGATAGTACATGCGGTTGCGCAGCTTTGAGAGTGCAATGCCCGACTGAATCTCCATATAGGAAGACATCTTGCGCGAGTTCTTGCTGTTCTTTGCAATCGCGCTGAATAGGATATCCGCGATTGCGCCGCGCCTCGACTCTGTCAGCGCAACAGCATCTTTGAACTTTGCATTAGCGACATCCAGCATAAAGGCATGCGCAAATGCCCGTCCCGCATCCATACGGGAAAAATAGAATGTACGCTCAATACCGATAAAAACGACAAAAATTGACGCTGCAAGCAGGAAGTACATGACAATGCCGCCATGTCGGAAAAACTCAATCCCCTGTGCAATAAAATCCATAGCGCAACCTTTCCTTCCGTTTCGGAATATGATTCCTCATACCGCCCCGTTATAAACTCATTCATTTTACTACATATCCTTGTCTGCGTCAACGATAACAAATCTCACCATATCTTCTTGATACGATTCAAACGGCTTGCGGTCCATGCAAAAACATATTATAATGAAAACCGTTCTGTATTGAAGGAGGATTTTGGATTGAAGTTACCTCTCGTACGCGGTTTCTGGCAGCTGTTCAAAGGGTATTGGAGCTCTCCTGAGAAGTGGAAGGCACGCAGCCTGCTCGTCTCAGTCATCGCGCTCAATCTTATCATGGTATATCTGCTCGTCCGCATCAACGACTGGTATCGTATATTCTATGACGCACTGCAGGCGTATGATTGGGCATCGTTCTGGCCGCTCATCGGTAAGTTCACCCTTCTGGCCTTTCTCTATATCATCATTGCCGTATATGCCGTCTACCTCCGACAGATGCTGACGATCAACTGGCGTACATGGATGACAGAGCAATATCTCGGCCGCTGGATGCACGGGCAGGTCTACTATCGCATGCAGGTACTGCGCAGCGATACAGACAACCCTGACCAGCGTATCAGTGAGGACGTCAATCAGTTCGTTTCACTGACGCTGACTCTTCTCGTCGGCGTTCTCAAACAGCTCACAACGCTCGGCGCATTTGCTGTGGTCCTTTGGAACCTCTCGGGCACGATCACCGTTCCTTTGGGCAGCAGCACATTCACCGTCTACGGCTATATGTTCTGGTTGTCTCTGCTCTATTCGGGGATTGGAACATACTTTGTTCACGTCGTCGGGCGCAGGCTCATTCGACTCAACTTCGATCAGCAGCGTTACGAGGCAGATTTTCGTTTCAGCATGATGCGCGTGCGCGAAAACAGCGAGAGCATCGCATTTTATCGCGGTGAAATGGCGGAGACAATTGGGTTCAAGGAGCGTTTTGCAAACGTTATAAAGAACTATTGGGGATTGATGCGCCGGACAAAGCTCCTGAACTTCTACGTCAACGGCTATGGTCAGCTTGCGATCATTTTCCCGATCATCATGGCGGCACCGCGCTATTACGCCGGCGAAATGGCGCTCGGCGGTCTCATGCAGACGATGTCGGCATTTGGGCGCGTGCAGGATGCGCTCTCCTTCTTTGTCGATTCGTACAGCTCCATTGCTGAGCTCGCCGCCGTGATCCAGCGACTTTCGGGCTTTACGGAGCACATGGAAGAATCCGCGCAGGTAAGGAGCGACATCGTGCGCACGGAGAGTACGGATGAGGCTCTTACGCTTCAGAACCTCACCGTTGTGCTGCCGAACGGTTCCCCGCTCCTCAGCCAATGCACGCTGACACTTCCGCGCAGGAGTCATGTCCTCGTGACGGGCGCATCCGGTGCGGGAAAGAGCACGCTGCTCCGTACACTCGCCGGGATATGGCCTTATGGCAGCGGAAAGATTGAACTCCCGCACGGCGCATCTCGTCTCTTTCTTCCTCAGCGCCCCTACCTCGTCCTCGGCTCGCTCCGTCGTGTACTCTCTTATCCGCGTACGACAGCAGTGCCGGACACCGAATTGGTGCGCATTCTAACGCTTGTCGGATTGGAGCATTTCTCCGCACGACTGGATGATACAGACGATTGGAGCCGCATCCTATCGCTCGGTGAACAGCAGCGGCTGGCCTTTGCGCGCATCCTGCTCATCCGTCCCGATTGGATTTTCCTCGACGAGGCAACCTCTGCCCTCGACGAGCCGCGCGAACACGCACTGTACGAACTGCTCTATCAGGAACTCCCCGCCGCCAGCATCATCAGCGTCGGACATCGCTCGACCCTTTTTGCCGTTCATGACACGGAGCTCCGCCTAACAGACCAAACGTATATCTATCAGGAGATCTCCCATGAATCGTAGAGAATTCTTACGCCGCATTGCTCTCATAGGGATCGGCGCTGCCGCATTCCCCTTCTTCCCTGCCGTCGTCAAGGCATCGTGGTATATTCCTTCCGCACTGCCCGGCGTTACGATACGTCCGACTTATCTGAAATTCGGCCCGCTGGAAAATCGTTTTGTGACGGACTGTATCGTCGTTCACCATATTGGCATGGCAAATAATGACGATGTTTCGGCGGAAACCGTTCATCAATGGCATCTGAACAACGGTTGGTCGGGCATCGGCTATCATTTTCTGATTCGCAAGGATGGTACGATCGAGGAGGGACGGCCGCTCGGTACAGTCGGAGCGCATGTCTATGGAGAGAATCGCCATACGGTCGGTATTAATCTCGTCGGAAACTTTGAGTCCGCTGTCCCCACAGAAGCACAAAAAACAGCTGCGGCACATCTCATCGCATCGCTTTGTACCGTATATCAGCTCGATCCTGTCTGGGAGAGTACCATTAAGGGACACTGTGATCTCAATGCCACCGCTTGTCCGGGTCGTTATCTCTATGCGCAGATGCCCGATATTGTACAACAGGCGCGCACCTATTACGCCTCCGAGGAACTGCAGGCAGAGCGCCTGCGCATTGCCCAGAGGGGGCAGGAGCAGCAGGGTATTCGCATGCGCGAGCAGATGGAATCGGCACAACGCAGGAACGGAATACCACGCCCGACACATCCGGCGCCGAGCACACCCAATCCTCCGATGCGTCCGCCCTCGGAAAAACCCACGTTAAAACCCAATAAGCGCCCAGATGTACCGAAGCCAAATGCAAGGCCGGAGCAACGAAGAATCGCGATGTGAATGGAGGCAGTGACCGATGGGATTCCACTACCGATGGTTCGACCGTGATCAGGAGAAAACCGATGAAATGGGCATCCCGCTAACACGCGCGGAAATTGATGCACGCGGACGAAGAAAAGAACCCGAGCGCATCTTCTCACGTGGGGAGCAGACCGGCATCGTGCTCACCTCAGTCATCTTCGCTTACGGATGGACGGACGGCGATCTCTCGCTCGTATTCTTTTGTCTCTCCTTCTTGATTTTCGAATTGCGAAAGATTGTGCACCGTTATTCTCATACCTACGGAAAAAGTATTGCCAACGCAATGCGCGGCTTCAGCATTGCATTGCTTCTCGGCGCAATTGCAATGGTTCTTACGACCTAGGAGGTATTTACGTGAAGCAACAAATGGGCATGGGGCTCGTAAAGGTTGGTGCCGCCCTTGCGATCGTACTCCTCTTCGTTATTATTCATCTGATCGCTCCGACTTTTTTGCCGGAGCTCTTTACGCTGCTGGCAAGCGGAGACATTCCCACAACAGTCGAATACATCCGCTCATTCGGGGACGGTGCGCTCCTCTTTGCCTTTCTCCTCACACTCTTTACCAATGCACTGGGCTTTCCGCCTGCCGTCATCTTCTCAACAGCAAACGTCATCCTCTTCGGCATTATCCCGGGCATTCTCCTCTCCTGTGTAGCAGAGACCATCGGTGTGACGATTGCCTTCCTTCTCATGCGCTTCTACTTCCGTGAAGCGGCCGAAAAAGTCATCGCTAAAAGCGCATTTCTATCCAGGGTGGATCACTACAGCGGCAGCAGAGGCTTTATCATCATGCTGATCGGGCGCATGGTTCCCTATCTCCCCTCAGCCCTCTTGAACGCGGTCGGCGCACTTTCCTCCATCCGGCTGCGCGAGTATATGCTCGCCTCCTTTGTCGGAAAATTTCCCTCGACGGGTATCGAGGCGATCATCGGGCACGATCTCGTCATGCGGCAGGAAGACAATACGCGCCTGATCGTCGTTATTCTTCTTGCAGGCATCCTGATCTATGCCGCCGTACGCTACGAAAAACGTGTAATGAAGGCTGCGGTGCTGCCGCAGGAGACGGAGAAAAAAGAATGACACGCCGCTCTTTTTTGCAGACTGCCATGAACGCCATCCTGACGATGGGCATTGGCAGTCTATTTTCGTCTCGCACTGCTGGAGCCGCCTCAAACGACATACAGCACCTGCGCCAGGTCATCACAAAGAACCCGAATCAGACACGCATAATTCAATGGGACAGCCCTCATCTGCTGCAGGATATCTGCGTCGAGCTGCGGCATGCTGGAGAACAGCAGGGACGAACAGAGCTCTTTTCCCCCGCCTATGCCTCCCTTGCACGGGATGAAGAAGCGCGGTTCATCTATCACGCAGAGATTCCTCTGCCTGCTGGCGGCGGCTCCTATCGTGTCACGCATGCAGGCGGAAGAACGGCGTGGATTCCTCTCTCTCAGGAGCATTCGAATACGAATGTACGCGCCCTTTTCTTCTCAGACAGTCAATGCAGTGAACGTTATGATGTGTGGCAGCAAGTCTATCATACTGCTTGGCAGCGGCATTCTGCAGCAGATTTTGCAGCCATTGTCGGCGACCTCACAGACAACGGAGAATCTTCATGGCATTGGTGCAGCTTCTTCGCGGCGATGGAGGGAGCAGAGAATCCTTTAGCGCGCTGCATTCATGTACCTGTCCTCGGCAATCATGAATATTACGGCTTGAATTGGACAGCAACACTGCCTGCGCGCTATCTGCGCACATTTGCACTGCCGGACAACGGCAGCACAGAGTTTCGGGGGCACTATTACTCCTTTGATCTCGACAACGTGCACTGCATCATCCTCGACACGCAGTTCCTTGAGCTCGGCATGCGCGGAGAAGCCCTGAAACGAGAACAGCTGGACTGGCTCATGCGTGATGTCAAAGGGAGTACCGCCCCGTGGAAGGTTGTCCTCATGCACAAGGATATCCTTTCCTACGGGGAGTATCAGACAGAGACAGGAATAACGACGGGGATCAGCGATGTGGGCCGCGTCTTCCTGGACATATTCGATGCTCTCGGCATCGATCTGGTTGTCTCAGGTCATGTTCATTCCTATCGCCACCGGCAGATACGTGCACGGCAGACCGATGACAAAGGGACGCTCTATCTTCTCACGGGACCTGCGGGAAATCAATACTTTAACGTGCCTGCCGAACGCTACGATCTCACCGCAGCGCCCAATCCTGCTCCATCCAATTACCTTTACATGGAAGCAGACAAACATCAGCTGAGCATCCGCTGCGAGGCGCTGGACGGCACAATACTGGATGCGATATCCCTTCATAAGTAAAAAGAGACAGACGGCGCAAAGATCGCGCTGTCTGTCTCTTTTACTCTTAAATCGTAACAATGCCCAAAGCTATTGCAAAAACCAATGAGATGATGGACAACCCCCAAAGCCATGGCGCACAAAAGCGCAGCAGCTGCTTGATGGAGACGCCCGCAAGACCGCAGCAAAGGAATGTTGTCGCCGCGTGCGGCGTAACGAGGACGGCAAAGTTTTTGCCAACCAACATGGCATTCGACATATTCTCCGGCGATATGCCATACTGCTCACCGACGCCGATCGCAAGAGGAAGGAGGCCGAAGAAATACGGGCTCGTACCGAGCATCATCCCGATAGGAACGGCAAATATCCCCATGATAATGTGAACATAGGGACCGAGGACGGATGGAATGAGCATGACAAGCGTTTCCGCCATCGCATCCATCATCTTCGTCCCGGTCAGGACTCCGAGGAATACGCCGGAGGCGAGCAGGATCATGGGAACGCCGAGAGCCTCGCCCGCATGGGCTTTGATGCGCGCCCCCTGCGTTTTCGGATCTGGAAAGTTCACGATGAGCGCCAGCGACAGTCCGATCATAAAGGCAGCATACAGCTGGATCTTCGTGAAGCAGAGCATTGCAATCACGCCGACCGTGAGAATGAGATTGAACCAGAAGAGCTTTGGGCGCTTAAGCGCAGCGGCTTCCTCATCGGAAATCTGATGCGCAGAGGAGGCATCCTCATCCAGCTCTGCCGCCTTTCCTGTCGGATGCAGTCCCGCACCGCGCCGTTTCTCCAAAATCCCCATGAAAGCAGCAAAGAAGAGCACCATGATAATACCGACAATCTGCAGCGGTATCAGCGTGTGCCAGAGCGCGTTGACATCCGTATCCAAAATGACGCCGACACGCGCGACCGGCCCGCCCCACGGAAGAAGGTTCATGATACTCATGGCGGCGCCGATGATGACACAGAGGACAACAGGACGGATATGCAACTTCTTATAGATCGGCAGCATCGCCGGAACTGTCACGAGGAGAGTTGCAGCAAGCGCACCGTCAAGATGGGCAATGGTTGCGATACAGGCAGTTGATACCGTAACCAAGACAACATTTGAGCCGGCATGTTTCACGAGGAAATCAACCAGCGGATCAAAGAGTCCGACTTCCGACATAATCGAAAAGTAAACAATTGAGAAAATGAAGAGCACCGCGACTGGCATGGTTGTTGTAACGCCTGTTTTCATAAACTCTGCAATCTGCGTGAAGTCAAAACCGCAGACAACGGCACAGACGATCGGAACAACGACAAAAATCGGCGTTGGATGCACCTTCGACTGCAAAAGCAAATAGATGATCAGAAAGATCATGACAAAACCGGTAACAGCCAATAACATGAGAATCCCTCCGTTCTGCAAAATTATCCAAGATTTAGTCTGCCAAAGCAGGATGAATGAATTATGCTCATCTGGATTCTATTTCATAGAGGAAGTGTGTGACCGCAACAAGGTCTGCTGAGCCGCCGGGACTGACCCATGCGGCAGTCAACTGGTCATCAAAGGCATGGACCGCGGCACGGCCGGCCTCCGTCTCCATGCTTCCCAGTTGGACAATGCGAGCGGCCTCCTCCTGCACACAATGAAGCATCGCAAGGTCATGACGTCCGAGGATATTCGTGTCCATATTATGTGCCATAAGCACGAGGAGGACATCGACCAGCGCATCATTCAGCGGCGTAATTTTTCCCCTTTGTACACGATAGAGCGGAAGGGCGTAATTCCACACGAGCGGGAATCCGGCCTCTGCCTCCCCGCGCACACCGGTCAGTCCATAGGTGAGGTATGCCTCCTGTCCCTTTGTCTGGGGGATATTTGGCATCCCTCCATAGTCTGCATGACAAAGTCCGGCACAGATAATTCGCACGGCATTCAGCACGGCATCTGCCGTCAGCGGCTTTCCATGCGCACCGATCCATCCTGCCGCTCCGAGCAGCACGCCAAAGCTGAAGATTGCTCCTTTGTGCGTATTTATGCCCCCTGTACGGGCATACATGGCGGATTCTGCTGCACGTCCAATCGAGCGCAGGCGTGCAAGCAGCGTATGCAGGCTCATCCCCTGTCCCGCTCCTGCGCGTACAAATTCCGCAAAATATGGAGCGAGTACCGCTGCCGATGCCTGAAATGTGAAAAAATCCATGTCCCGATGCGCCCCATTGTTCGAACGGTCGACCAGACCGGGCTTCGGGGTTGCCGCCGCCTCGACGAGCAGTGCCTCAACGGCGCATGCGGCAATCATATCTGCGTCGCACATGTTCTTCACCTAAGACTGTGTTCAGAGTTTAAGCGGCCTAATCTTGCGTACAACATCGAGAATCGTGCCGTCACGCGCCTCCAGAACGGCAATGATCCGATCCTCCCATTCGAGTTCATCCGGCTCTCCCACGAGACTGTACGCCTTCTCTTGAAGAGCCTCGATCGTTGTATGAGCAATCCTCGCGGCATTGAGGCAGTCAATAAGATCCGTACGCACAGGATTGACCGCAATGCCGTAATCGGTCACAAGCACATCCACGCAATCCCCCGGCGTCGTTACAGTAACCACCTTTTTGCAGACCGTCGCCATGCGGCCGCGCACCAGCGGCGTCACGATGATGCAGCATTTGCTCCCGGCCGCGGTGTCCGGATGCCCTCCCGGCGCGCCGCGCAGCACGCCGTCCGAACCGGTCAGCACATTGACGTTGAAATCCGTGTCGATCTCAAGCGCCGCCAATACTACGAAATCCAGTTTGTTCACATACGCACCTTTATTCGCCGGATTGGCATATTCGCTCGTAGAAATCTCCAAGTGCTGATCCGGATGTTCCGCTAGATGTGCAATCGCCTTTGTGTCAAAATCCTGCGTGTCGAGAAGTTTGCGCACAAGCCCCTTGTCCATGAGATCGCAGATGTTGCCGCCCATGCCTCCGAGCGCAAAGCCCATCACGATGCCGCGCTCCGTCATATAGGTTTCGAGGTAGCGATTAACAGCAAGCGAGGGCCCTCCGACTCCTGTCTGAAAGGAGAATCCATCCTTGAAGTAAGGCGTTGCCGCCATGATCTTTGCGCAGTTCTCCGCCATCATAAGATTGCGCGGATCCTCGGTCACACGAGCCTCCTTCGTTCCGATCTTTTTCGGATCGCCGACCTCATCGACGACGACGACATAGTCCACGTCGATAGAGGAAATAGATGCAGGCATATTCGGAAACGGAACCAGGGTGTCCGTTACGACGACAACACGATTTGCATAGCGCGCGTCTGCGACAGCATAACCGAGCGTGCCGCAGTTATTCTTTCCGCCTGTACCGTTTGCATTTCCGTAATCATCCGCAGAAGATGCCGCAATGAATGTGATGTCAATGGCAAGTTCTCCCGTCTCGATCGCACGCGGTCTGCCGCCGTGACTGCGGATGATCGCCGGCGTCTTGAGCTTGCCCGCGGAGATGACTTCACCGATTCGCCCGCGCACGCCGGAGGACTGAATCCCGATGATCTTTCCTTCCTCGATATAGTCTGCGAGCAGATCCTGTGCGCTGCCGAGCGATGTTGTCGCGACCGTCAGATCCTTCAGCCCCATCTCCTCCACCAAAACCTTCACAACCATACTGGTCACATAATCGCCGTTGCGAAACGCATGGTGGAAGGACACGGTCATGCCGTCATGCGCCCCGCATTTCTCACACGCCTCACGGATGGAGGCGAGCACCTTGGATGCCTGCGGTTTTTCCGCGCGGTGCACACGAGGGCCTGCTTTATGGAAGGTCTTTCCGTCCATATAGTATTTCCCCTGATAGACCTCCTTTCCGCCTGCGAGAAGTTCCTCCGGAATTTCTCTGCCAACTGCATTTTTCATCACCGCACCCCCTCTATAAATCTCCGTGATAAACGCCGCACGCCTTTGCCAGTGCGATCACGCGGCTCGCATCCTCGATAAAGGGAATGTCGACCATCTTTCCATTGACCGTATAGACGCCGACGCCCTGTTTCGACTGTTCCTCAAAGCTGCGCACGTAAAGTTCTGCCGTCGCGATCTCCTGCGGGGTCGGAGCAAAGGTCTGGTGTACATAGGCAATCTGCCGCGGATTGATGAGGCTCTTGCCGTCAAAGCCCATTGCATGGTCGAGTTCCACCTCCGCGCGAAATCCCTCCTCATCGTCCAGCGCCGTGAACACAGTATCAAAGCACTGAATCCCTGCCTCGCGCGCCGCAAGCAACATGAGACTGCGCGCCGTATTGATCTCGATGCCGCTGCGCACGGGGCGCACGTGCATGCTCTTGCGGAAATCTCCGCCCGAAATGGCAACGCCGAGCATACGATCCGATGCCTGACAGATTTCCCGTGCATTCAGGATCCCTTTCGGACTTTCGAGCGCCGCCATGAGAAGGGTCCGCCCCTCCTCAACGCCAAATTCCTTCTCCGCCGCGCGGACATGTTCTTCGATACACTTCACGTCGTCTGCGCTCTCACATTTTGCAATGCGCACCCCATCCGCACCGCCGGCGACACAGACGCGGATATCTTCCTGCCAGTGCGGCGTCTCGAGCCCGTTCATGCGGACAAGCACCTCAGTCTCGCCGTAATCAATGCTCCTCAGCGCATGATAGAGCGAGAAGCGCGCCGCATCCTTCTGGTTCTCCGACACCGCATCCTCAAGGTCGAGAATAATGCTGTCCACACCGTAGATATAGGCATCCTTAATCAGGCCCGGACGCTGCGCATTCATGAACATCATCGTACGGCGGAGACGGAATCGCTCCGGTCTTGGTCTTGGAATCATTGGACTGCACCTCCCCACGGGACATTCTTGTCTGATATTCCGGCACTGCGAAAAACAGCACATTCCACGCGTGCACGAATCGTACAGTCGAGAGCTCCCTGATCCACAATCTGTATACGGGCAGACTGTACGCCGAGACGCTCCAGTGTCTCGAGCACAGTCCTCTGAATGGCACGGCCGTACTGGTTCATCACGCTGCTCTCAATATCGAGCTCAATCCCATTCGCTCCAGGCTCCACAGTGACCCGCACATCGCTTGATTCCAGCGTTCCCGCCATCGCCGACTTCTCGATCTGCATAACGATTCCCCCTAACTGTTAATTATGGTATCATAATAGCAAGGAGCGTTATATTTTGTAAACGCACCCGTTTTTCCATTCATGCCATTCCATAAAAGAATGTATCTTCAATATTTTTCAATCGCAAAAGCAATGAATATCATGATATAATAAACAAAACGTATGTCATACCTCTTTATTTCCCTGAAGGGAGGATCCAATGGATACGCAAGATATTCAGCTGCTCATGACCCTGCACCGCACAAACAATATCACGCGCGCGGCAGAGGAACTGTACACGACCCAATCTTCAGTTTCCAAACGTATACGCCAGCTTGAAAAGGAACTGGGGATCATCCTGCTTCTGCGCTCACGACTCGGCATTCAGTTCACACCGGCAGGAGAGATCGTCCTGCGCCATATCAAAGCCATTACGCGAGAACTTATGACAATGAATCAGGAGCTCAACGACGCCCAGGGGGTGATCTCCGGCACACTGCGCATCGGCGTATCGATCAATTACGCGATATACCGTTTGCCGCCTCTGCTCCGCCTCTATCAGGAACGCTTTCCGTTGGTTCATACGCAGCTGACCATCGAAGTCAGCCAGAAAATCTTCTCAATGTTTATTGCGGGACAGACCGAGCTCGCCATCGTACGCGGCGAGCACTCCGACTGGGACGGGCCGCGTATCCTGCTCGGCCGAGAACCGATCTGCATCATTACCTGCCGAGAGCACAGGAACCTTCCGCTCAGAGAGCTTCCGCAAATCATCCGCAAAGCTGATACCGGAATGGAGCGGGATACAGCGCTCTGGCGCAAGGAAAACAAAATTCCCACGGCAAAAAATCAGATCTTCGCAAATAACACCACGACCTGTATCGAAATGGTACGGCAAGGACTCGGCTGGGGCATCGTTCCGAAAATCTGTCTCGCGCACTTTGACGGATGCATCCGTCCCATGCACTTTGCAGACGGCCGTCCTCTCGTACGATCGACGTACCTGCTCTATACGGAACAGACCGCTGCCCTGCCGCAGATCGACGCCTTCATCAATCTGCTGCGTGAATCCGCAAGCCTGCCACATACGGCATAGGAGGTAATCATGATAACAACAATCTATCCATCTGACCATGCGGGTACTGCTCAAGTACAAGCGCTGCTTGAAAAGGAAGGTCTCCGCATGGACGCAAATATCGACTACACCTGCGCCGTCCTCGATGACGCGCATCAGGTCATCGCAACAGGCAGCTGCTACGCCAACACGCTGCGCTGCTTTGCCGTAGATGACGCACATCAGGGAAAAGGCTTGCTGAACAAAGTCCTCACCCATCTCATGAATGTCCAGCAGGAACGCGGGAACTCCTCTGTCTTTCTCTATACGAAGGGCGCCTCCGCTCCCTTCTTCTGCAGTCTCGGCTTCCATGAGATTGCGCGCGTCTCTGATACCATCGTCTTTCTCGAAAATCGGAGCTGGGGCTTCCCAGAGTATCTGAAAAAATTACAGGCAGAAACAGGAGCAGGAGCAAGACACGGCACGGCGGCAGCGATTATACTGAATGCAAACCCGTTTACGTATGGCCATCTGTATCTCGTGGAGCAGGCTGCAGCGGAGAACGATCTCCTGCATCTCTTTGTGGTCAGTGAGGATGTGAGCTTCTTCCCCTATGATATACGCGATCGCCTCGTACGCGAGGGAACCGCACATCTGAAGAATATCGTTCATCACGCAACGGGTCCCTACATGATCAGCCAGGCGACCTTCCCCAGCTATTTTCAAAAGGATGAGGATGCGGCGATCCGCAGCCATGCACAGCTCGATATCGCCGTTTTTTCGCGCATCGCACAGGCGCTCTCCATCACGCGCCGCTATGTTGGTGAAGAACAGGCGAGCCGTGTCACACGCCTCTACAATGAAATTATGCTCCACGATCTCCCGCTTGCCGGCATCGAATGCGGAGTGATCCCGCGCAAGGAACGCGAAGGAGCACCCATCAGCGCATCCACCGTCCGCCGTGCGATACAGTCCGGCAGTATGGACGCCCTTCCCGCACTCGTACCGCCGACAACACTGGCTTTCCTTCAGAGCGAAGAAAGTGCCGCCATCCGCAAAAAAATTGCAGAGGCGGCAGATGTCATACATTATTGAAAGGAGCCATAATGCTCAGCGGTATCCCTGTGGAACTTTCCGCCATGCTCGCCACACGTGAAGAACGCGCAAGGCAACAGGATGCTTGGCTAAAACAATATCAATGCCCGCTGCTCTCGTTTACCCTCAATATCCCGGGCCCTGTTAAGACCTCCCCGGCGCTTCGTCGTGCTTTTGAGACCGGACTCTCGGCGCTGCAGGAGCATTTGACAGGTATGCATCTGTCTCCCATTGCACAGATGCAGGTGCATGCAGCAACTGGGGATGAGGCTCTCGTTGCCGTCAAAGGAGATGCCGCGTCATTGAAAGAGCTCTGTATCCGCATCGAGGAGACGCACCCGCTCGGTCGTCTCTTCGACTTTGATGTTCTCACAGCAGATGGGATAAAACTCTCCCGCCCGCTCCCGCGCCGCTGTCTGCTCTGCACAGAACAGGCTCAGGTCTGTGCACGCAGCCGGCATCACTCTATCGAAGAACTGACAAATGAAATCGAGCGCCTCCTTTCTGTATATTTCAAATAAAGTATAGAAAACGGGACTGCCCTGCAAAGCTGATTGAGCCTTGCAGGGCAGTCCCGTCTTTATGCCGCTTTACGGCAATCTCCTAAATGCTTAACGATGCCAAGGTCTGTCGTTCCGATAATCTCTTTTGATGTTCTGTACCGCCTGATCATGACGCTTCTGCTCTTTTTGCATCGCACGGTTATACTTTGCCTGATCGCCGTCGCGGCGGAACTCAAAACGGATCTTGCGTACATTCTGCTCGTGGACGCGATCCTCTTCCCGCATGCGGAAGCTATACTCATTCGAGGTACCGTTTTCATAGCGGAGCGGCTGATAGATTTGCGCCGCCTCGGCGCTGCTGACCGTCGCCCCCATCATGCTGAGTCCCATCGCAGCAGCGAGAACCCCTGAGATGTATTTCTTTGACATGTTTTTCATAAGTATTTTCCCCTTTCGCTTGGATGCTTTTTGAGGATAATCTATTTACCTTGGATATTGTTTAAGCGCAAATAAACCATTTATTAGATCAACACAGCAGTCCGATTGATGAACGAACAGCTTGAACAAAGACATACCCCGTCTCCATTTTTTCCAATAAAAAAACCGCATCTGTAAAGATGCGGCATTGATCTTCTTACTCTGCAGTGAACGGAAGAAGCGCGATATTGCGTGCCCGTTTGATTGCGAGCGTTACCTGACGCTGATGCTTTGCACAGTTTCCAGAAATGCGGCGCGGAAGAATCTTCCCGCGCTCTGTCGTGAAGCGGCGCAGCTTTGCAGCATCCTTATAGTCGATATGATCTACCTTGTCCACGCAGAACGAGCAGACCTTGCGACGAGGCTTGCGGCCTCGATCTCGTTTCATCATTTTTGCTGTCCCTCCTTATTACGGGATATACTGAGCAGATGCTCAGAACGGAATATCGTCGTCCGGAATCACGGGACCCATCATATCCGGTGCAGGCCCCCCTGCAGCAGGCGCTGTGCCATGCCCCGCCGGCGCATCAAAACCGCCTGCGGCACCGCCGGAATTCTTGGAGTCGAGAAACTCTACATTGTCCGCTACAACATCCGTTGCATATTTGCGCTGTCCATCGCTGCCGTCATAGCTGCGCACCTGAATACGTCCTTCGACGCCGATACGGCGGCCCTTGGTCAGGTTGTTTCCACAAATTTCAGCAAGTTTTTCCCAACAGGTCACAGGGATAAAATCCGCTGTCTGCTGTCCCTCCTGCTGTGCTGTCCGCGAAAAGCGGCGGTCTACCGCAACCGTAAAGCGGCAAAAAGCCTTTCCGCTCTGTGTATAGCGAATCTCTGGATCGCGCGTAAGGCGCCCGATCAGTATAACTCTGTTCATTGTTTTCTCTCTCCTGTGTGATGGCGTTCCGTCACAGATCGACTTACTCCTCGACTCCGTCCGCGCGAACGATCATGTGCTTAAGCAGCTCGTCAGTGATCTTCATCACGCGATCGCATTCAGCGACACAGGCGGGCTCTGCATTAACGTACAGCAGAACATAATATCCTTCGGTATTGTCCTTGATCTCATAGGCTAGGCGCTTCTTGCCCCAGCGGTCCTCTTTTTCAATCGTACCGCCATTGGCCTGAATGAGCTTTGTGAACTTCTCGATGACGGCGTTTGTCGCTTCTTCCTCCATCGGTTTCACAATAAATATGACTTCGTACAATCTCACGAAATCACCTCCTCTTTGGTCTTTGGCCGCCGATCTCGTCGACGGCAGAGTTATTCTTATGTGCGCGCACACAAAAAAGCATACGCTCACGCGACAAAAGTCAGTATAGCATGTTTGACAGCGACACGCAAGGGTTTTACAAAAGTGAACAACAAGAATCTTCTATAATGAGAAGAAGCTTCAATCCGCATGCTCTACAAAGGCGCGCCCCCCTTCTCCATGTCGGCGCTGTATATCATCATGAATTTCAATCCACGCGCCCCATGTGGGGCGCGACAGCGCGGGCGGTCTCTTTATTTTGTCATAGTATGTTTCAATCCACGCGCCCCGTGTGGGGCGCGACTTCATTATCGGCATAATACCACGTTACTTTTTTGTTTCAATCCACGCGCCCCATGCGGGGCGCGACCTCATTTCGCCTTGATGTATGCCCAGTCGTCCACGTTTCAATCCACGCGCCCTGTGTGGGGCGCGACTGTGGCGTGGCGTTGTACCAGATTTCTCACGCGTGTTTCAATCCACGCGCCCCGTGTGGGGCGCGACATTGATATCCCGCAAGGCGGGGAGGAGGACAAAATGTTTCAATCCACGCGCCCCATGCGGGGCGCGACAGGGAAGCTCCATCGTCATACGGGGAGCAACTTCATGTTTCAATCCACGCGCCCCATGCGGGGCGCGACAGTCCCGGCTAGACATGAGCACGCACAACATAGCGTTTCAATCCACGCGCCCCATGCGGGGCGCGACTCCTGCGTGTACAGCGCCACCGATCGGACTTCTGCGTTTCAATCCACGCGCCCCATGCGGGGCGCGACCATTTCAAGCAAGGATGAGCCCGCACTGCTCATGTTTCAATCCACGCGCCCCATGCGGGGCGCGACGGTCGCCTCCTCAACGAGGTGCGCCGGACAAAAGTTTCAATCCACGCGCCCCGTGTGGGGCGCGACCAGCGATGACACTATGGCAAGGAGGTATCCACATGTTTCAATCCACGCGCCCCGTGTGGGGCGCGACCCAATGCGCAGCAGGCGGCGCTGACATGGCAGGTGTTTCAATCCACGCGCCCCGTGTGGGGCGCGACGCCCGCACATCACGCGCGGCGGCGATGACAACGCGGTTTCAATCCACGCGCCCCGTGTGGGGCGCGACAGTGGATGGAGCTATAACGGCGATGGAATAACGCAGTTTCAATCCACGCGCCC
>ERZ772940.571-NODE-571-length-16179-cov-28.9375_pt1 | contig 16179 bp, 9 predicted proteins | sample MGYA00511682_ERZ772940 | MGnify/ENA primary metagenome ERZ772940 (study PRJEB29015, sample SAMEA2737922) | human oral metagenome | biome: human oral; feature: human-associated habitat; material: dental | place: China | collected 2031 ... | reverse complement strand
GCGGGAGCCGGGGGCTCGGGGGCGGCCTGCGGCGCGGGGGCGGCCGGTGCCGGGGCGGAGCCCGCCTGAGAGGGGTCGCCGATGATGGCCAGGACGGTGCCGACCTCGACGGTCTCGTCCTCGGGGACGCGGATCTCCAGCAGGACGCCGGATGCGGGGGAGGGGACCTCGGTGTCGACCTTGTCGGTGGCGACCTCCAGCAGGGGCTCGTCGGCCTCGACGGTGTCTCCCACGGCCTTGAGCCAGGAGGAGACCGTCCCCTCGGTGACGGACTCACCCAGAGCGGGCATCTTCACGGACTCTGACATTGCTGTCTTCCTTACTCTCGTCTAGCTGGATCAGCCGTGGTTGTGCAGCGGCTTGCCGGCGAGGACCATGGCGGCCTCGCCGAGGGTCTCGTTCTGGGTGGGGTGGGCGTGGACCAGGGAGGCGACGTCGTCGGCGTCGGCCTCCCAGGACACCATGAGCTGGCCCTCTCCGACCTGCTCGCCCATGCGGGCGCCGATGGCGTGGAAGCCCAGGATGGGGCCGTCCTTGAGGGAGACGAGCTTGACGAAGCCCTGGGTCCCCAGGATCTGGCTCTTGGCGTTGCCTGCCACGTTGAACTCGGCGGTGGTGATGTTGTCCTTGCCGTGGATCTCGGCGGCCTTGGCCTCCGACAGCCCCACCGAGGCGATCTCGGGCTCGCAGAAGGTGACCTTGGGGACCAGGACGTCGTTGACCGGCGTGGGGTCCAGGCCCGCGATCTTCTCCGCCACGACAATGCCCTGGGCGAAGCCGCGGTGGGCGAGCTGGACGCCGGGAACGATGTCGCCCACCGCCCACACGCCGGGGACATTGGTGCGGCCGTACTCGTCGGCCAGGACGAAGCCGCGGTTCATGGAGACCCCGACCTCCTCGTAGCCCAGGTTGGTCGTGGCCGGTCCGCGGCCCACGGCGATGAGGAGGACCTCGGCCTCGTGGGTCTTGCCGTCCTGGGTGCGCACGGTTACCCCACCGTCGTGGCGCTCAACCGACTCGAACATCGTGTTGGTGCGGAAGGTGATCTTGCGCTTGCGGAAGGCGCGCTCGAGCTGCTTGGAGACCGCCTCATCCTCGTTGGGCACCAGGTGGGGCAGCCCCTCGATAATGGTGACCTGGCTGCCCATGGAGGCCCAGGCCGAGGCGAACTCCACCCCGATGACGCCGCCGCCCAGGATCACTGCCGAAGCAGGGACATGGTCCATCTCCAGGGCCTCCTCGGAGGTGATGACGCCTCCGGAGATCTCCTGCCCGATGGTCTTGGAGTAGGAGCCGGAAGCGAGGATCACGTTGCGGCCGGTGATGCGGCGACCGTCAACGTCGACGGCGTCGGCAGCAACCAGACGTCCCCAGCCCTGGATCAGATCGATGCCCCGCGAGGAGACCAGGCCCTCAAGGCCCTTGTGCATCCGCGAGACGATGCTGTTCTTGTACTTCTGGACTCCCGGCATGTCCACGCCCTCGAAGGCGGCCTTGATGCCCACCGTGGCGGCCTCGCGCACGGCATCGGCGGTCTCGGCGGCATGCAGCAAGGCCTTGGTGGGCACGCAGCCGCGGTGGAGGCATGTGCCCCCCAGCTTGTCCGCCTCGATCAGGGCGACCTTGAGGCCCAGCTGGGCGCCACGCAGGGCGGCGGCGTAGCCCCCCGATCCCGCGCCCAGAATGACCATGTCGTAGACGGTCTCTGTCACGAACTCACTCCTTGTTGCTTGGTCATGTCGCCCACGGAGGGCGGCTCGGCACGGGGCCATTGTTCCATCTGAAGAGGGCGTACAGGAGCCAGGGGGGTTGCTGTTGAGGGACCAGAGTCCTGAAAACGGGGTGAGACGCATCACTGTACATGGGTGGTACTGACAACGAACCCGTGCCGGGGCGCTTATGCAAGGCCCCGGCACGGGTGTCGTCGACCCGTCTTCGACGAACGAGGGTTCAGGAAAGGATGCTGACCTCGGCGGACAGAGAACGGAGCAGCTCCACCAGAGTGGAGACCCCCATGCCCGTCCCGCCGGTCGGAGTCAGTCCCCAAGGCGAGGAGTCGTTGTAGGCGGGGCCTGCGATGTCGAGGTGGGCCCATGGCCGCCGCCCGACGAACTCGCGCAGGAACAGCCCGGCCGAGAGCATCCCGCCGGCGCGCGAGCCGACCTTGGTGTTGCGCAGGTCGGCGAAGGGCGAGTCCAGGGTGGCACGCAGGTGCGCGGGCAGCGGCATCGGCCAGAAGGACTCTCCCGCCCGCTGCGCCGCGGCGACGACCTCCTCTCGAAGGTCCGGTGTCCCCATGACGGCGGCCACGTGATCGCCCAGGGCCACGATCTGCGCCCCGGTGAGGGTGGCCACGTCCAGGACGGCATCGGGCTCCTCCGTGACGGCCCGGGCCAGGGCGTCGGCCATGACCAGGCGGCCCTCGGCATCGGTGTTGGTCACCTCCACGGTGGTGCCGTCGAACATCGTGATGACGTCGCTGGGGCGCTGGGCGTCTGCCCCGGGCATGTTCTCGGCCAGCGCCAGCCACGCGGTGACGCGGATCGGAAGCGCCAGGCGCGCGGCCGTGACGATGGCGCCCAGCACGGTGGCGGCCCCCGCCATGTCTGACTTCATCTCCGGCATGGAGGAGGCCGGCTTGAGGGACAGGCCGCCGGAGTCGAAGGTGATGCCCTTGCCGATGAGGGCGACGTGCTTGGGGCGGCCGGCTGCGCCGTCGCCCTCGGCCTGTGAACTCGCCCGCCCGCCGGCGGCCTCGGCTGCGTGCACCGGCGACCACTCCAGACGGACCAGGCGCGCCGGGTGCACTGAGCCCTGAGCCACGCCGAGGATCCCCCCGAAGCCCTGCTCGACCAGTGCCGGGGCGTCCCAGATCTCTACACGGATGCCGGCCGCCTGCCCGGCTGCGCGGGCCCTCTCGGCGAAGACCTGCGGAGTCAGTCGGTTCGGCGGCTCGTTGACCAGATCCCGGGTCAGCGCCGTGGCCTGGGCCAGCGCCAGTGCTCCCGCCATCGCCTCCTGCCCCTCGGGGGTGTCGGCCAGGGGGGAGACGATGAAGATGCTCTTGAGCGGGGAGGTCCACTTCGAGATCTTCTCCTGGCCGGGGCGGTCCTCGTTCTTCGTCGCGCTCCAGGAGTAGGCGCCCAGAGCGGCTCCGTGCACGACGGCGGCGAGCTGCTCCTCGCAGAGCGCGGGCAGTGCCAGGACCGCGGAGTCGGTCCCGGCCAGTGCTCGGGTGGCGCGTCCGGCGGCCCGGCGCAGGAGACCGGTCTGGTCGTAGCCCAGTGCGGCCTCGTCGTCGGTGATGACGGCGAGCGGGTCGGTGTCGGCCCAGCCTGTTCCGACGCCGACTATGAGGATCGTCGCCGGTCCCCGGTAGCCCTGGCCGGTCACCGAGGAGGAGGGCAGGCGCACCACGGAGTCCTGGGCGCCTGAGAAGCCTAGAGACGGCAGCAGGGTCACGAGTGCGTTGATGTCCAGGTCCTCCAGGGCGGTGCTCGAGGGCGGCTGGAGGCCCTCCAGGAGGATCTCGGGTGCCTCGGCCTCGTCCCGGCCCGGCGCTGCGGCCAGGACGAGCACGTCGGCCTCGGTGCCGGAGGCGTCATCAGGCCCGACTCCGGACGGCGCATCGGATTCGCTGCCCGTGGCGGTGGCACCGTCGGTATCGTCCTCCTGGGCCTCGGAGGTCTCCTCGTCGCCGTCGGAGTCCTGCTTCAGGACCTGCTCGGCGGCGTCGGTATCTGTCGAGCCGGCTCCGTCCCTGGCGGCGGGGGCCTCGGAGCTCTCGGTCTCCTCGACCGTGTCGACCTCGGCCTGACTGCTGAGGTCGGTATCCTTGCGGTCATCCTCCGCCGAGGCGCGTGCGTTCAGGGATTTGGTCAACTTAATGGTGCTCACGTTGTGAATAGTAACGTTCTGGCATTGGTTGGAGGTTGAACCGGTGCTGCGCGTGCCGAAGGTCATCACATGGAAAGGTCGTTCCTCATGGACGAGCGCTCATCGGTACGTCCGGTTCAGGACACCCGTCGTCCCGCGTACGGGTGGGGACGGATCCTGGTCGGCGTCTTCGCCGTCTTCGGGGCGGTCGTTCTTGTCCCCTCCCTGACGACGCTGCTGAGAAGTCCCGATGAGGAGCCCGCGGTCTGGTCGTTCAACCTGCTGGGGGGCGGCCTGTACATCCTGCTGGCCGTCTGCGTGGCCCACAACGGGCGCCGGATGCGCAACATCGGCTGGATGTGTCTGGGGGCACTGGCCACCATGGCGGTGCTCATCGGCATCCTCACCCTGCCCGCCTCCTCGCCCGGCGAGCTCAACGACTCGGTGTGGGCCCACTGGGGCCGGTCCCGGTGCTACCTGCCGGCGATCCTCCCGGTGGTCGCCGCTGCGTGGATGTGGATGTCCGACCCCCGGCGCATCGTGGCCAATGCCGAGCGCATCACGGAACTGTCCGACACCCTCACCGAGAGCATCACCGAGAAGGCGCGAGCGGTTCAGGAGGGCCGGACTCACAAGACTCCGCGCAGTGGTCGGGATCGGTGAGGCGCTACGGCGTGTCCTGAACGGCTTCTGAGCGCGTCGAGCCCCGGCGGACTCTCATCGGCGCCGGGAACGGCGCGAGCTGCGCGGGCTGATTCGGCTGATGCGGCTGATCCTTCCGATTCTGCGCGGAGGAACGGGGCGGGAGTGCCACTTGTCCTGAAGCCGTGAGCCCCAGGAGGTGTAGGTGGCGGCGGCTGCACGGGCCTGTGCCTGGACCTCGTAGAGCCGTTCGACGACGATCCTGTGGGACACCCAGCCCACCAGCTCCTCCGCACCGGAACCGGCGGCGCGGGCAACCACCGGAAGCCCCTCCATGCGGGTACCGGTCAGGGCCTGAAGCACGTCGGTCGCCTCGTCCTCGCAGTGCAGACGGTCGCGGACCAGCGGCAGGTCCGCCAGCGTCTCCGGCCGGGCAGAGGCGTCGTCGGACTCGTCGCTCAGGATCGTTCCGGCGAGCTGAGCGGCCGTCACACAACCAAGCAGCTCGCCGGTGCCGTCCTGTCCGCCGGCGACCACGGGCAGGGCTGAGACGCCATGCCGGCTCATCACGGAGGCGGCCTGGCTGAGCGGCGCCGTGGCCTGGAGCACGTCGGGCGGGTCCACCATGAGCCGGGAGGCGTGGGTGCGCCCCAGGAGCGTGGTGGCCATCGGGTCCTCGACATCCTCTCCGCGACGACGCAGCTCCTCGGTGAACAACGTGCCGCGTGACAGGAACCTGCTGATGAAGGTGGCCAGTACCGTGGCCAGCATGAGAGGCACCAGCAGCGCGTGCTGCCCGGTCATCTCGATGATGAGCAGGACCGCCGTCATCGGGGCGCGAGCCGCACCGGCGAAGACCGCTCCCATACCGATCACCCCGAAGACCCCGGCGGCCGGCGCGTAGCTGGGAGCCACGAGGGTACCGAAGGCCGCGCCGAGCGTCCCACCGATGAACAGGGACGGGGCGAACACCCCGCCGATGAAACCCATCCCCAGGGTCAAGGAGGTCGCCAGCATCTTGGCCACGCACAGCACCAGCAGCAGCGTCAGGGCGTAGCGTCCCGCCAGCGCCCGGTTGAGAGTGGCTGACGACTCGCCGTACATCTCGGGCAGAATCAGGAGAGTCGCACCGACCGCGAGCCCGCCGATGCCCGGACGCGCCCAGATCGGAACGCCCAGCCGTTGCCAGGCGCGGGTCAGGGCGTCGAGGATGACGAAGCGAAGACGCATGAAGCCGATACCGACGCCCCCGCCCACGACTCCCAGCAGCGCGACCCAGCCCAGCTGGGCATCGCCAGACAGATCCAGGTAGGGAAGCGACAGCGACAGCGTCGTCCCCAGCAGGTGGTGCGACAGGACCGTCGAGGAGACACAGGCCAGGACAATGACGATGAAGGCGTCGGCGCTGAAGCCCATGAGGATGACCTCCAGGGCGAAGAAGGCCCCGGCCAGCGGCGCGTTGAAGGCGGAGGCGATGCCGGCGGCCGTTCCGGCGGCCGCCAGGTGACGGATCGAGGACCTGGGCAGCCGCAGCCCCCGTCCGATGATGTTCGCCGTCGATGCGCCCAGCTCGGCGATCGGCCCTTCCGGACCGACCGAGCCTCCGCCGCCGATCGTCAGCGCGGCCGACGTCGTCGCGGCCAGAGCCGGCAGGGGCACCATGGTGCCGTCGCCGTGGCGAGTCGACCAGATGACGCCGGCCACCCCGTGGCCCGTGGGGGTGTGGCCCAGTCGGGACATCAATGGTCCTGTCAGGAGACCGGAGAGCACCGGGGCGACCAGGACGAACCAGGTCCCCAAAGGCGCCAGGAGCCCAACCGAGGGCCCCATCGACATGGTGTAGTCGTCAGCTCCGCTCAGCAGCCGGGACCAGGCGTCGATCCCCAGCCGGAACAGCACCGCCCCCAGGCCCGAGGCGAGCCCTACCAGCACTGCCAGGATGTAGAGGCCGAAACGATGATGGCGGAAGAGGCTGCCTGCGCGCCGCGACAGGGGGCCAGACAGCCTCTTCCACACGCGATCCATCAGTGCAGGTTCTCCACCTTGACCGTGAAGGTCTCCTCCTCACCCCGCCCGTCGGCCTGGGAGGACGCTGCGCCGATCCTCCACACCTGCCGGTAGAAGCTGAGCTCAGCCTCATAACGCCGCCGGATGTTCGCCGCCAGACGGAAGCCGTGGCCCTCGCCCTGGAAAACCTCCAAGGCCACCGGTGCGCCGGCCTCCTTGAGGGCCTCGTACATGGCGGTGGCCTGCTCGGCCGGGACGATCGGATCCTCCGAGCCCTGGATGAGCAGCAGCGGAACGTTGATGTCCTCGATGTGGTTGATGGGGCTGCGCTCATCGAGCACCGGGTCGTCGATGTCCTGGGTGCCCACGAGCTGGCCGATGTAGTGCGACTCGAACTTGTGGGTGGTGCGCACCAGCCTCTTGAGATCGGTCACGCCGAAGCAGGAGCTGGCCGCCGTGAACACCGAGGAGCGGGTGATGGCCGACAGCACCGTGAAGCCCCCGGCCGAACCTCCACGGATCGCGATACGGCGTGGGTCCACGAGCCCGGCGTCAACCAGGTGCTGGGCCCCGTTGACACAGTCGTCGACGTCGTAGACGCCCCATTTGCCCTCCAGGGCCTTACGGTAACCCGTCCCGTAGCCCATGGAGCCGCGGTAGTTGACATCCAGGTAGCCGAAGCCCCGACTGGTCCAGTACTGGATACGCAAGTCGTAGCCGGGGACGGCCGTGGCCGTCGGCCCGCCGTGGACGTTGACGATCAGTGGCGCCAGCTCGCCGTCGGGGCCCGTGTGAGAGGCCGAGGTCGGCGGGTAGTAGAAGCCGTGGGCGGTGGCGCCGTCGCTCGTGGGCCAGGAGACCGGCTCGGGGAAGGACACTCCGGCCCCCTCAGGCACGAACTCGCCCGAGCCGCGCAGCACCTGCACGGTGCCGTTCTTGACCTCCACGATGCTGGGCATCGACATCTCGTTGGAGGCCAGCATGACGACGCGACCCGCGTTGGAGGCGACGTTGCCGATCGGCTGCCACCCCACGTTCCACTCCTCGAGCTCCCCGTTGGCGAGCTTGATGGTCCCCAGGTGCGAGATCGCGTCATGGGCCCATGAGGTGATGATGTGCTCGGAGTCGAGCACGTCGAAGGAGTGCGGCCCCAGCTGCCAGGCCGGGTTGGTGAAGGTGGCCTCGGCCGGGTGCAGGGGCCGGGTGCGCAGCTTCTCCGACCAGCCGGCGCGGTTGGTGCCGCGCACCGGGAAGCCCTCGGTGCGGTAGAGGTTCCAGAAGCCCGAGGCGTTGGAGCCGTGCACCAGCTCGCACTCCTCGGTCCAGCGGGGCTCGGAGACCGAGTGCCCGTCGCCGCCATCCACCCGCGTCTGCTCGCCGAGAGTCCCGTCCTGGCCGAGGTCTCCCACGTGCAGGCAGGCGTTGTCCCACGGCATCCCCGGGTGGTCCCAGGTGATCCAGGCCAGGTGCTCGCCGTCGGGGGACAGCGTCGGGGCGACCACGAAGTCCGTACCCGACACCAGCGTGCGCACGCGGGAGTCATCGCGGGCGGCCGAGCCGTCCAGAGGAATCGCCACCAGGGTGTTCACGGCCTCGCCGTCGCCTCGGTGGTCCTCGCGGACGGCGTAGACCAGGCCCCGGCCCGTGTCGATCTCCAGGTCGCCGTGTCGTACGTCGCCGTAGATCGTGAGCGGGACCAGGCCGCGCATGCGGTGCGTCACGTCGTACCGGTAGAGGCGCCCGTCCCCGGCGTGCGAGACCACGATGATCCCACTGTCGACGGCGTAGGCCCGCCCTCCGTACTCGTGCACCCGGGTGCGCACATCGACCAGCTCGTCGGCGGGCGTCAGCGGAAGCACCTCACCGATCTGGCCGTCGCCGTTGCGGCGAAGCAGCACGTTGCGGCCCGCCTGCGAGGCGCGCTGCTCCACCCAGTAGGTGTCTGCGCCGTCCACACGGACCTGGGAGAGCAGGACCGTCCGGGTCGTGATGGTGCCTGGAGTGATGGGCGAGGGCCAGGTACCGAAAGGGGCTGTGGTGCTCATGGTTCCTCCTGGAAGGCAGTCCTAAGGGGCGGTCGGGCGATCGGAACGACGCCGTGGAGCGGTGGGCGCGGACGGCTCGACACCCAAGGCATACAGTACGTGCTCAGCCGTGACCCGCGTGACACGCGGCCGCACAGTGGTCGGCGTGGCTCTATGCCGAGCGCCCTTGGACCGCTCAGGAGCGTCTATCCGGGGAGCCGTGCACGGTCACCGGGGCGGGGAAGGTCGGGGAAGGGACCGCGTCAGGTGACACCTGCGCCGCGCCAACGGCTACCCTGTTCCGAGTGCCGCTCGGCGACCCGCCGGCTTGCTCATGAGCGGCACGAACGACTCGTCACCACCTTCCTCAAGGAGGCGCACCGTGCCAGCAGCTGCTGAGCGCCCTGGAGGGCCCACCGGCAAGGCGCTCCTGCCCTGCATGCGCAAGCCCGCCGACCTCGATCGGCTCACCAGCGAACAGCTGGTGATGCTCGCCTCGGAGATCCGCCAGTATCTTGTCGCCTCAGTGGCGCGCACCGGCGGCCACCTCGGCCCCAACCTCGGCGTCGTCGAGCTGACGATCGCACTGCACCGGACCTTCCGCTCACCGCGGGACACCATCGTGTTCGACACCGGGCACCAGGCCTACGTCCACAAGCTGCTCACCGGCCGTCAGGACTTCACTCATCTGCGAGAGCGGGGCGGCCTGTCCGGCTACCCCTCGCGCGCCGAGTCCGTCCACGACGTCGTGGAGAACTCCCACGCCTCCACCTCCCTGTCCTGGGCTGACGGCATCGCCCGGGCCAACCACCTGCAGGGCCACGACGAGCGCCACGTCGTCGCCGTCATCGGGGACGGGGCCATGACCGGGGGAATGGCCTGGGAGGCCCTGGACAACATCGCCGACTCCTCGGATCGCCACCTGGTCATCGTCGTCAACGACAACGGCCGCTCCTACGCCCCCACCATCGGGGGACTGGCCCACCACCTCGACGCGCTGCGCACCAATCCCGGCTACGAGCGCGTCCTGTCCGGGATCAAGCGCACCCTCCTGTCGCAGGGCGTCCCCGGCCGGGCCGCCTTCGACGCCCTGCACGGCCTCAAACAGGGGCTCAAGGACGTCCTCGTCCCCTCGGCCTTCTTCGAGGACCTGGGGATCAAGTACACCGGCCCGGTCGACGGCCACGACATCACGGCAGTCGAGTTCGCCCTCACTCGCGCCCGCGAGTACGCCGAACCGGTCATCGTCCACGTCATCACCGAGAAGGGGCGGGGCTACACCCCGGCCGAGGAGCACGTCCCCGACCGCTTCCACGCCGTGGGGAAGATCCATCCCGAGACCGGCTTGCCGGTGGTGGCAGAGCGCTTCGGCTGGACCGCCGTCTTCGCCGAAGAGATCCTCTCCCTGGCCCGCGGTGACAAAAGGATCGTCGGGGTCACCGCCGCCATGCAGGCCCCGGTGGGTCTCCAGCCCCTGGCCGATGCGATGCCTACGCGGGTCGTCGACGTCGGCATCGCCGAGCAGCACGCGCTGACCTTCTCCGCCGGGCTCGCCTTCGCCGGCATGCACCCGGTGGTGGCCCTCTACGCGACCTTCCTCAACCGCGCCTTCGACCAGGTGCTCATGGATGTCGCCCTGCACCGGGCGGGAGTGACGATCGTCCTGGACCGGGCCGGAATCACGGGAACCGACGGGGCCAGTCACAATGGCATGTGGGACATGGCACTCCTGGCGCACGTCCCGGGCCTGCGCCTGGCAGCCCCCCGCGATGAGGCGACGCTGCGCGAGAGCCTGCGCACGGCCGTGAGCATTGACAACGCCCCCACCGTCGTGCGCTACCCCAAGGGCGCGCTGCCCGAGCCATTGACCGCGTTGCGCCGCCTCGGTTCGGGAGAGGAGGACCCAGGGCGCCGTGAGGAGGCGGCGCACGAGGACGCCCAGCCGGCCCCCTGTGCCTTCGACGTCGTCGACGTCCTGCTCGAGAGTCTGCGGCCGACTGGCGCCGCGCGCATCCTGCTGGTGGGGGTGGGCGCCATGGCCGCCGAGGCCTATGAGGCCGGCCGGCTCCTCCAGCAGGAGGGCCGCGCCGTCACCGTGGTGCATCCGCACTGGGTCATCCCGGCTCCGGCTCCTCTCGTGGCGGCCGCCGCCGACGTCGATGTCGTCGTCGTGGTCGAGGACGGGTTGGTCGATGGGGGTATCGGTTCCCAGCTGCGTGACGCGGTCGAGGAGTACCAGGCCGCCCGCAGCGGTACAGGAGGCTCGCCGGTCTTCCGCCGCATCGGTATTCCCCGACGGTTCGTTGACACGGCCACCCGCGCTCAGCTGATGGAGGACTTCGGCATGCGCGCGGTCGATATCGCCCAGGCGGCCCGCAGAGCGGCCGACGGCGTCGCAGGTGCCCGCACCGACCAGGACCTTGGGGCCGAGTAGGGAGGCGGAGACGGCGCCTCGGCTCCGGTCCCCGGCCAGGGACCAGGAGCCGTTGGGACACCTGTCCTAATCGCCTTGGTCGGACGACGTGCGCAGAACGCGGCTCCATTCGTCTCCGTTGCCGAAGGCCGGACGGGGTTATCGGCCGGGGACGCACTTCCTTCCAGAGGGTTGATATAAGGACTTATGTCCTGGATTGCGGTGGCGTTGATCGGCCTGTGAGTCATCTAACCGACTCTTCTTGGGACCAGTGGCCCACAAACCATCCTTTGGGTTCTAGTCTGAGACCGACGGCGCGCCGATGTGCCGCCTCGCCTCACAAGGGCGATCGCAACCGGGTGGCTCTCCGGTCACCCACATGAGGAGGGCACGGATGACCACTGAGGTCACAACATCTGCCACCACGGCGAGCGGCAATGACGCCTGGGAGGGCTTCGTCACCGGACCGTGGACCGAGGACATTGACGTCCGCGACTTCATCCAGCGCAACTACACCCCCTACGATGGCGACGCCTCGTTCCTCGCCGGCGCCACGGACAAGACCCTGCGCCTGTGGGACACCCTGGAGAAGAACTACCTCTCCGAGGAGCGCAAGGTCCGCATCCTCGACGTCGACACCCACACTCCCGCTGACATCGACGCGTTCCCGGCCGGCTACATCAGCGAGGATGACGACGTCATCGTTGGCCTGCAGACGGACTCCCCGCTGCGCCGTGCCATGATGCCCAACGGCGGCTGGCGCATGGTGGAGACCGCCATCAAGGAGGCGGGCAAGGAGGTCGACCCCGAGGTCAAGAAGATCTTCACCCGCTACCGCAAGACCCACAACGACGCGGTCTTCGACATCTACACCCCGCGCATCCGCGCGGCGCGCTCGAGCCACATCATCACCGGCCTGCCCGATGCCTACGGCCGTGGCCGCATCATTGGTGACTACCGCCGTGTGGCGCTCTACGGCGTCGACTTCCTCATCGAGCAGAAGCAGAAGGCCAAGGACGCCGTAGCGGACGAGCCCTTCTCCGAGCACTGGGCCCGCTACCGCGAGGAGCACTCCGAGCAGATCAAGGCGCTCAAGAAGCTCAAGGTGATGGCCGCCTCCTACGGCTACGACATCTCCGGCCCGGCCAAGAACTCCCATGAGGCGGTCCAGTGGACCTACTTCGCCTACCTGGCCTCCGTGAAGTCCCAGGACGGTGCCGCCATGAGCATCGGCCGCCTGTCCGCCTTCCTGGACATCTACTTCGAGCGGGACCTGCGCAACGGGGTCATCGACGAGTCCCGCGCCCAGGAGCTCATCGACAACATCGTCATGAAGCTGCGCATCACGCGCTTCCTGCGCACCATCGACTACGACCAGATCTTCTCCGGTGACCCCTACTGGGCCACCTGGTCGGACGCCGGTTTCGGTGAGGACGGTCGTGCCCTGGTCACCAAGACCTCCTTCCGCCTGCTGCAGACCCTGCGCAACCTCGGGCCGGCCCCGGAGCCGAACATCACGATCTTCTGGGACGAGAACCTGCCGCAGGGCTACAAGGACTTCTGCGCCCTGATCTCGATCACGACCTCCTCCATCCAGTACGAGGCCGACGAGCAGATCCGCGAGCACTGGGGGGACGACGCCGCCATCGCCTGCTGCGTGTCCCCGATGCGCGTGGGCAAGCAGATGCAGTTCTTCGGCGCTCGCGTCAACTCCGCCAAGGCCCTGCTCTACGCCATCAACGGTGGCCGTGACGAGATGACCGGCAAGCAGGTCGTCACCGGTCTGCCCGGCATCGAGGGCGATGGCCCCCTCGACTTCGACGAGGTCTGGGACAAGTACGAGAAGATGCTTGACTGGGTGGTGGCCACCTACGTCGAGGCCCTCAACATCATCCACTACTGCCACGACCGCTACGCCTACGAGGCCATCGAGATGGCGCTGCACGACTCCGAGATCGTGCGCACCATGGGCTGCGGCATCGCCGGCCTGTCGATCGTGGCCGACTCGCTGGCGGCCATCAAGTACGCCAAGGTCACCCCGGTTCGCGACGAGACCGGCCTGGTGGTCGACTACGTCACCGAGGGCGACTTCCCGATCTACGGCAACGACGACGACCGCGCCGACGACATCGCCGCCACCGTGGTCCACACGATCATGTCGAAGATCAAGGCCCAGCCCTTCTACCGGGATGCCATCCCGACGCAGTCGGTGCTGACGATCACCTCCAACGTGGTCTACGGCAAGGCAACCGGCTCCTTCCCCTCAGGGCACCAGAAGGGCACCCCCTTCTCGCCCGGAGCCAACCCGGAGAACGGGATGGACACCCACGGAATGGTCGCCTCGATGCTCAGCGTCGGCAAGCTCGACTACAACGACGCCCTCGACGGCATCTCGCTGACCAACACGATCACCCCGCAGGGACTGGGCCGCACTCTCGACGAGCGCGTCGCCAACCTCGTGGGCATCCTCGACGCAGGCTTCGTCCCCGACGACTGCGCCGAGATCTGATCGAGCCGCTCGCCCGGCCGATCACACCGCAGCAATTTCTCACACATCGATAACATCACCTCAGAAAGGGGCCATCATGGCCACGTACGAAGAGCGCCTCGCCTCCATGAAGGCACAGCGTCAGGACAACGGCGGCGTCAAGGGCCTGTACCACGCCAACATCAACGTCCTGGACCGCAACACCCTCGAGGACGCGATGGAGCACCCGGAGAACTACCCGAACCTCACGGTTCGTGTCTCCGGCTACGCCGTCAACTTCGTCAAGCTGACTCGTGAGCAGCAGCTTGACGTTCTTCACCGCACCTTCCACTCCCAGGCCTGAGCCCTGGAGCACGGCGAGCGGTCATGACGCAGGCCACGACGACCGTGCGCGACGGCGGTCGGGACCAGGACTTCCTGGCCCCGGCCGCTCGCTTGCGCGGTGCGGGTATCGGCGGGCTCGAGGAGCTGACGGATCTTCAACGCTCGGAGCGCCTGGCCCGGATGCGCGATGGCGACCTGGGCTCGATCCACTCCTGGGAGCTCGTGACCGCGGTGGACGGTCCCGGCACCCGGATGACGGTCTTCCTCAACGGATGCCCCCTGCGGTGCCTGTACTGCCACAATCCTGACACCTTCCTCATGAAGGACGGGGAACCGGTGGAGGCGTCGGAGCTTCTCCGTCGCATGCGCCGCTACCGGGGGGTGTTTCGCGCGTCCAAGGGCGGGATCACCCTGTCGGGCGGTGAGGTCCTCATGCAGCCGGCCTTCGCGGGCAAGCTCCTGGCCGGGGCCAAGAAGATGGGCATCCACACCTGCATCGACACCTCAGGGTTCCTGGGCGCCAATGCCAGCGATGAGATGCTTGATGACATCGACCTGGTCCTGCTCGACGTCAAGAGCGGTGACGAGGAGACCTACAAGAAGGTGACGGGGCGCTCCCTGGCTCCGACCATCACCTTCGGGGATCGTCTGGCGGCTAAGGGGATCGAGATCTGGGCCAGGTTCGTGCTGGTTCCCGACCTGACGGACGACCCTGAGAACGTCCACAATGTGGCCCGGATCATCGAGCGCTGGGGCTCGGTCAGCCGTGTCGAGGTGCTGCCCTTCCACCAGATGGGTACCGACAAGTGGGACGCCCTGGGACTGACGTACCAGCTTCGTGACACCAGGCCCCCGGAGCCGGAGCTGGTGGAGTCCACTCGCGCCATCTTCCGTTCCTACGGTTTCGAGGTTCACTGAGGCCTGCGCAGGCCACTGGTTTCTCGAGCCGAGCTCCCTGGGGCGAGACGTCCGTCGTGCGCCGTCCACGTCACCGTGGGCGGCGCACTGTGGTAGGCGCTGGGCCGGGCGACCTGTCAGCCCAGTGCTGCCGCGAGGGCGGGGGAGGCCTGCTCGATCTGCCACGGTCTGGTTCCCATGGCGGCCAGGCGCTCACTGATCTCCTGAGCGGTGATTCTGCTGGTCCGTCCGGCCTCGATCTCCTCGCCGAGGTCCCAGGCCAGGTGACGTTGGCACCCGGGGGTCAGGAGGAGCTCCTGGGGCACGCGGATTTCCTCAGCGTGCCGCCTGATGGCGCCGCGTACGTCGGTGAGCAGCTCGGCGGCCGCGGCGTGGTGGCGCTGCCACGTGCGCGGGTGGGGGAGCTCGCCGGGCGCCAGTGGCGCGCGGGTGGGGGGAAGCTCGTCGTCGGGCAGCTCCAGGGCGCGTTCGATGGCTCTCCACCAGCGTTCCTGGTTCTGGCGGGCCTGGCGGGAGGAGAACTCCTTGAGGGCGCTCATCTTGCGTCGTGATCGGGGCCGGGCGACGGCGGCGGCGACGAGCGCCTGGTGGGGCAGGACCTTGGAGGGGGTGCGGTCGAGCTCTGCGGCCAACTGCTCGCGCGAGTTCCACAGCTCGCGCAGGATGGCCAGTGAGCGGGGGGAGCGTACGGCGCTTCCTGCTCGTGGGGTCTTGCGCCATGGGTCGACCTTGGCCGGCCTGGCCGGTTTGGTGCGCACGTGCTCGAACTCCTGGGCGGCCCACTGCTCCTTGCCGGCTGCTTCGAGCTCAGTGGCCAGGGCGTTGCGCAGGTCGATGAGCAGCTCGACGTCGAGGGCGGCGTAGGTGAGCCAGGAGGTGGGCAGGGGCCGGGTGGACCAGTCCGCTGCCGCGTGGTCCTTGGCCAGGCGCAGTCCCAGTGTCTCCTCGATGACGGCGCCGAGCCCCACGTGCTGGCGGCCCAGGAGGCGGGCTGCCAGCTCGGTGTCGAACAGGGAGGCGGCCTTCAGGCCGAGCGCAGTCAGGCAGGGGATGTCCTGGTCGGCGGCGTGGAGGATCCACTCGGGTCCGTCGAGGGCTGTGGCCAGCTCGGTCAGGGGCCCGGTGGTGACCGGGTCGATGAGAAGGGTGCCGACGCCGTCTCGTCGGAGCTGGATGAGATAGGCGTCCTGTCCGTAGCGGAAGCCGGAGGCCCGTTCGGCGTCGACGGCGACGGGGCCCTGTCCTCCCGCCAGGAGCTGAGCAGCTCGGTTCAGCTGGGTGGGGGTGGCGGTGATCTCGGGGAGCCCGTCCCGGGGGTGGGGGTAGTCGACGATGTCGTGCGGGTTGATGGGGTTGTCCGTCGTCCCGGGGGGGACGGCTGGGCGGGGCACGGCCGAGGACACGACTGGGCGGGGCACGGCCGAGGGCACAGCTGGGCGGGGCACGGCCGAGGGCACAGCTGGGCGGGGCACGGCCGAGGGCACAGC
>ERZ772940.569-NODE-569-length-16195-cov-2.89071_pt1 | contig 16195 bp, 13 predicted proteins | sample MGYA00511682_ERZ772940 | MGnify/ENA primary metagenome ERZ772940 (study PRJEB29015, sample SAMEA2737922) | human oral metagenome | biome: human oral; feature: human-associated habitat; material: dental | place: China | collected 2031 ... | reverse complement strand
AAGGTTTCCGGGCTGGATCCCTACCACATCGGTCAGGTGGCCGGTCGCCAGCTGCCCATCCTCTCCATCATCGTGCCCTTCTGGCTGGTGGCCATGATGGACGGCATGCGTGGCATCCGCCAGACCTGGCCCGCCGTGCTGGTGGCAGGCGTCTCGTTTGCCATCACCCAGTTCCTCACCGCCAACTTCATCGGCCCCGAACTGCCCGATGTCACCTCCGCGCTGGTCAGCCTGGTCTGCCTGTCACTGTTCCTGAAGAAGTGGCAGCCCGAGGAGATCTTCACCTTCGACGGCATGAAGAAACCCACGAAGCGCCATGAGGCCGAATACACCACCGGCCAGATCCTGAAGGCCTGGTCGCCGTTCGCCATCCTCACCGTCTGCGTCAGTCTCTGGACGCTGAAGGGCCTGCAGAACGTGCTCGACGCAGCCACCATCAAGATCCAGTGGCCCGGCCTGCACAATCTGGTCATGAAGGCTGCCCCGATCGTGGCCGAGCCCACGGCCTACGCCGCAGAATTCAAGCTGAACCTGCTCGGCGCTGTCGGCACCTCCATCCTGCTGGCCGCCCTCATCTCGGCCGCCCTGCTGCACATGCGCATTCCCAGCGTCATCAAGACCTTCTTCGAGACGCTGCTCGAACTGCGCCTGTCCATCCTCTCCATCGGCCTGGTGCTGGGCTTTGCCTTCGTGGCCAACTACTCGGGCCTGTCGTCCACGCTGGCCCTGGTGCTGGCTGGCACCGGTGCGGCCTTCCCGTTCTTCTCGCCCTTCCTGGGCTGGATCGGCGTCTTCCTCACCGGCTCCGACACTTCGGCCAACGCCCTGTTCGGCTCGCTGCAGGCCAGCACGGCACACCAGATCGGCGTCACGCCTGAACTCACCGTGGCGGCCAACACCACGGGTGGCGTCACCGGCAAGATGATCTCGCCGCAATCCATCGCCATCGCCTGCGCCTCGGTGGGTCTGGAAGGCAAGGAATCCAACCTGTTCCGCTTCACGGTCAAGCACAGCCTCATCTTCTGCGTCTTCGTGGGTCTGCTCACGGTGCTGCAGGCGTATGTGCTGCCCTGGTCCCTGCACTTCTTCCAGAAATGACCCTCCCACGCCTCGGGGAGCCTGACACGCCCCCGAGGCCATGAGGGATGATGCAGTCACTGTATCCTCTATCAGACTCGTCATCCCTCACCCTCGACCGCGCCATGGATATCCTCTCCCGCCTTTATCGCCTGCCCACGGGGCGTTTCCATTACACGCTGCTGGGACTCATCGGCGTCGGCTGGCTGTTCGACGCCATGGACACGGGCCTCGTGTCCTTCGTGCTGCCCACGCTCAGTCAGCAGTGGCAGCTCACGCCGGCGCAGTCGGGGTGGATCGTCAGTGTCGCCTTCGTGGGCATGGCGCTAGGCGCCGTGGCCAGCGGCTGGGCCGCTGACCGCTTCGGCCGCCGCAATGTCTTCGTGGGCACCATGGTGCTCTACAGCATCGCCACCGGCCTGTGCGCGCTTTCGCCCAGCCTGCCCGTCCTGCTGTTCTGCCGATTCTGGGTGGGCTTCGGACTGGGTGGCCAGCTGCCGGTGGCCGTCTCGCTGGTCAGCGAATTTGCGCCCCCCGCAGTGCGCGGCCGGCTGATCGTGCTGCTGGAAAGCTTCTGGGGCCTGGGCTGGCTGGCCGCCGCGCTGGCCTCGTGGGGCTTCATTCCGCACTTCGGCTGGCACAGTGCATTCTGGATCGGTGCGCTGCCCATCTTCTATGCCCTCTGGGTCTGGAAAAAGCTGCCTGAATCCGTGCCCTACCTGCTGGCCCGGGGCCGGGTGGACGAGGCCCACGCCCTGGTCTCGCGCCTTGAAGCCCAGGCCGGCCTGCCCGTCGTGGCAGAAGCTGTCGTGGCCGCCACCGCCACCCATGAGCCCATCCGTTTCGGACAGCTCTGGAAGCCGCCCTTTGCCCGCCGCACCCTCATGCTGTGGCTGATCTGGTTCGGCATCGTGTTCTCGTACTACGGCATCTTCACCTGGCTGCCCAAGCTGCTGGTAGAGCAGGGACACACCGTGGTCAAGACCTTCGAGTACATGCTGGTGATGATCCTGGCCCAGCTGCCCGGCTATTTCTCGGCAGCCGTGCTCGTGGAACGGATCGGCCGCAAGGCCACGCTGGCCTCGTTCCTGTTCGCCTGCGCCGCATGCGCCTGGTTCTTCGGCCAGGCCACCACCCCCACCACCATCCTGCTGTGGGGGTCCCTCATGTCCTTCTTCAATCTGGGGGCCTGGGGCGTGCTGTACACCTACACCCCCGAGCTGTACCCGGTGCGTTTCCGGGCCTTCGGCTCCGGCTGGGCAGGCGCCATCGGCCGCATCGGCGGCATCGTGGCACCACTGGCGGTGGCCGCACTGGTGGGCGGTGCCAACGGCTTCGCCCACATCTTCGGCATGTTCACCGCCGTGCTGCTGGCCGTGGTCGTGACCATTCTGGTGCTGGGTGAGGAGACCCGCGGCCGCTCGCTGGAAGACATCAGCGACTGACGCTCATGCATGCCGCGCATGACGGCATGAGGGCAGCGTCTAACTACAAAAACGCACATTGATACCGGTACGGCGCGCCGGTAACGTCCCTGCCATCGCACCCCCAGGGACAACATCATGCAACCCCATACCCTGTCCTCTTCGCTGGCCATCGACGCCCCGGGATCCCGGGGCAGCCAGACACGATTCGGTCGCGAATCATATACGCCCGTCCAGCGCAACCCGGCACCCGCCGACACGCAACCGCCGGCCGCGCGTCCGCCCTGGTACCGTCAGGAAGACGGCTGGGCCATCTTCATCGGCCTGGGCATGGTGGCGCTGGCCAGTCTGGCGCTACTGGCCGGCGAATCCGGTGCGCTCAAGCTCGTTACCGTGAAGTTCGGCAGCTGGCGCACGCCCGGCGAAGGTCTGGCCGCCCTCAGCAAGGCGCTGCCCTCGCTCATCTACCTGTATGCGCTGCTGCTGGTACCGCTGTCCATCGGCGCCGCCCGCATCGGCTACAACGTCACGAAATTCGGCAAGGGCCTGCTGGCGCTGTATGGGCTGGCCGTGCTGGTCACGCTGCTGGCCAGCAACACCTGGTTCAAGGCTGCCCAGCTGGAAGGCCCGCTGGTGGCTCTCTTCGTCGGCCTGGCCATCGGCAACACCGTTCGCCTTCCCGCCTGGCTGCACGAGGCATTGCGCACCGAATACTTCGTCAAGACCGGCATCGTGCTGATGGGTGCCACCCTGCCCTTCACGATCATCCTGCAGGCCGGCCCGGCCGCCATCAGCCAGGCGCTCATCGTCTCCTTCGTCACCTTCGGCAGCATCTATTTCGCCGCGACCCGACTCTTCGGGCTGGATCGCCGTTTCGGCGCGACCCTGGCGGCCGGCGGATCGATCTGCGGCGTCTCCGGCGCCATTGCCATCGGCGGCGCCTGCCGTGCCCGTCCCCAGCACGTCTCGGTAGCCATCTCGCTGGTCATCGTCTGGGCCGTGGCCATGATCTTCATCCTGCCAGCGGCAGCTCGTGCACTAGGCCTTGAACCCGGCATCGCCGGCGCCTGGATCGGTACCTCGGAATTCGCCGATGCTGCCGGCTTTGCCGCCGCCGAAGCCATCGGCCACGAATCGGCCGTTCAGGCCTTCACGCTGATGAAGGTGGTAGGCCGCGACATGTTCGTGGGCGTCTGGGCCTTCCTGGTGGCCATCCTGTCGGTCACGGTGTGGGAACGTCAGTCGCGCGACAGCGCCGAGCGCATCGACCGCCGCGAGATCTGGCGACGCTTCCCGAAATTCATCCTGGGATTCTTCGTGGCCTCACTGCTGACCACGGCTGCCCTCACGCTGCTGGACGGCACGCAGGCCACCGCCTACAGCAAGGAGGTTCTGGGCACGCTCAAGTCGCTGCGCGGCTGGTTCTTCACCCTCACGTTCCTGGCCATCGGCCTGACCACGCGTTTCCGGGAACTGACAGCCGTCGGCATCAAGCCCTTCCTGGCCTTTGCAGTGGGTGTGGCCATCAACGTGCCGGTGGGCTACTTCCTGTCGGTCCACGTATTCGCCGACTTCTGGAACGCGCTCTGATCATGAACACCACGCTCGTCAACCTGCGCACCACCGTCAACAGTGCCACCCATGAGGGCCACCGCGACCTGCTGCTGCAGGCCGCGCTGCTGGCCCAGGGATTTGCCATCGACACCGAGCAGACCGGCCGCAAGGCCAGCCAGAAGCCCCGCTGGCGCGCCACCTCGCACGACATCGACGCCCAGGACATCAAGCACCATCTGCAGGAGCTGGGCTTTGCCGACCACGAGTTCCAGATCCGGATGGAATTCCAGCGCGCCTGGGGCTGCCTGTAACGCTGAGATCGGCCTTGACGACGGCTCAGGTATAGGCCGCCCCATTCGTGTCGCATGGTTAAACTGACGCGGCGCATCGCGCTGCCTGACACGCTGCTGTCCGAGATTCCATCGCCTTGAACGAGGAGCCGCATCATGACCGCATCCACCTCCCAACCCATCGTTGGTCGCATCCTGCACCTGGGGCTCAGCAACTTCCACCGCGCCCACCAAGTGGTCTACCTACAACGCCTGAAGGATCAGGGCGAGACCGGCTGGCTGCTGGCCGGCACCAACATCCGTCCCGACGCCAATCCGCTGCTGGAGGCCCTGGCCGCCCAGGACGGCAATTTCACGCTGGAAACCATCGATCCGCACGGCAAGGTGGAATACCACTGGATCACCGCCATCGATCAGGTGATTCCCTACGATGCCAGCCTGAAGACCATCACCGAACTGGCCACCGATCCGATTACCCGCATCATCTCCTTCACCGTCACCGAAGCCGGCTACTACCTGCTGGAAAACGGCGATCTGGACACCAGCTTCCCCGACCTGAAGGCCGACCTGGAGCGCGTGAAGAAAGGCGAACCGGGCCAGACGCTGTACGGCGCCCTCATCACGCTGCTGCGCGCCCGCAAGCAGGCCGGTGGCGGCCCCATCACGCTGCAGAACTGCGACAACCTGCGCCACAACGGTGATCGGGTGCGGGGTGGTATGCGCGACTTCGCCCAGAAGATCGGTGACACCGACATCCTGACCTGGATCGATGCCAACGTGCGCTTCCCCAACGCCATGGTCGACCGCATCACGCCACGTCCGCCGGCCGAGCTGAAGGCACGCGTCAAGGCCGCCACCGGACGCGACGACAACGCCGCGCTGGGCTCCGAGAGCTATCTGCAATGGGTCATCGAGGACAATTTCGCTGCCGGCCGCCCTGCCTGGGAAAAGGTAGGCGCCGAACTGGTTGCCTCCGTTGATCCCTACGAGGAAGCGAAGATCCGTCTGCTCAATGCCACCCACAGCTGCATTGCCTGGGGCGGCACACTGCGCGGACACACGTACATCCATGAAGGGGCGCGTGATGCGGTGGTGCGCAAGCTGGCCTACGACTACGCCACCGACGACGTGATTCCCTGCCTGTCGGGCCCCGAGAATCCCGTCGATCTGCCGGCCTACCGCGACATGGTGCTGGAGCGCTTCGGCAACGATGCCATCCGCGACACCAACCAGCGCGTCACCGCCGACAGCTTCTCGAAGATCCCGGGCTTCATCCTGCCCACCATCCGCGACCGGCTGGCCCGCAACGAGAGCATCGATTCGGTGGCGGTGCTGCCCGCCCTCTTCCTGGAGTTCCTGAAGCGCTGGCATGCAGAGAAACTGCCCTTCCAGTACCACGACCAGAGCATGGACCCGAAGGCGGCGCACGCCATCGTGCAGGCTGAAGACCCGGTGAAGGCCCTGTGTGCCGACCGCGTGCTGTGGCAGGAACTGGCCGGCGACGCCCGCCTGGAAGCTGCCGTGCGCAAGGCACTGGTACGCGTACAGCAGGAAGTGCTGCCGCAGGTATGATGCCGGTGCGTGCCGGTTCATGCACCATGCCGGTTCGGGCCGTGCTGGCTCCAGCCATGCCGACACCTGTCATCTGGCAACCTGATACGCCAGAACAGTGACGCCGAAAGACCGCTGGCAGAAAGACCCCTGACGGGGTCTGTCACCCGAAGCCCCGGAGCAGATCATTCTGTCCCGGGGCTTTTTGTCCCGAACACCACCCCCCCCGTGCCTCCGTGCGTATTTCCCACCATTGCGCATGGGCAAACGAAGGTGATAGAAAGGCCCTCTGGAAGCTGCGGCAAAAGCCCTGCAGTACCTGCTCCCAGCCTGTCCCTGTGGTTTCATGCATACCTTTCTCAGCGCCCTACCCGTTCTTGCCGTCATTGTCTCGCTGCTGGCGGGCATCTCTGCGCTGCGCGCCGCCTGGCTGGGGCTGGCTGCCACGCTGCTCGCGGTGACAATCTCCTTTCCCGTTCCACCCGAAGCCATCTGGCCTGCGCTGGACCCCCATCGTGCTGGAGGTGTTGCTGATCATCGGTGGGGGGCTATGGATGTCACAGGTACTGCAGCATTCCGGCGCCCAGGCCGAGCTGGCACGCTGGATCCGTGACCGGGCCGGTCCCGGCATCGGCACCGTGCTGCTCATCGTGCACGGCATCACGCCCTTTGCCGAATCGATGACCGGTTTCGGCATTGGCATCACCATCGGCATTCCTCTGCTGGCGCATGCGGGACTGGCACCGCGCAAGGTGGCGCTGCTCGGCCTGCTGGGGCTGTCCACGGTACCCTGGGGCTCGATGGGGCCGGGCACCCTCATTGGCGCCAACATGGCGGGGCTCGGCTTCTACGAGCTGGGCATGGGATCGGCGCTTTACAGCATCATCCCGTTCATCGTCACGGGCGTCGTGGCCGCCTGGCTCGTGGCAGCACCGCAGGAACGCCTGCGGGCATTGCTGCTGGGTACCGGCTCCGGCCTGCTGCTGTCGGTCGTGATCGGCCTGTCCAACTGGCTGTTCGGTACCGCACCCGCCGGGGCACTGGGCTCCTCCCTCATCACCCTGCTGTATCTCGGCCTGGGTGGTCGGGGCCGTGGTGAACTCACGCCAGCGGCCCGGCGATGTCTGCTCACCTATGCACTGCTGCTGGGGGGTGTGCTGGCCGCCACCCTGTGCATCCGGATGCTGGATCTCTCTCCGTCGTGGCGCTATGTGGGCTCACCTGCGCTGTGGCTGTTCGTGGCCACGGCCTGGTTCACGCGTGGCCGGCTGGATGCCCTGCCCGGAAAAAATGCCTGGCATTCATGGCAACGGGTGGCACCCGTCACCGGGCTGTTCATCCTGGTGGGCATCGTCATGGCCATTTCCGGCATGGCAACCTATCTGGCACACACACTGGCCGAAGGGGGACGTGTCTATCTGGGCATCGGCCCATTCGTGGGTGCCGTCAGCGGCTTCATTACCGGTTCGACTTCGGGGGCCAACGCCATGCTGGCCACCACACAGGCAGAAATCGCCCGGGCGCTGCACGTGGATGTGCTGGCCTTTCTGTCGATCCACAATGTGGCGGCCGCCTTCCTGCTGATGGCATCACCCAGCAAGGTGGAACTGGCCGTACAGCTGGCACCGCAAGGTGCCCAGCAGGAACTGCGCTGGGTGCAAGTCAGCGTGCTGGCCGTGGGGGTGGTGGTGGTCTCGGGCCTGGCAGTGTGTGGTCTGCTGCTGTAGGCCACCTTCATGAAAGCGCTGATCACCTTCCCTGGTGATCAGCATCTTTCTGTCGAACGTGCCGATGTCGGCCCGCTGCTGGCACAGCCGTGGAAACGGCACGGGGCAACGGCAACACCCGTAACGGCAAGGGACACATCAATACCCATACCGATATTTAGATTCACACCCGAATGATCTCGGATTCACACGCCACCGGAAAACTCACCGAGTTGGCAATGAAGCATGCCTTGTGTGCATCATGATGCAGGGCGCGCGCCTTTTCTTCATCAGCGCTGGCGCTGATGGTGACATGGGGCTTGAGAATGGCCGACACGAAACGCCCTGCCGTTTCATCCATCACGGCTTCTGCCGAATCTTCGTACGACAGCACGATCACGCCATTGACGGCGCACAGGTGCAAATACCAGAGCTTGTGGCAGGCCGACAATGATGCCAGCAGAAATTCCTCCGGATTCCAGCGTGACGCATCTCCCCGAAAGGCCGGGTCTGCCGATCCGGCGATATCCGGCTTGCCATAGGCCGACAGGGTAAAGGAACGCTCATAATCCGTGTAGGCTGAAGTCCCCTCACCCGTGTTGCCGGTCCACTCGATGTGTGTACGGTAATGGTGCAGTTTCATGGTCGTCTCCCGTTGGCAGATCAGTGGATGTCCATGTGGGTACGGCGCCCAGGAAAAGAACTCCGACACGATCTGGCACGATCCTGCCCGCGCTCCCGGCGCTCCGGTCTCCAGCTCCGGTGCCCAGCCTCCCCACCTTTCAGAGTCTAATCCTGCCACCCGTCGGTCCACGCCAGAAACCACGATCCGACCCTCCCCTTGTATCATGGGGCATTGCCCCCATGTCTGCACTGCCCGTGCGCCGCCCGCTTTGCGCTGTATGCAGCCCGCTGCCCGATATACGCCGCACGCTGCCTGCGCCCGTCAGTACGCCGGTCACTGCACCGTACAAAGCACATGGGGAAATCCCATGCCCGGCAGCACCGTTTCAACGATCGTTTGCCTGTTTCCTTTTACGGGTAACGCCCGTCTTTCTTCTTCGCTCTGCACAAGCGCCGCCATGAGAATCGATATCTGGTCCGACATCATCTGCCCGTTCTGCTACATCGGCAAACGCAAGCTGGAGCTGGCGCTTGCCCAGACCGGCATCGAAGCCGACATTCACTGGCACAGCTTCGAGCTGAACCCCAACGCGCCACAAACCTACGGCATGCCACTGCAGGGTGTGCTGAACGCACTCTACGGCATGGGTGAACAGCAGGCGCTGGCCGTGCTGAACCATGAGGAACAGGCCGCGCGCGAGGTGGGGCTGGACTTCCAGTGGCGCATCGCCAAACCGGGCAACACCTTCAACGCACACCGGCTGCTGCATCTGGCCCGGAACATGGGACTGGGGCTACAGGCCAAGGAGCGCTTCCTGCGCGCCTATTTCTCCGAAGGGCAGGACATCGGCGACAAGGCCGTATTGCGTGCACTGGCCATCGACGTGGGGCTGAACCCCGCCGAAGTGGATGATGTGCTGGACACCGACCGCTTCGACCGCGCCGTACGTGCCGATGAACAGCAGGCCCAGCAGCTGGGCATTCAGGGGGTGCCGTACTTCCTCATCGACGGCGAGGCCGTCATCTCGGGTGCCCGCGAGGTGGAGGAGTTCGTGCGGGTGCTGACGCTGCAGCAGGAAAAGGCGAAGGCACGTACGCAGGCCGGGGCAGCCGAAGAAAACGCTGCCACCCAAAATGGTGGCAATGCCGCGCCGGACGCCGGTGCCGGTGCCGGTGCCGGAGATGCATCATCCGGTGCACCGGTCATCTGTGACAATGGCGTATGTGAAGTGAAGCGCTGACTATAGCGCTCAGTCGCAATTCACATGGCGAGGTGTGGACATCACCGAGCCATTCATGGCGGCGGCAAATGCCACATAGGCTTCCTGGCGCTCAGGGGTGTTGAGCGTCAGTTCCCGGATTTTCTTTCTGCGCTGGTCCAGCAGCGGCTCTCCATAGGTCTTGAACAGGCATTCCATGGAATTGAGCATCTGGTCCGCGGCATCCCGCACCTGGGCCGGATCATGCCTGTCTGCCATCATCTGGGCAACCACGCCACGATGGTAGATGGCCAGCACCTTTTTTTGCGCGGCAGTGCCGTGCGCAGAACGTGCGTGTTGCATCTCGCTCTCTTCACAAAGGATGGTGGGAGCGTGGCAGTATCTTCGGCCGTCTGTGTGGCTTCATCATCGCCCGGCCGCAAGGTCTGTGTGATGGGACAGGCAGCATTCGTTGCCGCTCCTCCCCTTCAGGGCTAGACTGCAACGCAAAAAGCAAAAGATGGTTTCGCTTTCAGTCTGCTGACCCACGGGAGGACGGACACATGGCAAAACTGCAAGGCAAAAGCACCCTGATCACGGGCGCAGCAGCGGGGCTGGGCAAGGGCATCGCCGAAGTCTACGCAAAATATGGCGCCCGGCTGTGCCTGGCCGATACATCCCCGGACGTGGATGCCACCGCACAGGCACTGCGTGATACCTATGGTGCCGAGGTGATCACCGCCATCGTGGATGTGTCGCAACGTACCGACATGCAGGCCGCCGTGGCACGTACCCTGGCGCAGTTCGGTAGGCTGGACATCGTCTGCTGCAATGCCGGCGTTGCACGTCTCGCGCCCTTCGAGGCCATGTCCGACGAGCTGCTGGACCTGCACATCAACGTCAACATCCGCGGTGTCTGGAACACCTGCCAGGCGGCCATCGGCCCGATGCTGAAACAGGGCGGAGGTGTCATCGTCATCGCTTCTTCCGTCACGGGCGACATCGTGGCCGATGCAGGCGAAGCCGCCTACGCGCTGAGCAAGTCTGCACTGGTTGGTCTGACCAAGGCGCTGGCGGTGGAGTATGCGGCCCGCAATATCCGCGTCAACTGCACGCAGCTGGGCTATGCCCGCACCCCCATGGTCGAGAAGATGGCCCTGGAATCCAACCCGTCAGACCCGGAAAGCGCCATCCGCGCCATTGCCAGCGGTGTCCCGATGGGAAGGCTGGCCGACCCGCGCGAGGTGGGAGAACTCTTTGCCTTCCTGGGCAGTGACGAGTCTTCGTATCTCACGGGGTCGCAGATCGTCATCGATGGTGGAAGTACGCTGCCGGAGACGGTGAGTATGGGGACGAACTAGCAGGCTGTTGAAATACTGGCCCAAATGTATCTCCTGGACCGTCGACGCCCGTGTAAATCAACGATCTACGCGATGCAAATTCCCGCGCAAAGCCGTTGGCGAGGTATTGGCACGTGTCCAGAAGGACGTGGTTCCGGGCTGATACCCAGACAGAACGCACCATGGTGTGCCGCATGGCGCGCAGCCGACAGACTGTCTTCTTTTCGACAGTCTGCTGATTTGCAAGCCTGAAGGAACCGGTCCCCGGTCATTTCCCGGGAACCGGTTTTTTATTGGCGCGCCGTCATCCAGGCTTCCACAGATGGCTCCAGACAACGGGAACCGGCTGCATGCAGCACTTTCAAGTCTGTGCGTACCACCCAATTTCATGGGGAGTGCCGATGTCCGGATGCAATTCTTTGCAACCATCGTTGCAAGGCATGACCAACAATCTGCCGTCCTCAAGGCAGACATCATGCAGGATCTCGAACATATGAAATACATTCAGGCCCATTCGTGCAAGCGTGCACACGGAACGTATGCGTGCACACACATGCCTGAATGAAAACGTTGTCCGATAAATACATCCAGCCTTTCCGTGTTCTACGAAGTGCCCGGACGCATCGCTCTACAGTGATCTTCGGCGCTGGCGACCTTCCGCCAGACTCCATATCGTTAACAGCCGCCAAGGATCACTCATGTCCATACGCACATTCCTTCCATCTTCGCCCAGCTCTGCCTCTCCCGGTACGCCTCACGAATGCTTCCACACGCCCATCACGTCGCCTGCACGCCGTCACCCCGGTCGCCCTCTGGCGCTGCTGATGATGCTGTCCCTGGCTGCCTGCGGCGGCAGTGGATCGGGTGATGCCGGACAGCCTGCCCAGCTGACGCAGAAAGCCGACACGGCGGTTCTTTCCAGCAGCCCGGCAAGCAATACCTCAAGCAGCGAGAGCACGCGCCCGAGTGCTGACGCTGCCGGCAATGCTGCCACCGCAGCCGATCCCTCGACGAACAGCACGCCCACCACGATCGCCTCCGAAGCAGGGGCCGTGACTGCCGCCACGCCATCGACCAACGCTGCTGCGACCGGAACCCCTGCTGCCGGCACGCCGTCCACCCAAACCTCCGCGACAGAGACCACGGGTGCCAACACACCATCGGCCAGCACCACGGCAACCGAGACTGCCTCTGGCGCAACACCCGCTGCCCCAGAAACCACCCCAACGCCGGCAGCGGACACGGCAGCAGCCACCCAGGACGCGGCGCCAGCCGCTGCAACACCGGCTGCAACACCGGCTGCAACACCGGCTGCAACACCTGCTGCAACACCCGCGGCAACACCTGCTGCGACGCCCGCCGCTGCACTGGGTGAACTGGTCGGCGACCGGGAAATTCGCTCGGACGTGGTCCTGGCAGCCCTGCTGGACCATGCAACCACCAAGGACCAGGCCCCTGCCACGGATGCGGCCCGAGAGCTGATTCCCACGGAAAAGGGTGGCATTGAACTCACGAAACCCAAACTGGCCAGTGAGGACCCGCAGCCCCTGCTGAAGCTGGATGTGGGCATTCAGCCGTCGACCGACAGTACATTCCAGCAACCGTACACCTATCGTGCACATGCTGAAGCCCAGCCCGGCCAGACCGGCAAGGCAGCTTTCAACGCTGTGACCTGGGAGCTGGGCCTGTCCAGTGACCAGGCTGCCGCCGGCCAAGCACTGACAATCGGCAATATCCTGCGATTCACACAGGCGGGTCTCAACGAGGGGAAACCCCTCGTGTTCCGTGCCGTGAGCCCCGGGGGTCGACCGGACAACTCCGCCACGCAGCTTTCGGCAGAGAAGCGGATCTACCGCGGCGGAAGTTTCAAGACATGGGAGACCGAAGACCGGGCGTATGTCGCCGAACTGGACATGAGTCTTCTGGATGGGCCGAACACCTTCCTGCTGGCGCTGAATGTCTCCAAGGCAGGCGGTTCGGAATCCATGGAGATCCGCAGCGCGTGGCGCATTCCGGCAAACTGGAAATCCGGCGATGCGCTCGTCAAGCTGGGCGAGCAGGTGGTTCATGAAACACGCGAGCCGGCATACAACGGCGATGGTGTCCTGTCTGGTACATCCAGCAGCACCGACACCTGGAGCACCGCCAACTACCGCGCCGAAGGGATTGTCGACGGAACCACGGATGTACCGCTGAACGAACGAGGCATCAGTGGTGCACTGTTGTCTGCCTCCTTCGACTCCCTGCCGGACGAGGACTACGGCTTCAATGATGACAATGGTCGTCTGAAGGCTGCCAGCAGCCCCACCGGCGCCTTCATCGAAAAGGCCCCTGATCCGGACAGCCTCAAGCTCTGGGAAAACAGCCAGGCCGATAATTTCGGTCCCCGTCCCGCCGCCGACAACTATGTCCCCGCAGAAGGAACCTATTATCATGAACTGAAAGCAGGCGTTGGTAATTGGTACGACGCGACACCCTCATTCGAGCACCTGGAGATGTCGCTGAAGCTACGCGCCGGCACGCAAAGCGGCAAGCAGGTGATCTTCCTGCCCAACGAACTGAAGACATACATCGATGTCCCTCCCGCTGACAAGCCCGACGACCACCGCCCCAGCAATCGCATCGAGGGCGTGCTGGCATCGGTTGACGGGCAGAAGGGCTTCCACCATGACTCGCTGGTTCCCTTCGGGACGTTGATGACCTGGAAGGGCCAGAAGGATGGCAAACCGCTGACCGTGAAGATGTCCCTGAAACCCGGTCCCGAGGCCAATCAGGTGACTCGTTGCTGGACGGCAGCCCTGCCCAGCCGGACCCGTGACCTGAACCGCGATATCTGCTCGACTTTCGTGGTGCCTTCCGGATGGCAGCATGGCCAGGCGCTGGAACGCGTGAGTAGCTATGTGACGGATACGCGCCCCGGAAACAACGGCCAGCCGGTGACACGCACCTGGCGCAGCAATCCGGCCGCGCCAAAGTGATTCGGCAGCAAGGCTGATACGCGCATCATGGATGCGACGCGGTTACACGGCATCCATGGTGTGCGTTGCATCCGTCTGATCCATCCTGGCTCCACCTTCAGGTCAGGGCCTCGCCTGTACACCACGCCTCCAGTGCTCTGCCAGAAAGTCCACAAACGCCCGGATTTTCGGGCTGACCGTGGTGTCACCGTAATAGACCGCATGAAACGGTTTGACTTCGTTCAGGGCACGGGCCGGCAGGAGTTCATGCAGGTCGCCGGCGGCGATGTCACTGGCCACGACGAAGTCCGACAGGCAGGCGATGCCGTTGCCGGATAGACAGAGCTGGCGGATGGTTTCTCCGCTGTTGGCAGACAGCTGGGGCGCGGCGGCATAAGGGGCATGACCGCTGTCAGCAAACGGCCAGTTGTTCAGGGTTCTGGGTTCGGAGAAGCCGATGAGGGTATGCCGCGACAGATCGGCAACGCTTTCCGGCGTGCCGTATCGGGCCAGATAGCCGGGCGCAGCAACAAGCTTCAGGCGACTGTCAAACAGGTGTCGGGCACGCAGCGCAGAATCGTGCAGGCTGCCTGCGCGGATGGCGATATCCACGCGCCGTTCGATGAGGTCGATATAGCCTTCGGACGAGGTGAGCTGCAACGACACCTGCGGATAACGCTCACGAAACGGGCGCACGAGCGGGGCAATGCGATGCAACAGCGTGGGCGTGGCGGAGTCCACCCGAAGAATGCCCTGCGGTGTACCGTCCGAGGAGAGGAGTTCCGCTTCTGCGGCCTCGATGTCGTGCAGTATCTGCCGAGCGCGCCTGAAGAAACGGCTGCCTTCTTCGGTCAGCCGCAGCTGGCGTGTGGTGCGGTTGAGCAGATTGGTGGAGAGCTTCTCTTCCAGCCGTTTCACGGTGCGGCTGACGACGGAGTTGGCCAGCCGCAGCCTTTCCGCCGCACGGCTGAAACTGCCGCTTTCCACCACCTGCACGAATACGGCCAGCTCATCGGAATGGCTCTTCATTGTTGCTGTTACTGGAAAAGTGTTTTGCGATTATTGCCATTTTCCTGCATGAAGGATAGACGGACAATGGCACGCTTTCAACACGACCTCTGAGGAATCGGCATGAACATTCTGTTGATCGACGGCGGACAGGCCTTCCGTTTCACCGAAGGCCGTCTGAACCACACACTGCACCAGACCGCCCGAGAGACGCTGACCGCACTCGGCCACGCGGTGAAGGAAACCGTGATCGAACAGGGCTATGACACCGTTGCCGAAGTGGAGAAATGGCTGTGGATGGATGCGGTTGTGTGGCAGATGCCCGGCTGGTGGATGGGCGAGCCATGGACGGTGAAAAAATATGTTGACGAAGTGTTCAGCGAAGGCGTGGGCGAAGACAAGCTGGTTGCCAACGATGGCCGCCACCGTGTCAACCCGACCGTGGGCTACGGGACGAGTGGTTTGCTGCACGGCAAGAAGCACATGATCTCATCCACCTGGAATGCACCGATCGAGGCGTTCACCCGGGAAGGCGATTTCTTTGAGGGTGCAGGGGTGGACGGCGTGCACTTCCATTTCCACAAGGCCAACGAGTTCCTTGGCACCACGCGGCTGCCCACATTCACCTGCAACGATGTGGTGAAGAATCCGCAGGTCGAGCGCTACCTGTCCGACTATCGTGCGCACCTGGAGAAGGTGTTCGGCAAGGCGTAACCGCGTGGCGCAAGCAATGGGAGTCCAGGTGCACTCATATCGGTGAAGAATTCTCCTCCAGCACCTTCATTAGCGCCTTCAATCCCTCCTCCAGCTGCTGCCGTGTGTACGGCGACAGCTGATCCAGGATCGTGCGTTCATTCTCCACGTGAAGCACCACGGCCTGCTCGATCAGCGCCTTGCCCTGCGGCGTGAGCTGCACCAGCTGGCTGCGAGCATCCTCCGGGTTGGGCAGACGCTGGATGAGGCCCTTGTCTTCCAGGCGCTGCAGGCGGTTGGTCATGGTGCCGGACGTGACCATCAACGACTCGAACAATGCCGTGGGCGTAAGGCTGTAGGGCTTGCCGGCCCGACGCAATGTGGCCAGCACATCGAATGAGGCTGCGTTCAGCCCATGCTCGGCAAACACGGTTTCCAGCCGGGCCTGCAGCAGCGCCGTGCAGCGCTTCAGGCGGCCAAACAGGATCATGTTGCCGGATTCGAGTCCGGGCATTTCCCGCTGCCATTGGGCAACGATGTGATCCACAGCGTCGTGGGCGGAATCTGCGAGCGGCACCTGAGACTGGCCTTGTACCTTGGCGTTGGGCATGAGGGGAAGCCTGGACATTGCTGAGCAGCGGAAAAGTATAGCGACCGTCCATCATGCATCACGATCTGGCCCGCATTTATCTTGACATCAAGATAACTTGCCGCATAGGATGCTGATCTTCCACTGACATCATCCATCTGCACGAGCCCGCCATGAACGACA
>ERZ772940.568-NODE-568-length-16195-cov-4.19405_pt1 | contig 16195 bp, 13 predicted proteins | sample MGYA00511682_ERZ772940 | MGnify/ENA primary metagenome ERZ772940 (study PRJEB29015, sample SAMEA2737922) | human oral metagenome | biome: human oral; feature: human-associated habitat; material: dental | place: China | collected 2031 ... | reverse complement strand
GTTTACGGCGTGGACTACCAGGGTATCTAATCCTGTTTGCTACCCACGCTTTCGTGCCTCAGTGTCAGTTACAGTCCAGAAAGCCGCCTTCGCCGCCGGTGTTCCTCCTAATATCTACGCATTTCACCGCTACACTAGGAATTCCGCTTTCCCCTCCTGCACTCAAGTAGCCCAGTTCGCAAGGCATGTAGAGGTTGAGCCTCTAATTTAAACCTTGCGCTTAGGTAACCACCTACGCACTCTTTACGCCCAATAATTCCGGATAACGCTTGCCCCCTACGTATTACCGCGGCTGCTGGCACGTAGTTAGCCGGGGCTTGCTCCTAAGGTACCGTCATTTCTTTCTTCCCTTAGAACAGAAGTTTACAACCCGAAGGCCTTCATCCTTCACGCGGCGTTGCTGCATCAGGCTTTCGCCCATTGTGCAAGATTCCCTACTGCTGCCTTCCGTAGAAGTTTGGACCGTGTCTCAGTTCCAATGTGGCCGATCACCCTCTCAGGTCGGCTACTGATCGTCACCTTGGTGAGCCGTTACCTCACCAACCAGTTAATCAGACGCAGGCCCATCCCTGACCGATAAATCTTTGACCGATGTAGCATGTGCTACTACGGTGTCATGAGGTTTTAATCATCGTTTCCAATGGCTATCCCTCTGTCAGGGGCAGGTTGCCTACGCGTTACTCACCCGTCCGCCGCTGTCCGCTTGGAAAATCAACCGAAGCGTCATTTCCAAGCTTCTCGCTCGACTTGCATGTATTAGGCACGCCGCCAGCGTTCATCCTGAGCCAGGATCAAACTCTTAATAAATGTTATCTGAAGAATCTTTCGATTCGTCCAAATCCTGTTATGGATGACGCTTTCGCGTCTCGACTCGTTATTTCCGAATCATTGTTGTTTGTGTTTGAATTGTACAGGGACATACGACATATTGTACATCGTTTGTCTCTTATACGATCTTGAGATCTGATCTCCAGCTTTCACTGTGTCGATCTCTTGACCAGTTTCTACACTATGAAGTTGTCATGGTTCTGCTGACTGCGTTTGAGCGATTTTTGCACCCGCTCTCTCGCGACAGCTTAATCATTATAGCGCACCAACTTAGCCTCGTCAAGCACTTTTCACTTCTTTTTTGAAAAAGGCTTGTACGATCTCCGCTAAGAGGTCTGCTCCCTCGCTACTGCTTGATAGCGAGTGCTGTTATTATAGAGTCTGCATTAGTACCTGTCAACCCCGGTTAGCTTCAAGCTTACTTTTATCCAACTTCTTTACAATAACTGTTTAAGTACTATTACTACATTCATTTTGGTTTTATCATACTACCGATTCTGATGCTCTTTCCTTCTATAGTTCAATACACACATTACTTGCAGACTCTATAACCCATTGTTCATTTCTCCGGCTAGAATCCTGTGATTTTATTTAGATTCATCATCCCAGAGTGAGTTAATTGTTGCATGAGGTTTGTTCTCCCAATCTATAGATGTATATGGCGGATACCTGAATAAGTATTTCTTATACGCTTTACGCACCTTTGAATGGTTATTCCTACCTATCGCAATCCTCCTGCCTGATTCAAATTCAATTTCAAACTTGTCAATTTTCTTAACCTTATCAAAGTTAATTATCAACCCTACCAAGGGTCTGTAGAATGCTCTGCCGATTAGCGGATAAGCTATATCATCGATTTTCGCATACGTTTTGTACACATATAATGATGTATATATACTCAATGATTTTCCCTCTCTGTCGATAAACTCGATATCGTCAATTCCCACCTGTGCACAGGTTGTTCCAGTAATAATTGATATTGTGTCAGTCTTTTCCGTATACATAATATGCTCCTTCTATTATATAAATCTTCACACTTTTATAACCCGAGGTATCTGGTGGCTCTATATTAACCTTACAAGTATGAAATGTAAACCGACCTTTTTCGACCTTTTCCGACCTAATCCGACCGCACATTCGATATATAGAAAGATTACACCTTGCAAACCACAACTTGTATGTATCAAGCTTCCGAAAGTGTATAGTTTCAATCTAATTCAATCTAAATTTTCCTTTAATATATGCCCTTGTGTTATTTTGACAGCAGTTTCGAATACGATTATTTACGTATAGTTACCTTTTGTGCTTTACAGAATGTATTTTCGGATATATATTCTTTCGTCATGCGGATATTCTTTCCTTGTAATAAATACTACATGTAGCAGTATATGACGCATACACCTCAAATTGATATACTACCCCGTTATGCTATAGCAAGTTTATTTCATATGCACACTATAGAACAGAATACATAGATTCCGCATCTTCCTTCTTAACGGTCTCTAAAAGTTTATCTACCTTCACTTCTAATTCGCTTGTTCCAAAAGTAATTTTGATTATGTCTCCTTCTTCCAGTTCTGCACCAGGCTTTGCAATCCTTCCGTTTACCTCCACTCTACCCTGTTCACAGGCTTCTTTTGCAACGGTACGTCTCTTTATGATTCTTGAGTTTTTAAGGAATTTATCTAATCTCATGTTTTACCTCGTTTCATTTTATATATAACATAGATTTCAATAGTATTTGAAATGCGAAATCGACCCAGCTATATCATTGTGATTTGGACAAGAACCAACTGCGGCCTATGTTTAAAAATAGCAGCATGCGTTGATGCTCAATGTGACTTGTGCCGACTTTATGTTGAGTATCTGCTTGTCTTACGCTGAGCTCTCGCCTTTAGTTCAAAAAAATCGATATATATCAATATATGATGAAATATTTCCAAAAACAGAAAAAGATGGGTACAAAGTACCCATCACGCCAAGCATCATACAATTACTTGTTTACTGCATCCTTAAGCGACTTTCCTGCCTTAAATACAGGAGCCTTTGAAGCTGGGATGTCAATAACTGCCTCCGGCTTCTGAGGGTTTCTTCCCTTTCTGGCCTTTCTAGATCTAGTCTCAAATGTACCAAAGCCGATGAGTCTTACGCTATCTCCGGCAACCAGTGACTCCTCAATTGTTCCTAGAACAGCATCCAAAGCTGCCTCGGCATCCTTCTTCTTAAAACCAGTCTTATCAGCAACTTTGCTTACTAATTCAGCCTTATTCATAATTTTCCTCCTTATGGTAACTTAACTATTGGTATTATACTGTTGAACCATTGGAATGTCAACGAATTCAGCATTTTTATCTATGATTTCTCATATATCTTTTGTAGAATCTCTCTCCTTTGAAATTATTTTCTATTTATTGGTCAAGTGCAGTTTGTCGGTTATCTTCAATATTTTCGCTCCTTTAGGCATCATGAGTATTTCATCCGGACCTAGGCATTTAGTTGCAAATACAGCTGCGATATATGCTACGACTGCAATCATCATAGCAACGAGTGTAGCTAACGAGTTCTTACCTATAGCACCGAACACAAGCACATACACTGCATGTGCACACAAGCCCATTATGATAGAAGCTAGTGCAGGCTTCAAGAACGTGCCCGTTATATCAATCTTCGTGCCCGTGAGTTTGTACATCGCACGGTAATTCAAAATTGCCGTGATCCCGTAAGCCGCAACATTTCCTGCAGCCGCACCGTTTATATTGAAAGCCGGAATACCTACGAGTATATAGGTGATGACAAATTTGCAAGCAACGCCAATTGAAAGGTTTATTACAGGGATGGATGGTTTGCCAACGCCCTGCAGTACGCTTGAGAACGTACGTAGTATTGAGAGGCATACTACCCCAAGTGATAGTACCTGCAACGTAGGCACTGCGAGCGCAGAATCCGCTGGCTGACTCGGGTAGAGAAGGAACAGGATCGGTCTGGCTAGCGCAATCAGCCCTACCATGCATGGAAAGCTGATAATCATGCTGGTCTTGATTCCTGTCTGAATATTTTTGTGTAGACCCACAACGTCTTTTTTGACGAATGCTGATGAGATTGCCGGAACAAGGCTAACCGCCACCGCAATTGTGAACACCTGAGGGAATCCAATTAGAGGATCGCAGAAGCCACTGATGAGACCATATAACTGCTTGGACTGATGATGCGTCCAGCCAGTAGCCTGAAGCCTCCTCATTACCAGCCATAAATCCACAATCATCATGAGCGGCAGAATTGCAGAGCCGATAGTGATTGGAACTGCGATTTTGAGCAGTTCGTTAAATATAGATCCGGTCGATTCTTCTCTCTTGACGGATCTCTGGTAATGTTCCTTACGCTTATTGGTTCCGGCTATATAAACTGCCAGCAGCAATATCAGAGCCGCAATAGAACCTGCAGACGCACCGAAGGTTGCACCGGCAGCTGCTTTGGTTAGGTCTGCACTCGAACGAAGAAACATATATGATAATCCGAGACCTGCAAATACACGCATTAGCTGCTCGATTACTTCCGACGCACCGGTAGGCATCATCTGCTGCTGACCTTGAGAGTATCCTCTAAATGAAGCAACCAAGGGAGCCGTCAGGAGTGCCGGCGCAATTGCTCTAAGCGAAGCTGCTCCGCCGGGGTTCTTACTGTAGGCAGCAATCATATCTGAACCGAAGAAGCAGATTATAAATCCACCTACCCCTATCGCAAACATTATTCTCAGCGACACCTTATACACTCTATGTGCATTTATGTAATCACCGATAGCGACCCTCTCCGAAACCATTTTAGATATAGCTACCGGCAACCCAGCTGTGGCTATAATCAAAAAGAACGAGTATATCGGGTAAGCGACACCATAGTACGACATACCAGCAGCACCTATCCAGTTATTGAGAGGTATTCTAAAGAAGGCTCCAAACACTTTGGCGATTATTCCTGTAATGGACAGGATTGCTGCGCCCTTTACGAATTTGGCTCCATGCTCAGAGTATTGAACTTTATTCATTTATATCTCCTAATTACTCTAGTCTTTTGTAAACTGACACCGATTATATCATAATCCACAGGTAGGTGTCTGCAATCAAGCGGACGTATACATTTCATACAAACGGACGTATATATTGTGTACCAGTATGTCTAATTGCTCATTTCTGAATGAGCCAGTCCTTGTAATCTGGCACCCTTCATAACTGTCATCAAATCAAGGATTCTGGCCGCAGGCTTTTCCTTAGTCTTCTGAAGGCTTAAATATGGGTTTGATCCGCTGCTGATTATCAGTCCTTCTCCGAACTTCTGCTTAGCGACAACAAGCGTAAACGCATCAGCATTGTTATCTTCATTGAATTCGACTACGAATCTGCCCCCTCGCTCTGATATGTTCTTGACCCCAAGTTCAGCTGCCAGGCACTTTATCTCAGCAATTCTTACGAGATCTATAGTCACATCAGGGAGATCTCCGTACCTATCTATGAGCTCTGCAACAAGTTCCTCCGCCTCTTCATGCGATGTAATCTGTGCGATTTTCTTGTACGCCTGCAGCTTAAGTGTTTCATCCTTTATGTATTCGGACGGAATTCTTGCAGATATATCAACCTCAATCGATATCTCCTCACGACTCTCCGTAATCTTCTCACCCTTGAGCCTTCGCACGGCTTTATCTATTTCTTTGACGTATAACTCATATCCAATCCCCGCTATGTTGCCGTGTTGCGCCTCTCCTAAGACGTTACCGGCACCTCGCAGCTCGAGGTCACGCATGGCCAGTTTGAATCCGGCTCCAAACTCCGTAAACTCGCGAATTGCCGCCAACCTCTTGGTTGCAACCTCGGTGAGTACACGTTCAGGTTTATACAACAAGTACGCATACGCCAGTCTATTTGAACGTCCTACTCTGCCTCGCAGTTGATATAACTGCGATAGACCGAGCTTGTCAGAATTCAGAATAATTATAGTATTGGCATTAGGAATATCTATGCCATTTTCAATAATTGTAGTCGTCACAAAAATGTCCACATCACCCTCTACAAAATCGAGCATAACGTTTTCAAGCGTGTTCTCATTCATGCGACCGTGACCGACAGCGACAGTAGCTTCCGGAACTAATTTGTTGATGTGCTTTGCGATGTCATTTATTCCATTTACACGATTATAAATAACGTACACCTGACCGCCTCTAGCCAGTTCACGTTCTATTGCTCCTCTTATAAGCTCATCATCCTGTGCTGAAACGAAGGTCTGCACAGGATAGCGATCGCCCGGCGGTTCTTCAATCGTGCTGATATTTTTGATGCCAGTGAGCGACATATTGAGGGTCCTAGGAATCGGAGTCGCAGACAAGGTCAGAACATCTATAGTCTGACGTGCCATCTTGAGTTTCTCCTTATGCTTTACTCCAAATCGCTGTTCCTCATCGATTACCAGAAGCCCTAAATCCTTGTATGCTACATCATCTGACAGCAGCCTGTGCGTACCGATGACAAGATCAACATTTCCTTTCGCTATATCATTAAGGACACGTTTCTGCCGAGTTTCATCTACAAATCTCGACAACATCTCAATATTGAACGGATAATCCTGAAAGCGTTCCTTTAACGTGTTGTAATGCTGATTTGCGAGTAGCGTCGTAGGCGCAAGAAATACCGCCTGCTTGCCCTCTGCAACGCATTTGAATATGGCTCTCGCAGCAACCTCCGTTTTGCCGTATCCTACATCTCCACATAACAGTCGATCCATCGGAAGAGGTTTCTCCATATCCGCTTTGATTTCCTCTATCGCTTGAAGCTGATCATCCGTCTCCTGATATAAGAAGCTATCCTCAAACTCACGCTGCCACACAGTATCATGTTGGAAGGCATATCCCCCCTTCATCTCGCGCTCTGCATAGAGCTTGACTAAATCTTCGGCAATCTCTTCAATTGCCTTGCGAGCTCGAGCCCTGGTATTTCTCCAATCTCCGCCTGACAGACTAGATAGCTTTGGTACCTTTCCCTCGCTTCCGATGTAACGCTGTACTATGTCCATCTGCTCTGTCGGAATATACAGCATGTCCGTTCCAGAATAGTGGATTTTGAGATAATCTTTTATTTCGCCATCGGCCTCAAGAGTCTTAATTCCTTCAAACCGACCTATCCCGTGCTCCTCGTGCACTACGTAATCCCCTGCGTGGAGGTCAAGAAAATCCTGTTTTCCGCTCCTGTGTCTAAGCCTCTTCTTAGAACTCTTTCTGATATTAGGAAAAATATCCGTATCAGTGATATAGCACAGCTTTTCATCATCCAGCATCATTCCCGATCCAAGAAGACCTAAATCATATCTGAAATGTCCAAAAATTCTTGCATCCTCAAGGTATTCTCTTATCCGATCGTGTCTCTCTTTATCGGCGGAAACAATATGAACCTCTATACCTTCCTTTGATAGACGGCGCATCTCTCTGCCAAAGAGCTCCATCTGACCGTTAAAGCTTGCTATCTGTCTGCTCGGAACATTCACAACCTTGTCAAATACATCGATACCCTTGATCGGCTCGGGGAACGGAGTAAATGCAATTATATCTTTGTCATAGAACTTATCGATATCTCCCTGTTCCTGATACTCCGGAATTTCCGCTGCAACTCTGTTGGGATCATATATCATCATGTTGGCATCGGCTGGGTCTATAACATAGTCCCAGATTCGCTCGTCAGTCACATCAAAATACTTTAGATAATTTGCAAAGATCTGTACATTGGTACAGTTCTCAAACATCTCCGAAATGCGTCCCTTGAGCTCCTCAATCCTATCGATCCTGCCATCCGATAGCTTGCCTTCACCGCTCTCTGCCTTGAGCCTAGAAAGTCGCTCATCATATTCGTCAGTAATTCGAGATAATGCACGTCTTCGTTCATATGCGGTCGGAAGAAACTCTGCTGCAGGGCAGACTCTAACGAAGTCAATATTTTCAAAAGAAAGCTGCGACTTTGGGTCAAAGAATCTGAGAGAATCAATTTCATCATCAAAGAATTCAATTCTTACCGGATCAGAATTATTCGGAGAATATATATCTATGATACCACCCCTGGCGCTGAATTCACCAGGCGCTTCAACGACCGGTGCGGGAGAATATCCAATTGAAACCAACTTCTGTCTTAACTCGGCCGGCTCAACTCTCACACCCATCTCCAACTCAATAACCGACTCCATAAACCTCTCCACGGGCTGAAGCGGTCTAAGTGCAGCAGAAACCGGTGCGATTACAACTGTCTTATCATCTGATACAAGCGAATCAACAGCCTGTATACGCTGCACAAGCATATTACTGTCCTTTGCCTCATAGATGATCTGTAAATCATCTTCTTCCGGCATCACGTAAATTGCTCTATCCTGCACAAAAAAAGAAATATCGTCCCTGAGTCGTTCTGCAACGTTTGCTCTGGAAACAATAATTAGAGTTTTATTGTTTTTTACAATCTCCTTAGCTGCGTAGTATGCAATCCTGCTACCGCTAATGCCGGTGATATTGGTCTTCATCTTCTAGTCCTTTTTCTTGGATGTATTGTTGAGATTCATTGCCTTATCAATTCCAACCTCAATTATATCCCTTGCTGCCTTTGCTGCCTTAGTTGCAGTTTCATCAAGCACCTGCTCCTCATCCTTGGATACTTTTCCGATAACATGATTCACAAGTGACCCCTCGTTGCCTCCAACACCTGTGCGAATCCTGGGAAATTGGGTCGTCCCAAGCCGACTTACTACTGATCTCATACCGTTGTGCGTTCCCGGCCCTCCGAACTTGCGAATTCTGATAGCGCCGAGCGGAATATCAATATCATCGTATATTACGATGATATTTTCATCCGGAACCTTGTAGAAATTTGCTACATCGCGGAGTGCATCACCACTTAGATTCATGAAGGTCTGCGGCTTAACAAGCAGCACTTTCTCTGACCCTATGCGGCATTCTCCAATCAAGGACTTGAACTTAGCCCTCGTAACATCGACCGACAAATCCGCCGACAGTTTGTCGATAACCCTGAACCCCATGTTATGTCTGGTTCGCGCATATTTATCTCCCGGATTTCCTAATCCTGCAATAATATACATACTCTTTTACTCCAATATGCAGATTGGCAACGGAGATATCTCCGTTGCCATTGCCGTAGATCAATTTAATTGTCGATAATTAGTCGAAAAGTGTGCTAACCGATCCGCCCTTATAAACTCTAGTGATTACTTCTGAGAAGATTGGTCCTACCGACAGGAACTTCATCTTATCAATTTTCTTTTCATCAGGAATCGGAAGCGTATTGAGAAGCACCAATTCCTGAATCGGGCTCTTCTTCAGGCGATCAACCGCAGGTCCGGAAAGGACTCCGTGAGTCGCGCAAGCATAAACACCCTTTGCTCCCAGCTCTATTAGAGCGTTGGCAGCGTTGCAAATTGTTCCAGCTGTATCAATCATATCATCGAGTAGGATACAATTCTTGCCGTTAATATCTCCGATAATATTCATAATCTCACTCTTGTTAGGCTCCGGACGTCTCTTATCGACGATTGCAATCGGTGCATCCAGTCTTTCGGCCATATTTCTTGCTCTCGTAACACTTCCGTGATCCGGTGAAACAACAACTACATCTTCGAGTTTTTTCTCCCTGAAATACTTCGTAAGGATTGGCAAACCGAGCAGATGATCAACAGGAATATCAAAGTATCCCTGAATCTGGTTTGCGTGGAGATCCATCGAGATAACCCTGTCTGCACCGGCTGCCTGTATCAAGTTCGCAACCAGTTTAGCTGTAATTGGATCTCTAGCCTTAGCCTTTCTATCCTGCCTGGCATAACCATAGTAAGGAATTACTGCGTTGATCCTGCCGGCAGATGCCCTCTTGAGCGCATCGATCATAATGAGAAGTTCCATAAGATTGTCATTAACCGGCGCACATGTCGGTTGAACGATGTACACATCGCAGTCTCTTACTGATTCCCAAATACTTACCTGAATTTCCCCATCGCTGAACTTGTTAACAGTCGATTTACCACTCTTAATCCCCATTAGTTCAGCAATTTCCTTGGCTAGCTCAGGATGCGCATTGCATGTAAATAGCTTTAGATCGGAAAAGACCTTGTTCATTGTTTACCTCCCCTACGTGAACATGTGATATTAGCTAATTATTTATTATCTTTTTTCAAAATCTTGCGGTTACGTACCCAATTTTCCTTAATGGTCATTCTCGATCTTCCGATGCTTAAAGCATCTCCCGGAACATTCTCCGTAACTGTTGTTGCTGCTGCAACATATGCCCCTTCTCCGACCTCAACCGGTGAAACGAGGTTGGAATTGCACCCGATAAATGCATCGTCTGCAATCTTTGAACGATACTTATGAGTGCCATCGTAATTTACAAATACAACTCCGCATCCAAGATTTACATTTTCTCCTATATCAGCATCGCCTATGTATGTGAGGTGAGCAGACTTACTGCCATTACCGATTGTAGAATTCTTGACCTCAACAAAATCTCCGACCTTACACTCATCACCGATGACACTTCCCGGTCTAATGTATGCAAAAGGTCCTATACTCGTCCTTTCACCTATTTGACTCTCATAAACATACGACGCTTCCACCGTTGTGTCACGTCCTACTTCCGCGTCATGGAGCACTGAGGATTGGCCGATGTATGCTCCGGCTTTAATTACGGATTTGCCTTTGATTGTGACATTCTGAGCTATCGTTACCCCCTTCTCTATCACAGCCTCTTCATCTATGTATGCAGAATAGATATCCACGAATATCACCCCATCCTCTTCCATTCTGCGCTTGTTGGCTGCAAGTCTCTTGTTCTCGTTATTTCTGTATTCATCTATAGTCATGGTTATCCTCCGCTACGCCTTAAGCATCATCTGTCCTACCTTGTAGACATCCCCGGCACCCATCGTCATAACGATATCGCCTTCCTCGGCATTTGCACTGAGATACTTAACTATATCTTCAAAATCCTGAACGTAGTAAGCCTCCCTATCAGGATGCTTTGCTTTGATAGCGTTGACAAGCTGGTACGAAGATACACCATACACGTCCTTCTCTCTGGCCGCATAGATATCGGTTATAATCAGCGAATCAACATGGTCGAACGAGTCGATAAAGTCATCAAAGAGTGCCTTTGTGCGTGTATACGTATGTGGCTGAAACACAACTCTGAGCTTGTTGTGCTTGACATTACTAGCAGCCGCTAGAGTAGCCTTAATTTCCGTAGGATGATGAGCATAGTCATCGACGATCCTGACGCCGTTCCTAGTTACACCTGTAAAATCGAATCTTCTGTGTGTTCCTCTAAACGCCTTGAGTGTCGAAGCAATAACTTCGTCGTTTACCCCGAGATAACTTGATGTAACATAAGCTGCCATTGAATTTAGCACGTTGTGCTCTCCCGGAACACCTAAATGCAGATGGCAAAGAACCTTGCCTTCATGGCATATGTCGTACTCCGGAAATCCGTTATCATCAAAAGAAATATTCTCTGCGTAAAAATCGTTGCTGGATGTATATCCGTATGTAATGACGTTAGTTAAACCCTTGAGAGCTTCCTTTACAAAAGGATTCTCACCAAAGGCAATGACTATGCCCTTCTTAGGAATATTCATGACAAATTCCTTGAAAGATTTGACAATGTGTTCTATATCCTTGAAATAATCAAGGTGATCAGAATCTATGTTAAGCAAAACGCCAATCGTAGGCGTCAAATGCAGGAAACTATCCATGTACTCACAAGCCTCTGTAACAAAATAGTCATTATCGCCTATCTCAACATTGCCTTTGATTTCCTCAACATTTCCACCCACTAGGATCGTTGGATTATACTTGGCATTGCGCAAAATAAGAGATGTCATAGAAGTAACCGTCGTCTTGCCGTGTGTGCCACAGACAGCAACACTATGCTTGTAATTATTCATAATCATGCCGAGCACCTCAGCACGAGAGAAAATTGGGATTCTGCGTTCCTTGGCCCTAACGATTTCCGGGTTAGTTTCAGGAACTGCATTGGAATACACGACAGCATCTACACAATCGACATTCTCTGCCTTATGTTCATAATATATCTTAATTCCATTGTCCCTAAGGTGATTAGTAATTTCAGATTTGTTAATATCAGTACCGCTAACCACATGACCGTTATCCTGCAGAATCTCAGCGACAGCCGAGAGGCCTACACCGCCGATCCCCAGACAATGGATTCTCTTGAACTTTGAAATGTCAGCCACTTTATTTACCTCCAAGTAAATTTATACCTCGATAATTATACGGCATATCCCCTATGAATTCAACGAATAATAGACATTTGAACATTAATTGACTTTTGTCCTCAACTCGGTAAAATAAAACTGTTGGAGGAAATGAGCATGAAGAAGAACAAGCGCGTCGGAAGTCTGATAACAGAGCTGCTTTCTCACCCGAGTAAGCAGTATTCATATAAGGATTTCTGCACTAAGTTCGATATAGCAAAATCGAGTCTAAGCGAGGATATAGCAATTGCCGGAGAGGTAATTGCCGAAGAAGGTATCGGTAAATTGGAAACAATTCAGGGTGCAAACGGCGGTTTTAGATACATCCCTTCGCTGTCGAGCAACAAGCTCGATAATCTGCAGCGAACTCTCGCAAGCAAGCTATCAGACCCAAGCCGGATTCTTGGCGGAAATTTTCTATACACTTCTGATCTGATGTTTGACAGTCAGCTCACCAGAAGCATGGGAGCGTATTTTGCAGGCGAGTTTGCTAACCTAAAGGCGGACTACATCGTTACCGTCGAGACCAAGGGAATTTCGCTTGCTGCAGACGTCGCTTTTATGATGAATCTCCCTCTCGTCGTGGTAAGACGTGAAGCAAAATACTCGGAAGGTTCAACTGTAAGCATCAACTACTTCTCAGGTTCATACGATCGTATACAGAAGATGTCGATTGCAAAGCGAGCTGTCGCACCCAATAAACGCGCTATCATAATAGATGATTTTATGCGTGGCGGAGGAAGCCTGAAGGGTGTTACTGAAATTTTATCTGAATTTGACATCGAAGTTGTTGGCGCAGGTGTTGCAATTGCATCTAGAGAGCCTTCGAAAAAGAAGATTTCATCTTACCTTCCTGTCATCTATCTGGACTCAATTGATGAAGAATCAAAGGTCATAGTCGCTTCATTTGACAGGGCAAAGAACGCAGATAATAAGTAGATATGCAAAACAATAAACTTGCCAGTGATGCCAATTCTACATCTATTCAACATAATAGAATTATATAATCATGGCAATTTATGAATGAGGAGAGAGTATTGCTTAAATTTGATATGCACTGCCATACTCGTTATGGCTCGATAGATGCGAAAGTGAGAATATCCGAATACGTTGAGATGCTGTCCGACAAAGGTTATGACGGTATGCTCGTTACGGATCACGACTCATACCGCGGGTACAACAGATGGAAGTCTCAAAATCCTGACAGCACTTTCAGGGTTATTCGCGGAATTGAATACGATACTAGAGATGCGGGGCATTTTTTGGTGATTATGCCTGACGGCGTTCATCTACAGGCTCTAACTATGAGAGGGATGAAGGTCGAAAGGCTCGTTAATCTCGTACACCAGCTGGGCGGAATAATCGGTCCGGCTCATCCTTTTGGAACGAGGAGTTCCAGTGCTATGCTGTTCAAGGCTTTGAAGCGCAATAGAAATCTCGTAAAAGAGTTTGATTTTATCGAAGGCTTTAACGCCTGTGAGACTGAAACCGCCAATGATTTATCGCGTCTCTTAGCCAAGGATTTCAACAAGCCGATGTTTGGCGGCTCCGATTCTCACGACTACAAATACGTGGGACTCGGTTATACGCTTTTTTCAAATGATATAACCTGTTGCGATGATTTAATCGCGGCGGTAAAGGCTTCTGAGCACGAGGGCAGCAACTCAATCAGCTGTGGCGGCGTCATCAGAGGCGAGACTTTGAAGTCAAAGCACGCCCATGCCTTCTATTCAGTGTACGGGTTCCTTGCGTATAACTTCAGCCTAGGGTTACTGTACTCTCCGCTTAGAATTCATCGTGTTAAAAAAGCGTTGGAAGTTTGCCGACTCCGCTAATGATGAATTCAGAATGGAATTTGCCGTTTGTAACGACTTTGAGGTTTACTCCCCCGTTTGCATAGCTGTGTCCATCCGGGTACTGCTCACCATTATTATATGATTTTAAATGCAACCTCACAGATTCATCTGCCGTCCAACTGTCTCTGTGTTCTTCAGGTAGCTTATCAGCTTTTCTTCATCTGTACTGCCTTTGTAGTTATCTACAGTTGTATCTCTCTGGAAGCCTTGACCCTTAACTTTCCATACTAACTATATACGTAGACAATTGTTCCCACCGGAATCATGTTGTACAGCTGTGCTGCCATTGCCGGTGGCATATTTACGCAGCCATGCGAGCCTCCTGATAGATATATACCGCCTCCAAAGGCACCTCTCCAAGGAGCATCGTGAAGTCCATTTCCTCCATCAAATGGCATCCAGTAGCTTACCGGTGACTCGTAATCAGTTCCATCGTCGTTACGACCCTTTAAAGTTGCATTGCGCTGCTTGGCATTAATCTTAAAGATACCTGTTCTGGTTCTGTGACCAGGTCCGCCGGAAACCATAGAAGACGTAAATACTACATTTCCGTTCTTGACATATCTAACCGACTGACCGGATAGATTTATCTCGATATGAGAGCCTCCAGCGGAAGCAGCACCTTGATCAGTAACTATAGACCCCGCCTCTCCGCTTTTAGCAGCATTCAAAATTGATTCCGCAGTCTTATCTACATTGACATTAATCTTGAGTGCATGGTTGCCCAAAATCTTGTAACCGGCCAGAGTCTTGACTTTCAGCGAACTGCCGGCGTATTTGTCGGCGATTTCCTTGGCTATCTCCTGAGCCCCGGTCTGACTATACTTCGGCCCCGTCTTGGAGTACAGAATGACCTTTGCCAGCGCATTTGGCTCAATTTCATATGGCGTTCCTGTAATGTTATTCAAGTAGATTGGCTTTGAAAGATACTGTTTAGCAAATTCGAACTCATCCTTGAGCGAATCAGCAGTAACCTTTGGCTCCGAAATGAGCTTCTTACGATCCATCTTATACTTGGTAAATTTATAATCGGCGGCTTTTTTGTCAGCAATTTCCTTAGCAATCTTTTTAAAATCGACACTGTCTCCCTGAACCTCGGGTACAAGTGTCATGCTGTTGTAATCGATGTACGCATCTTCAGTATATTTTACACCCTGAGCATCAGGCACAGCAGCACCAATGGCATCCGCTGATTTTTCAATTCCTGATTTCTTCTTTAATGTGACATCATAGTTAACATTCTTACAAAAAATAACTCTTGGATCGATTGATGCCAACCCCATCTTGACACGCATAGAGGCTTTGATGTCATATGTAAAGGAAGTCTTAACCTCCTTCGTCTCATGCCCGTCTTCAGCAATTGTAAAGGAGTTATTTTCCGCAGTTACCTTATCGATCGCATCTTCCAGATTCAATCCGGAGACATCAACCCCATCAATCCTCACACCTTTTGCAAACGTCGAAGCGTTGCTGTACCTGTAACCACCGAATGCACATGTACCAATAACTATTATTGCAGCTATTGCAATTATTATCTTAACTCGCTTGCTAACTCCTGTTTTTTTATCTGCGAGCTCCTGTACTACGTTATTGCTTCTCAAGTTCTGTTTTCCTTACTTTTATTTTATAGTGATATCAATTCATTTTGTGAAATCTATCCTTATAATTAAATCACAATGAGTCTCCTATGTCAAAGTCATAAAATTCGCTGAAAATCGGCATAAATGCACCATAACGAAAACAGCTGAATCCATCAGGATCCAACTGTTTATCATCCTATGGAGGCGACACCCAGATTCGAACTGGGGATGAAGGTTTTGCAGACCTCTGCCTTACCACTTGGCTATGTCGCCATTAAACTGGCTGGGGTAACAGGATTCGAACCTGTGAATGACGGAGTCAGAGTCCGTTGCCTTACCGCTTGGCGATACCCCAATATGTAACTGTTCTTAAAGATTAATGGGGTGGGTAGTGGGATTCGAACCCACGCATACAGGAGCCACAACCCTGGGTCTTAACCGCTTGACGATACCCACCATATCATCGATTAATCTAAAATGGCGACCGGGAACGGGCTCGAACCGTCGACCTCCAGCGTGACAGGCTGGCATTCTAACCAACTGAACTACCCGGCCAAAACATGGTGGACGCTATAGGGCTCGAACCTATGACCCTCTGCTTGTAAGGCAGATGCTCTCCCAGCTGAGCTAAGCGTCCAT
>ERZ772940.558-NODE-558-length-16490-cov-15.1213_pt1 | contig 16490 bp, 14 predicted proteins | sample MGYA00511682_ERZ772940 | MGnify/ENA primary metagenome ERZ772940 (study PRJEB29015, sample SAMEA2737922) | human oral metagenome | biome: human oral; feature: human-associated habitat; material: dental | place: China | collected 2031 ... | reverse complement strand
CCATCCGCACCCTGCGCACCCTGCAGTGGCGACGGGCCCAGGCCGGGCCGGACGCCGGGCTCGTGACCCTGAGCGTCGTCGCCGACGCCTTCTGCCACTCCATGGTCCGCTCCCTGGTGGGGGCGGGCCTGGCCGTCGGGCAGGGACGCAAGCCGGTCACCTGGCCGCGCCAGCTCCTGGACGCCCGCACGCGCCAGAGCGCCGCCCCCGTCGCCCCGCCGCACGGGCTGACCCTGGAGGAGGTCACCTACCCGGCCGACGACGAGCTCGCCGCTCAGGCCGAGCGCGCCCGCACCACCCGGCATCTGAGCTGCTGATCCGCGGCTAGGAGCCCACCTGGCCGCGTGGTGCGATTCACGGAACTGGGCAGCCGCACCTTTTGACCCTCCCGTGGGGCGCCCGGTACTGTTGGCAATCGTCGTGCAGCACACGTGTGCGTGTCCGCGGTGCCGTCCCACTCGCCCCGGGTCGCCTGTGCTCCGACCACTCACCTGACCATGGTGGTCTCGCCGAACCGCGAACGCTTCACCGCGCTTCGGCGTGCCCACTCGCCAAGAGAAACGAAGGCAACGCCCGTGCGCACGTACACACCGAAGCCCGGCGACGTCGAGAAGAACTGGTACGTCATCGACGCCACCGACGTCGTCCTGGGTCGACTCGCGGCCCAGGCCGCCACCCTGCTCCGTGGGAAGCACAAGCCCCAGTTCGCCCCCAACGAGGACTGCGGCGACTACGTCGTCATCATCAACGCCGACAAGGTGGCTCTCACCAATGGCAAGGCTGACAAGAAGTTCGCCTACCGCCACTCCGGCCACCCGGGTGGTCTGACCGCCGTCTCCTACCGCGAGCTGCTGGCCACCCGCCCCGAGCGCGCCGTCGAGAAGGCCATCAAGGGCATGGTTCCCCACACCAAGCTCGGTCGCGCCCAGCTCAAGAAGCTCAAGGTCTACGCAGGTGCCGAGCACCCGCACGCCTCCCAGAGCCCGAAGACGTTCGAGATCACCCAGGTCGCCCAGTAAGCGCTCCAGCGCTCGGCACCCCGCGACAAGCAAAGGACATATCGTGGCTGAGACCACTGTCGACATTGACGCGCTGGACGAGGAGAACGCCCCCTCCAGCTACACCACCGAGACCGAGGAGTCCGCTCCTGGTCGCGGCCAGTCCATCACCGCCCCCGGCTCCGGCCTGGGTCGCCGCAAGGAGGCCGTCGCTCGCGTGCGCCTCGTTCCCGGCACCGGCCAGTGGACGCTCAACGGCCGCTCCCTGGAGGACTACTTCCCCAACAAGCTGCACCAGCAGCTCGTGCGCGCCCCCTTCACCATCCTGGACCTCGAGGGCCGTTTCGACGTCGTCGCCCGCATCAACGGCGGTGGCGTCTCCGGCCAGGCCGGCGCCCTGCGCCTGGGCATCGCCCGCGCACTCAACGAGATCGACCGTGAGGCCAACCGCGCCACCCTGAAGAAGGCCGGTTTCCTCACTCGCGACTCGCGCATCGTGGAGCGCAAGAAGGCTGGTCTGCACAAGGCCCGCCGCGCCCCCCAGTACTCCAAGCGCTGATCGGGTCAGGTCCTGGCCGAACCGGCCGGGCCTCCGCTCCGCTTGCCTACGACGGCGGCCGCCCCCTTCCCGGGGCGGCCGCCGTCGTCATGTGTCAGGGGCGGAGAGGAGCCGCCCGGGCGGCGCCGCCAAAGTCGATACGCAGCCGACATGAAGCCGATGCTCCCAGGTGAAGGGCGTCATCTCGGGCGCGCGTCGCCGGCTGCGCGCCACCGCAGGACATCAGACCTTGTGCGCTGGCCGAAGGTTGGGCCCCGATGTTCGGCGCTCCGTGGCAGGATGGTGCTGTTTCGTCACCCCTCAGGAGGATTTCCATGGCTCGTCTCTTCGGAACCGACGGCGTACGCGGCCTGGCCAACGACCTGCTCACACCGACCCTGGCCGTGCAGCTCGGTGAGGCCGCGGCCCGCGTCCTGACCAAGGACACTTCCGCCGCACGCAGCTCACGCAGAGGCCGCCCCCGCGCCATCGTGGGCCGCGACACCCGCGCCTCCGGAGAGTTCCTCGACCACGCCATCAGCGCGGGCCTGGCCTCCTCCGGCATCGACGTCACCCGCGTGGGCGTCCTGCCCACCCCGGCGATCGCCCACCTGACGGCCACCCAGGACATCGAGCTGGGCGTCATGATCTCCGCCTCCCACAACCCCTTCCCGGACAACGGCATCAAGTTCATCGCCCGCGGCGGCTACAAGCTCGCCGACGCCGTCGAGGACGAGATCGAGGCCCTCCTGGGCAAGATCAGTGACCGCCCCACCGGCGCCGACGTCGGCCGCGTCATCAAGGGTGAGACCGTCGCAGACCAGAACTACATCAACCACCTCGTCGACTCCGCCGCCACCGACCTGTCCGGGCTGCGCATCGTCGTCGACGCCTCCAACGGCGCCGCCTCCGTCGTGGGTCCTGCCGCGCTGCGGGCCGCCGGCGCCGAGGTCATCGTCATCAACGCCTCCCCGGACGGCCTCAACATCAACGACAACTGCGGCTCCACCCACCCCGAGCAGCTGCAGAACTACGTCAAGGCGGTGGGAGCGGACATGGGTGTGGCCTACGACGGTGACGCCGACCGCTGCCTGGCCGTGGACGCCGACGGCCAGCTCGTCGACGGTGACCAGATCATGGGCATGCTCGCCATCGGCATGAAGGCCGACGGCACCCTCGGCTCCGACACGCTCGTCGTCACCGTCATGAGCAACCTCGGCCTCATCCTGGCCATGCGCGAGCACGGCATCCGCACCGTCCAGACCGGCGTGGGCGACCGCTACGTGCTCGAGCGGATGCTCCAGGGCGGCTACACCCTGGGCGGCGAGCAGTCCGGGCACGTCATCGACACCGTCCACGCCACCACCGGTGACGGCGTGCTCACCTCCCTGCACGTGGCCGCGCGCGTCAAGCGCACCGGCAAGACGCTGGCCGAGCTGGCCAGCGTCGTCACCCGCCTGCCCCAGACCCTCATCAACGTCAAGAACGTCGACAAGGGCGCCGCCAGCACCAACAAGGCCGTGCAGGACGCCGTGGCCTCCGCGGAGAAGGACCTGGGCGAGACCGGCAGGGTCCTGCTGCGCCCCTCAGGCACCGAGCCGCTCGTGCGCGTCATGGTCGAGGCCGCCACCCAGGAGGAGGCCGACCGCGTGGCCCGCTCCCTGGCCGACACCGTCAAGAACAACCTCAGCCTGTGAGCTGACGGCGGGTTCCTTCCCGGCCTTCAGAAGGCATCATGCCCGATCTATGTGCCCCGCCCAGAACCTATGGGCGGGGCACAGGGCATTGAAGGTTCTGGGACTGCAGGTGCACGGCGCGGTCGTGTAGTGGTCGACGTCTATGCCTCAGCCCCAATGTTATTGCCGATCTACTTCTGATATAACCGTTGGGATACAGCGTCTAACAAAACGACCATGCCATACTGGGGGCGTCTTACGACGAGTCATACAAGCAGGTAATCGACTGGATGGAACAGCACTTCAGGAGCTGGCAGAGATGAGTGACACCAAGACGACGCGGCGTGATGCGGCGCGCGCTGTGGGGCTCTTCCTCGGTACGACTCAGGGGCGGGAGCTGTTCAGGCGCAACCGCTACCTCAATGACACCAGGATCCTTGCGGTCCCTGAGTCCGAGCCCATCGGCTCCGTGATCGCCGATCACCTCGACCACGGTGCCGACACGATAGTCGCCGTGTTCTTCCCCGATCGTCAGGGCAGCAAGCGCTTCGGCTTTTTCAGGTGGGAGATGCCTTCAAAGCAGGCCCCCGAAGGTTGGTGTGCTGCCGAAGGGGTGACGCTCGGGGCCGGGCCTCAGGGCCACACATCGTCCATCGGCGCTGTCATGGATACGATGAAGGCTCAACGTTTTACTCTTTCTGACGACGGTCCCCACGATGACGTTCCGGATGTGTCTGCCCTGCTCAGGCACATGTCGTCTCAAGCTTTCGCTGCTTCCTAGCGCCTGAGTCTCACCTGCGGACCCCGGGGCCGGTCGCGGCTGGCGCCACCAGTACGGTGGCCGGCGTCGCGACCGGCCCCGGCGTGTGGAGCACCTCCTCATGGTGATGGGTGAGAATGGACCCGTGACCTCCCCGTACCGCATGACTCTCCTGACGGAGCCGCCAACCTGGCATGGCAGGGCCCTGAGCGGGAGGAGCCTTGACCTGCTCGCCGTGCTCGCCGGCAGCCAGGACGCCAGGGTGAGCGACAACGCCCTCATCGAGGCCCTGTGGCCCGACGACGCCCCAGCCCGACCCCTGCGGGCCCTGCACGTCGTCGTCTCCCGGCTGCGCGCCGTCGTGGGGGAGGGCGTCGTCGAGCGCAGCGGCGACGGGTACCGGCTGGAGCTGGCGGAGGCGGAGGTCGATGTCCGGGACCTGTCGGGCAGGGCGCACCGGGCCCGGGCCTGCGCCGCCGCCGGCCAGTGGGAGCAGGTCCTCGATCTCACCGACTCCCTGCCACCAGTGCCCGTTCCCGACGAAGCCGATGACAACGGTGGAGCGGGAGACGCCCCTGTGGTCCTCCTGCGGGAGCGGGCCGCAGCCCTGACCGAGGGGGCCCGCCGCGACCGGGGGCTCGCCCTGGAGGCCACCGGTGAGCACGAGCAGGCCGCGGACCTGCTGCGCCAGGCCGCCCAGCGAGACGCCGGAGACGAGACCGTCCTGGCCGCCCTCATGCGCGCCGAGTCCTGGGCGCGCTCACCCGCTGCGGCCCTGAGGATCTACGAGCAGTACCGCCGTCGGCTGCGCGAGCTGGGAGCCGTGCCCGGCCCCGCCATGCGCGCCGCCCACGAGGCCGTCCTGGCCGCCGAAAGCCCCGTGCGCCACGGCCTGGAGCCCGAGCCCGAGCACTTCCTGGGGCGCGAGGCGGATGTGACCGGTGTTCTCAAGACCTTGAGCACCCACCATCTGGTGACGATCACCGGCCCCGGCGGAGTCGGCAAGACGACCCTGGCTCAGGTGGTGGCGGCCCGCAGCCGCCGCCCCGCCGTCTACGTCGTCGCCCTCGCCGAGGTGCCGCCCGGGGCCGATCTGACCAAAGTCCTGCTCGACGCCGTCGGAGGTTCCGCAGTCGTCAACGGCGACCCACGCCGCGATCTGGCCGCCGCCCTCTCCCAGCCCGGAACCGTCCTGGTGCTGGACAACTGCGAGCACCTGGCTGACCAGGTCGCCGACCTCGTCGGGCCGCTCCTGGGCGCCTGCCCCGACCTGCGTGTCCTGGCGACCTCGCGCCGCCCCCTCGACCTGGCCGCGGAGCACGTCCACCGCCTCGACGCCCTCGATGCGGCCTCCTCCGCCGAGCTCTTCCGCGCTCGCGCTCTGGCCGCTCGCCCCGGCCAGGTCATTGACGATGATGACCTGGGCGAGCTCCTGAGCCGGTTGGAGGGCATCCCCCTGGCCATCGAGCTGGCCGCCGCACGCACCCGCAGCCTGTCGGTCGGCCAGATCGCCGAGCGGCTGCCCGGCAGACCCGATCTGCTCACCGCCGCCCGCGACGCCCCGGCCCGTCAACGCACCCTGAGGGCGGTCATCGAGTGGTCCTGGAACCTGCTCGACGCCGCCGAGCGTCGCGCCCTGGCCCGGCTGGCCCTGCTCGCCGACGGCTTCACCCTCCTGCCCGCGGAGGCGCTCATCGGCGCGCAGGCCGCCGACCTCCTCGACGCCCTGGTCTCCCACTCCCTGCTCGTGGTGCGCGACCACGGCCTGCCCCGCTTCCACATGCTCGTCACCGTCCGCGACTTCGCCCTCGAGCAACTGACCGCCTCCGGTGACGAGACGGCGGCCCGGGCGGCCCTGCACGAGTGGGTGGTGGAGGTGTGCTCCCAGATCCGGTTCCCCATCAATGCCGGCGACTTCGGCGACGCCGGCCACCCTGAGTCGCGCCGTCACAACCGCCTCTTCCAGCAGGTCGCCCACAACGAGGCCGTCATCCTCCAGGAGCTCGACCAGCTCCTGGTGCAGGCCGAGGGCGAGGACGCGGGCCCCCTGCCGGCGGACCTGCGCGACGCGATCTGCCTCGTCGGCGCCGCGCTCATGCGCCTGTGGAGCGTGACCTGGAGCTATGAGCGCATCGCGGACTACGGCTCGCGCCTCATCGGCCCCGCCGCCCAACCGGCCCAGAACCCGCGTGGGAACGAGGCCGGCCTGAGCGTCCTGGCCATGTGCGTCACCCTCTTCGGGCTCCTGAGCCACGTGCCCGCACAGGTCCGTTCCCTGTTGCCGGCCTCCTTCGACGGCGAGGGGCAGTTCTCCCGGGTCAGGCGCTTCCTGCGTGCGAGTGACGAGCAGTGGCCCGAGCTGATAGACGACGCCGACCCCTGGGTCGCCTGGGCGGCGACCCGCTGCCTGGCCGCCCAGCAGGAGGACGACGGCGATCCTCAGGCCTCCCTGGAGACCATCGAGGCCCTCCTGGGGCGGCTCCATGGCCACGACCTGGCCGGCATTCACCTGCTCGAGCTGCACCTCCACCGGCTGCAGGTGCTCATGTCCCTGGGGCGCTACAGCCAGGTCGTCGACGCCTGCTCGCGCGCCCAGGTGCTCCTGGAACGGGTCCTGCCCAGCTGGGGCGAGTTCTTCCGCACGACACTGCACATGGAGGGGGCCTACTGCGCGGTCTACCTCGATCCGCGCCCCGAGACGGCGGGCAGGCTGCTGGAGAGCCTGGAGCCCGTCGACCTGCCGGGAACCGTGCGCTTCATCGCCCGCTCCGTGCGCGGCGAGCTGGAGCTCACCCGTGGGAACGCGCGCACCGCCGCTCTCATCCAGCGCGTGAGCCTGCGCTACGCCGGGCACTGGCGCTCCATCCTGGGGGCCGGATCCCAGTGGGAGCTCTACATCCTGAGCATGTGCCTGATCACCGACGTCGAGCTCGCCCCGGACGATGCCGCTGAGCTCGACGCCGGCGCCATCCGCGCCCGAGCCGCCTCGCTGCTGCGCGACATCCTCTCCGACCCCGCCCCACGGCAGCGCGACATCCCCACCATCATGGCCTTCGCCGCGGCCGTCGGCCTGTCCTCCACGGCCGCCGCGCCCGCCGATTCCGACCGGCGCGGCGCGGGCATCGAGCTGGTCGCCACCGCCCTGGCCGTGGGGACCAACCAGACCTGCCGCCTGCTCTCCCACGACTACCTGCGCACTCGCACCGAGCGGCTCGACGCCCGAGAGCTGGCGGAGGCCGAGAAGACGATCCGGGCCCTGGACCGCGCCCAGCTGGTCGCGCACGCGGCCGGTCTCGCCCGCCGTCTGGCGAGCGAGACCGGTCGGGATCACTGACACAGGGGAAACAACTGAGGATCAGTCGGGCGAGTGGCCCGGTCTCGTGCGCTCAGGCGTTGCGCCGCTGGTAGCGCCAGACCGTCAGGGGAGCCATGACGGCCAGCACCAGGAGCGATCCGATAATGGCGGCGCGCACGTCCCCGGCCGAGCCTGTCGTCCCGTCCAGCAGATAGCGGCACCCGTCCACGATGTGCGAGACCGGGTTGTTGCGCACGAAGGCCTTGAGCCAGCCCGGCAGCGTCGAGGTGGGCACCATCGCGTTGGACAGGAAGGTCAGCGGGAACAGGACGATGATCGTGAAGGAGGTGACCGCCTGGGCCGAGGAGAAGAGCGTCCCCAACAGCAGGAAGGTCCAGGCGATCGCCCAGGCGCAGCCCGTGGCCAGAGCGATGGAGCCGAGCGTCCCCGACCAGCCGTTGACGGGCCGATAGCCCAGGACGTAGCCGGTGAGCACGGTCAGCGACGTGCAGACGAGGTAGCGCAGCACGTCGGAGACCATGGGGCCCAGGACGGGCGCGATGCGGGACATCGGCATGGTGCGGAAGCGGTCGAAGACGCCCTTGTCCATGTCCTCGCGCAGGTCCACGCCCACGCTCTGGCTCGTGGTCAGGGCATTCATGATGATGAGCCCCGGGACGATCGTGGGCAGGTAGGCCTTGACGTCCCCGGCGATGGCGCCGCCGAAGAGTTCGCCGAACAGGACGGTGAACATGATCGGCTGGATGAGGATGTCGTAGAACTCCCCCGGGTTGCGCACCATGGCGATCAGTGAGCGCCAGGCCATGGCCAGGGTGTCCGAGGCCAGACGCGCCTCACTGAAGCGGGAGACTCCGGGGTGCAGGACCGTGCTGGTCGACAGGGTGGATGCTGCTGCGGGGGAGGTCATGACTGCTCCTTGACGTCGGTGGAAGAGGATGCCGGAGAGGAGAGGGAGGGCGCCGACGGCATGGCGGAGGAGTCGGGCGAGGTCGCCTCGTCGTCCTCATGGGGTCGTCCGGTCAGGGCCATGAAGACCGAGTCCATGCTGGGGCGGTCCACCGAGATGGTCCTGGGGGACAGACCGGCGTCCCGCAGGGCCACGAGCACCTCGGTGGCCGCCGAGGCCCTGCTCAGCGGTACCTGCAGACGCACGCTCTGGACGCCCGGGTTGACCACCGCCGGAGCGCGACCGGTGACCCGCTCGACGACCTCGGCGGTCGCGGCCTGGTTCTCGGGCGCCGCCGGGGTCAGGACGAGCGAGCTGCTGCCCACCCGGTCCTTGAGCTCGTCGGACGTGCCCTCGGCGATGAGCCGACCGGCGTCGATGATGCCGACCCGGTGGGCCAGGCGGTCGGCCTCCTCCAGGTACTGGGTGGTCAGCAGGATCGTCGAGCCGCCCTCGACCAGGGAGCGGATGACGTCCCACATCTGCTCGCGCGTGCGCGGGTCCAGACCGGTGGTGGGCTCGTCCAGGAAGACGAGCGGGGGCTGGGCGATGAGGGAGACGGCCAGGTCCAGCCGACGCCGCATCCCACCGGAGTAGCTGTTCACCCGCTTGCCGCCCGCCTCGGTCAGGCTGAAGGCGGCCAGAAGCTCGTCGGCCCGCTCGCGCGCTCGACGTCGGCCAAGGCCCAGCAGGCGCCCGAAGAGCCGCAGGTTCTCCGCCCCGGTGAGCATCTCGTCGACGCTGGCGTACTGGCCCGTGACCCCGATGAGGCTGCGTACGGCATGACGCTCCCGGACGACGTCGTGCCCCAGGACCGCCGCCCGACCGCGGGTGGGCGCCAGCAGGGTGGTGATCATGCGCAGAGCCGTCGACTTGCCGGCTCCGTTGGGGCCGAGCAGGCCGTAGACGATGCCGACGGGGATCTCCAGATTCAGGGACTCGACGGCGGTGAAGGAGCCGAAGGTCCGCGTCAGGCCATCGGTCCTGATGGCCGGGGGCTCGGATGGTGAGGGTGCTCTGGTTGCTGTTCGCGATGTCATGCCGGCAAGGCTGGCCCCCGGCGATTTCACAGCGGCTTCACCGCGGCGCCGCCGGGTTTCACGCCGTTTCGTCTTGTCCTCCCCTCGTTTCATGGCCGCGGTCGGTGAGCCGTGCTGGCCTGGAATCGCCGAGGCGCAGAGGTGCTTCGAGTCCTGCTCGCAGACGCGGCGGATGAGGTGATGCGAGATGCACAGAAACATCACTCAGGAACGTGGAGCAGGGGCTAGTATGTCGTCACCGACATATCCCACAAGGCGGTGGGAGCACATGGACATCTACGAGCTTCTCGGCGAGGATCCAGGCGCCCCCGGCCACAGGCACGCGCGCAGCCTGGTGGCTGCCGACCGTGCGCTGGTCCGCGAGTTGGTCGCCGTGCGCGAGCACAGCGGAAAGACTCAGGCCGACGTCGCACGTGCCATGGGCACCGACCAGGCCTCCGTCTCCCGGTTCGAGTCGGGCCATTCGGACGCCCACCTGTCCACGGTACGGCGTTACGCCAAGGCCGTGGGCGCACTCATCCGCCACGAGGTGGTACCAGTCGACGAGCATGACGTTCGCCTGACCGCCCGCGGCGCGGGTATGCCCGACTACAGATGGGACTCATCCTCCACTGAGGCGGCACGCCGAGCCTCCGGAGATAAGCTGGTGGGAGCATGACGTCTGCACCGAGTCGTGGCGAGACGGACGATCAGAGCCTCTCGCTGCGATCAGCCACCGCCCTGCAGCTCCAGACCTTCCGTGTCATCTGCCAGCCGCAGGCCGTGGAGGAAGACGTCATTCAGAGGACGTCATTCAGTGGAGCATCAGTCCGGTTGACGTGCGGAAGACACCGGCGCCCCCCCCCGGGACCATGCCGGATGTCGCCTATCCCTCCATGACCGGGCAGGCCGATCGCGCCACGAACGACGAGTAGCGACCCGGCGCCCCGGTGGTCGAGGCCGCTGCCGGATGGGCCCGGCACGGGGTGCTGCGTCTTCCGCCGGCCCTCTTAACGACGATCAGTATCGACATCGCCGGATTCATGACGAGCCGCCTTGGCCCGGGCCGCCTCGTAGCTCTCGTAGAAGACGGGGGCGGGAATCCCGTTGACCCGACCCTGCTCGTAGACGGTTCTGCAGACGAACAGCAGGTCGCCGGTGTTGCCGTGCAGCGTCATGATCCTGCGCGTGAGGAGATTCCTGGCGAACATGCGTTTCATCAGGGGAGCGGAAACGACTGTCGGCAGCCTGTAGGCGAGCATCTCGCCGCGGTAGCGCCTCAGGTCGACGCCGCGCGACGCCACGATCCGCGACGTCTCACGGATCGCCCTGACCACTCGGGCGAGCATCCTGGTCGAGCCCATGAGCTGCTCGGCGGAGCGCGTCGTGTCCTCGATGCCGCCATGCATCCCCGCCACGGCGCCGACGCCGGCATTGATCGCCATGTGCAGCCAGATCCACTCGAGCATGTCGTAGGGGCGCTCGAGGCCGATGCCGCAGGAGGCGAACAGCGCCTCCACCCGCTCGTAGCCGGAGAAGCGGGCCTTGTCGCGCCGCTCCAGCATGACGTGGTCGAAGACGCAGCAGGTGAGCCGGCTCCCCGTGATGCTCCCGCCCGCCACCGGGTACCCCAGGATGACGTCGCGGTCGGCCGCCAGGCGGTTGAGCTCCTCGCGCTCCCCCCAGAACCCGCAGAACAGAAGAACGGGCCCCTCGATGCCGTCCGCATCGAGGCCGCCCATCACCTCGGCGACTCTGCCTTGCGGCACCGAGACCAGGATGAGGTCGTAGCTGGTGCGCGTCCGGTGGCGAACGCCGTAGCGGTCGTGGGACAGCGCGCCTTTCGGATCGCTGCGGCCATCGAGGATCTCCACCTCGAGCGAGCGGATCTCGGCCCTGGCACTGCTCTCCCGGACCAGGTGCTCAACGTGCTGACCGGCCTTCTGGAAGAGGTACCCGTACGTCGCCCCGATCACCCCCAGGCCGACGACGAGGATACTCATGGGCGCCTTGTGCGCTCGCTGTGCTGTCATGGCTGTCATGCCAGGAGGTTGGACCCCCACGGTTTCGTATCGCCTTCACTGCGGTGTCGCGCGGGCCCTGATGGCTCATGACATCGGGACGACGACCCCACTCGGCGCGCCTCGGAGCGCGCACAACGGCGCCCCGCCGTCCACCGTCGAGATGACGGGGAGGCGGGGCGCGGCGCATGTGCGCGGGTCTGGTGCCGCGGCGTCGAATCAGCGCTTGGAGTACTGCGGAGCGCGGCGTGCCTTGTGCAGTCCAGCCTTCTTGCGCTCGACCACGCGGGCGTCGCGGGTCAGGAAGCCCGCCTTCTTGAGAGTGGCGCGATTGGCGTCACGGTCGATCTCGTTGAGGGCTCGGGCGATTCCCAGACGCAGGGCTCCGGCCTGTCCGGAGACACCACCGCCGTTGATGCGGGCGATGACATCGAAACGCCCTTCGAGGTCGAGGACGGTGAAGGGAGCCCTCACGAGCTGCTGGTGCAGCTTGTTGGGGAAGTAGTCCTCCAGGCTCCGCCCGTTGAGGGTCCACTGACCGGTGCCGGGAATGAGACGGACGCGGGCAACGGCTTCCTTGCGGCGGCCCAGGCCGGCGCCGGGAGCGGTGACGGACCGACCGCGGCCCTCGGAGGAGCCGGCGGACTCGGTGGTGTAGCTGGAGGGGACGCTCTCCCCGTCCAGCGTATCGATATCGACAGTGGTCTCAGCCACGATGTGTCCTTTGCTTGTCGCGGTGTGCCGAGCGCCAGAGCGCTTACTGGGCGACCTGGGTGATCTCGAAGGCCTGCGGGTTCTGCGAGGCGTGCGGATGCTCCGCGCCCGCGTAGACCTTGAGCTTCTTGAGCTGAGCGCGGCCGAGCTTGGTGTGAGGCACCATGCCCTTGATGGCCTTCTCGACAGCGCGCTCGGGACGGTTCTCCAGCAGGTCGCGATAGGAGACCGCCCTGAGGCCGCCGGGATAGCCCGAGTGGCGGTAGGCGAACTTCTTGTCGGCCTTGCCGTTGGTCAGGACGACCTTGTCGGCGTTGACGATGATGACGTAGTCGCCGCAGTCCTCATTGGGGGCGAACCGGGGCTTGTGCTTCCCACGGAGCAGGTTCGCGGCCTGAGCCGCGAGGCGGCCGAGAACGACATCGGTGGCGTCAATGACGTACCAGTTCTTCTCGACGTCGCCAGGCTTCGGTGTGTACGTGCGCACGGGCGTTGCCTTCGTTTCTCTTTGGCGAGTGGACACGTCGGCTCCAGCACTGAAGCATCACTGGACGACGAGACCACCGTGGTCGGGTGAGTGGTCGGAGCACCGGAGACCCGGGCGAGTGGGATAACACCACGGATGCAATCACGTGCTGCACGACGGTTACCAACAATACCGGCGATACGGGAGAAGGGTCAAAGAAACAGCTCCGCCCCGCATCGTGAATCCCACCACGCGCCCCCGGCTGCCCGGGACGTCGCCGACGACCGTTCCCGGCCGCCACGCGCCTCCGCCGGCGTCAGCAGGTGCGGCGACGCACGACTCGGGCGCGGGCCGCCTGCGCGGCCGCGTCATCGTCGGCCGGATAAACGACCTCCTCCAAAGTAAGGCCGTGGGGAGGAGCGACCGGTGCGGCGCCATCGCGCGAGCGCATCGCCAAGAGCTCCCCGGGCCATGCCGGTGACTTGCGCCCCCGTCCGACGGCGAGCCCGGCGCCTACCAGTGACCGCACCATGGAGTGGCAGAAGGCGTCGGCCACCACGTCAAGGGTGACGAGCCCGGCGTCACCACGGGCGTCATCGGCCATGCGCCGCCAGTCCAGGCGGTGCAGGGTACGGATGGTCGTCGCCCCGGCCCGCGGCCTGCAGTAGGACAGGAAGTCGTGCTCGCCCAGGAGAGGAGCGGTCGAGGAGGCCATGGCGGCGACGTCGAGGGAGTCGGGGAGCCACAGGACGGTGCCACGGCGAGTCGGGTCCCTCCGAGCGCCGGCGTCGGCGATCCGGTAGGTGTAGCGACGACTGAGGGCGGAGAACCGGGCATCGAAGGAGTCGGGCACCACGCGGGCGCCGACGACCACGATATCGGCGGCTCCGCGCGGCATGCCGGGCAGACTGCTTCGGGCCTCGCGCGTCAGGACCCCTGCCAAACGGGTGAGCAGAGCGGCCTCGGGGAGCCGATCGGAGCGGCCGGGCAACCGCGACCAGGCCTCCTCGCTCACATCCAGATGCACCACCTGGGCGGCGGCGTGGACACCGGCATCGGTACGACCGGCCACCGTCAGCTTCACGGGACAGCGCAGAACGGTGCTCAGCGCGGAGGCGAGGACGCCCTCGACGGTGCGCAGCCCCGGCTGCGCGGCCCAGCCGTTGAAGGCGGAGCCGTCGTAGGAGAGGTCGAGGCGCACTCGGAGGGTCTGCGGTCCGCACTCCCGGGCGGTGGGAGGAGCATCGGTCATGACGCCATTCGATCACGTCCGCGCACCCGCCGTCGGACGCGCCGCCGCAGTCGACGGTAGCGTCATGCCCGTGACCACGATCTTCACGCTCTCCGTCGACTGCGGCGGCGGCGGAATCAAGGCGTCGGTGCTCGATGCCGAGGGCGCCATCGTCTCCCGTGCCGTGCGCACCCCCACGCCCTACCCGCTGCCGCCCGTCAAGCTGGTCGAGACGATCTCAGGCCTTGCCGAGCAACTGCCCGACGCCGACCGCGTCACCGTGGGCATGCCGGGCATGATCCGCCATGGCGTCGTCATCGCCACGCCCCACTACATCACCCGGGACGGCCCTCGGTCGCGGGTGCTGCCCGAGCTGGTCGAGCAGTGGGCGCGTTTCGACATGGGCAGGGCGATCAGTAACCGCCTCGGCATCCCCTCCCTCATTCTCAACGACGCCGAGGTGGCGGGCTGCGGAGTCGTCACCGGCCACGGCCACGAGATGATCGTGACGTTGGGAACGGGACTGGGCAACGCGGTCTTCGACAACGGGTTGCTCGCCCCGCACGTCGAGGTCTCCCAGGGTCCGGTGCGCTGGGGGCTGACCTACGACGACTACATCGGAGAGCACGAGCGCCTGCGCCTGGGTGACGCGCACTGGTCGCGCCGCGTGCGACGGGTGGTCGATGCCCTGCGACCCATGTACTTGTGGGACCGCCTGTACCTCGGCGGTGGGAACTCCCGTCGCATCACCGCCTTCCAGCTGAACAGGATCGGCGACGACGTCGTCGTGGTCCCCAACGAGGCGGGCATGACCGGCGGCGCGCGGTGCTGGGACATGACTCGCGGCGCCGGCGCCTGAGAACCTCAGTCCGCCGGACATGCATCGGCCCCCGACTCTCCGCGAGTCGGGGGCCGATGAGAGCGGATGCGCTATCGACGCGCTCGGCCTCGTGCGCTATGAGGCGCCTCAGGCGCGGCGGCGAGCCAGCCTCAGACCCAGACCACCAGCGGCGAGAGCAGCAACAGCGACCAGGCCGGTCACGCCGGCAGCGGCACCGGTGCGGGCAAGCGCGGGCTTCTTGGCCTCGGGCGTCTTCGAAGCGGCCGGCTGGCTGGCGGAGGGCTCCTGCGGACCGGCGGGAGCCGGGTCCGCAGGCGCCGCGGGAGCCGGGTTCTCAGGCGCGGGAGCGGCGGGAGCCGGGTTCTCAGGCGCGGGGCCGACGGGACCGCGGTCCTCGGGAACGGGAGCGGCCGGCGGAGCGGGCTCGTCCGGGATCGGCGGGGCGGCGGGACGCTCGTGGATCTCCGGAACGCCCTTGGAGCTGGTCGGCGAAGGAGTCGGCTCCTGCATGGAGGGCGACGAGGGGGAGGAGCTGGGCTCAGGCGTGACGCTGGGCTCGGTCGTCGGAGTCGGGGTGGCGGGCGGAGTGGGGTTGGAGCCGTCGCCGTCACCGGAGCCGACGGTCATCGCCTTCGCCTCGGCGACCTGGTTCTTGCCGTTCACCGTCGCCGTGTTGCCGGCGGTGTCCATGGCCGAGGTGGACGTGTAGTAGACGCGGCACACGGTCTCCGTGGAGGACGTCGTCCAGGTCAGCGTGTGAGTGGCCTCGTCATTCTTGACGTCCGCCGGAATCCACGTCTTGGACCAGTCGGTGTCCGTGCACTCGACATTGTGGAAGGCGGCATCGGTGTCGACGATGGTGTAGGACGTCGCGCCGTAGACGTTGACCGCCCACGTCCACGTGTACGTGCCGTTCTTCAGGTCGCTCAGCCACCCGGTCTTGATGGTCTTCTTCAGGGGCTGCTCGGGGATCACCCCATCGCAGTGGTCCGTGTCGCAGACGCCGTCGCCATCGCTGTCACCCGGAACGACCTTGAAGTCCTTGCCGTTGACATTGATCGTCGTCTCCTTCTGGCCGATCAGCTCGTTGGTGATCTGACCGCGAGCCCACAGGGTGCCGTCGATGTGGCTCCACTGCTCGACGGTGGAGTTGAGAGTGCAGGTGAGGTGCTTCGAGTTGATCTCGGCGGTGCAGTCTCCGAGGTCGACGCTGTCGTCGCCCTTCTTGACGAGCTTGAAGTCAACGCCGCTGGCCCAGCGCAGTCCGTTGCCGAGATCGACTGTCAGAGTCTGCCCGGCCTTGGGGGAATCGGCGGTCCAGTCGGCGTTGATGCCGATCTCCTGCCACGCTTCGGCCTGCCTCGACGTCGTGACGACATTGGTGACCTTCACCGGCGTCGAGTCGTCGGCCTGCGCCGCCGGCACAGCCGCGGCGGCCCATCCCAGGGTCGTGGCGAGGCCGGCGGCTGCGAACACACCGACCATACGCCGCGCCAGGGAGCGGGTGACCGACCTGCTGGCAATTGTTCTTGCTAGAGGCATGGGAACTCCATAGGGGTAGATCGCAACTTGAGTTACCGGTTCAGCGTAGCGCGATCGTGATCGAAGAGAAACCTCATGAGGCGCGTTTATCAAATTCAAGCGTGAGTCTTGTCACGACAAAGATGTCATTCTGAGATGCAGGCGACAGAAGCGCGGAAGAGTGCGGAAGAGGGGACAGGAAACAACTGTGGGGCCCTCCCGCCGTTCGGCGGGAGGGCCCCACAGGACGAGCCGAGGGCTCATCGGGGCTCAGGCCTCCTCCTCCCGGGCCGCTCCCGCATCGGCGACGGGCTCATCCGTCGCTGCCGGGGCGACGGACTCCGCGTCGTCCGCCGAGCTCGTCGACTCCTCCGACTCACCGGCCGCCCTGGCCCCGGCGGCCTCGACGGGCCCGGCGCCCGAGGCCTCGGCGGCGGCCTTCG
>ERZ772940.557-NODE-557-length-16521-cov-3.35194_pt1 | contig 16521 bp, 9 predicted proteins | sample MGYA00511682_ERZ772940 | MGnify/ENA primary metagenome ERZ772940 (study PRJEB29015, sample SAMEA2737922) | human oral metagenome | biome: human oral; feature: human-associated habitat; material: dental | place: China | collected 2031 ... | reverse complement strand
CATTGGCATAGCTCATCTGTTTCTTGATCTTGGCAGGTTCGGGGAGTGGGAGGTTCCGTGCGAGCTGTAAGACCGATAGATGTATATAGGAACAGTCTTTTGACGAGAGGGCAATCGAACCTTTTTCTCTTTCAGGCATAACCAATATGATCTATATAGGTCTAGCGTATTCGCTATTCCTCTTTTCTCCGAGTGGTCATTGAAGAGGATTGCCTGTCATCTTTCAAACGAGGAATATCAGCCTCCCTCACCCAATACGATGTCCACAAACCCATGTTTATTGCCTATTTGCATATAGAGACCTTCTCTTTTTTTCAGCCCAAATCGGTCATTCATAAAAAAGAAAATCAGGCAGCCGGAACGAATCTAACTGCCTGATTATCGGTGCGAGCGGTAGGTACTATTCCTTCTAAATATAAGAGCGGTAGACGAGGCTCGAACTCGCGACCCTCAGCTTGGGAAGCTGATGCTCTACCAACTGAGCTACTACCGCGATTGGAATGCGACAAAAGTAATCATTAGATACAATATCCGCAAGGAAATTTGCTGTGCGAGATTCTATCCCAGATAGGAGGCAACGCCTTCGGCACAACGCTCTCCGTCCATTGCTGCCGAGACGATGCCGCCTGCATAGCCTGCTCCTTCTCCACAAGGAAAAAGCCCTCGGAGCAGAGGGTGTTCGCAAGAGGTTGATTCGCGCAGGATACGTACGGGAGAAGATGTGCGGCTCTCCAATGCTATCAGCTGGGCTTCTGCAGTGAGGAATCCTTTCGTCTGTCTGTCGAAGAGTTGGAAAGCTTTCTGTATCCTCTTTGTAATAAAGGAAGGAAGCCATTCGTCCAAACGTGAGGGTGTGAGTCCCATGTTGTAGGATGATTTGGGTAGATCGACAGAGCTTCGGCCTGATAGGAAATCCGTCATTCGTTGAGCCGGTGCTCGCAGGCTGCATCTTGCCTGTGTCCAACTCTCGCCTTCCAAGCGTTCTATCCAATTCATAAGAGCCAAGGGGTCATTCGTAGGAGTGGAAAGCACGTCTTCAGGATGAATCTCTACCACTAAGCCGGAGTTTGCCCATCGGGAACCTCTGTTGGCCGGTGACATGCCATTCACGACTGTCTGATCCGGTGCAGTGGATGCCGGTACGACGAAGCCCCCCGGACACATGCAGAAGCTATAGACACCGCGTCCCTCCACCTGAGCCGTATAGGTATATTCTGCCGGTGGCAGGTAGAGTCCGCGCCCCTTGGGGTTGTGGTAGCGCAGTTGGTCGATCAGAGCTTGCGGATGCTCCAGCCGGACACCGACAGCTGTTCCTTTTGCTTCTATTCGAATGCCGTTTCGGTGAAGATAGCGATAGATGTCGCGTGCGGAATGTCCTGTTGCCAGGATAACAGGACCGCAGTATTCACGTCCCTCGTTGTCTCTTGCTCCCACGACTTGACCGTTATGTATGATCAGGCTTTCCATTCGGCAACTAAAGTGAACTTCTCCTCCGGCTGCCAATATTTGGTGCCGAATGTTTTCTATCACTTTGGGTAGCCGATCGGTGCCGATATGTGGATGCGCATCGATCAGGATAGAAGGCTGTGCTCCGTGTTTGCAGAGAATACGTAGTATTTTGGTTATATCTCCGCGCTTCTTACTACGTGTATATAATTTACCGTCAGAAAAAGCTCCGGCACCGCCTTCGCCAAATCCGTAATTGGATTCGGGGTCTACGTGCCCCTCTTTGGGAATGCGGGCAATGTCTGCTTTTCTCTCGTGTACGGATTTGCCTCGCTCCAGAATAATAGGTCTCAGACCAAGCTCGATGAGCCGGAGTGCTGCGAAAAGACCTGCCGGACCTGCTCCTACTACAATGACAGCGGTTTTCCCTTCTACTGAAGGATAGATCAAATCTGAAAAATCATCTTCGACCGGAGATTCCGAACCACTATAGACTTCCAGACCCAAATTGACGTATACATGTCGTTGTCGAGCGTCAATACTACGACGTCTGATTATTATAGTATGTATGTCGGTCGGATCTGTTTTTGTCTGTCTCGCTACATGTTTGCGCAGTATTTGTTCGTCAGTAGCCTCTTCGGGGCGCACTCGCAGGTCTATACGCTGTGGCATGATGTTTGGTTTTTGGGGTGAAGACCGAGTGAAGCAGCTACTTCGATCATAAAAACTCGGGCAGCTTCGTAGTCATTGGGGATAGCCCCGTCGAGTATGGCCTCTTTGATCGCCTCCTTGATGGTGCCAACGTGGCGCGATGGTTTTAGACCGAAGGTCTGCATAATCTCTTCGCCGGAGATCGGTGGTTGGAAGTTGCGAACGTGGTCTTTCTCCTCTATTTCTTTAAACTTATGACGTACCAAAGCATAGTTGTCTATATACTTGCGCACCTTGTCGGGATTCTTGCTTGTAATGTCAGCTTCGCATAGCATCATCAGATCATCTATATCATCACCGGCTTCGAAGAGCAGACGGCGAACGGCAGAATCCGTAACCCCTTCGTCCACCAGAGCTGCCGGACGCATGTGCAGATCTACGAGTTTTTGTACGTATTTGAGTTTGGCATCCAGCGGAAGTCGGAGTCGTTTGAAGAGAGAGGGTAGCATCTTGGCTCCGACAAAGTTGTGATTATGAAATGTCCACTGTCCGCCAACAAACTTTTTAGTGCGTGGCTTGCCTATGTCGTGTAGCAATGCTGCCCACCTGAGCCAAAGACTATCGCTGTGCCGAGCCAAGTTGTCTACTACCTTATAAGTATGAGTGAGATTGTCCTTATGCCCGATGCCATCACGCGTTTCTGCTCCTTTGAGGGCTAAGAGTTCGGGAAAAACATATTCCATCAGCCCCGTCTCTTCGAACAGAGAAAGACCGATAGAGGGACGAGGTGAGAGCATGATTTTATTCAGTTCTTCTATTACCCGTTCGGCCGATACGGCTTCTTTAATCCGGTGAGCATTCCGCTGTATGGCCTCGAAGTCGCGTGGCAGGATAGTAAAGCCCGGTAGTTGGGATGCAAAGCGGATGGCACGCATCATTCGAAGAGGGTCGTCACTGAAAGTAATATCCGGATCAAGGGGTGTGCAGAGGAGCATGTCATCCATGTCGCACAAGCCATCGAACATATCTACCAGATCACCGAAACGATCGCTATTGAGGCATACGGCAAGGGCGTTGATGGTGAAGTCGCGACGACGCAAATCATCTTCCAGCGTACCATCTTCGACTATCGGCTTACGACTATCGTGTCGGTAACTTTCCTTACGGGCACCCACAAATTCTATCTCCAGATCACCATGCTTTACTTGAGCGGTACCGAAATTGGCGAAAACGGATAGGTGAGCTTTTCGTTCCAGCTTCTTGGCTACAGCTTTCGCCAGGTCGATACCGCGCCCTACGGCTACTATATCGATATCTTTGGAAGGACGATTCAAGAATATATCTCGCACATATCCACCCACGACATAGGTTTCCAGTCCCAACTGATCTGCCACTTCTGCGATAAGACGGAATATCGGGATGTCGATTTTACTAAGAATTAACTCTTTGTCTGTCATCTAAAAAATCAAGGAATGATTGGCCAACAAAGGTACACACAAAGAATCTGTTGTCCTAAATTGGTATTGGCGCAGGGCAATCGCATTTGAACTGTTAACACACTTATAACTCGGTTATCAAACAAGTACGAATTAATGGGGCCTTTGCACAATAAGCAGGCACTTTTGTTCATTCTTCTTATTGTGTGTCAGGCGACCATTTAGTACACGCCGGATTTCCACTGGTGGAAAATTAATTTTCCACCAGTGGAAATCTGCTTCTCTTTAATGAGTGCCCCTTTGAGACGTCAAACGACGTTACCGGCAACAGCACTTGTGCTCCTCCAACCATCGCCTTGCTACCCGTGTATGCACTTTGTGTGCCACGCTGTGGCGTCTGATTCACATTACGTCCATACGAGCCGATACCACCTCCGGCTCCAATAATCCATTCGACTACCTTCGGCCCCGGGGCAGCCTGTCAGGGCGATCGCGTTTGAAAATTTTTAGTCTCTTTCCTCCATCTCCTTATTTTTCAAAGGTCTCGTTTTTTCGGTGCTGTCTTTCGGAGTACTCCGAATACTCTGAGAAAAAGATATTAGAGAGGAAAAAAGTCCGTGCAGTTTTTGCTGACTGCACGGACTTTTAGATTTGATTTCCTAAGAAAAGGGCAGAAAGAGTATCAACCTCCGGCGAGAGTTTCTTTTAGGATTTCGCCTACAGTCGGATGAGGGAATATGATTCGTTCGATTTGTCGATCCGTCATGCCGGTCTCGATGGCCATGGCAGCGGTTACGATGAGTTCGCCGGCCGGATTGCCAATGAGGTGTGCTCCGATCAAGCGGTTCTCTTCATCAAGTAGTAGTTTGCACTCTCCATTGCCTTGTTCGTTTTCGGCTACAAATCGACCGGAGAAGGCCATAGGAAGGCGACGAACAGTATAGGCACGTCCTGCTTTGCGAAGCGATTCTTCCGTCTCTCCCACACCGGCGACCTCGGGATTGGTGTACACCACACCTGGTACGGCACGGTAGCTCATCGTTTCGTCTGTTTTGCCCAAAATCTGATCTACTGCTACCTCTGCTTCCCGTACAGCCGTATGTGCCAAAAGCGAGAAGCCTGTAATATCACCTGCAGCATAGACATTGGGCAGGGAAGTTTGCATCCTCTCATTAGTCTTTACACCTTTGCCGGCAAGCACCAATCCGAGCGACTCGAATCCTTGCAGCACGGGGCGACGTCCCACACTCATCAGGATACGTTCTCCTTCGATCTCTTTGCTTTCTCCTTCGTATTCTACAGTAACAGCTCCGTTGCGAACCGATGTTACTTTGTGCCCGAGGTAGAATTTGATTCCTTCTTTTTCATAGTGAGCGCGTAGCATAGCTGCATGTTCGGGATCGATACCGTTGAGTATTTCCGGCAGCATCTCCACCACGTGCACTTGCGTACCGATACCGTTGAAGAAAGAAGCGAACTCCATCCCGATCACTCCACCACCGATGATGACGAGAGAGGTCGGAATCTCTTTGTTCTGTAGAGCTTCACGGTTTGTCCAATACTCTGTCTGCTCCACTCCGGGGATGGGTGGAATAAACGTCTCCGAACCGGTACATAGTAGCAGGTTGGCAGCTTTGTACTGTGCTTCGCCCGCAGTAATGCCGATGATGCCGTCTGCATCGCATCCCATTACGGTAGCTTCTGCCGTCACCATCTCTACTCCGGCCTCTGTCAGGCGTGAACGGATGCCTGCAGTCAGCTTGCGAATGATTTTACCTTTTCTGGCAATCACCTTGCCGAGGTCAAGTCCATCGGCCGTTCCACTTACTGCATATTTAGATGCCGTAGCAATTTGATGTAGCACTTTGGCCGAGTAGAGTAGCGTCTTGGTCGGTATACATCCTTCGTTGAGGCATACACCACCGAGAGCGTTCTTCTCAATTAGGAGGGTTTTCAGGCCACCTTTGGCAGCACGTTCGGCAGCCGTATAACCGGCCGGCCCTCCACCGATGATAGCTAAGTCGTAGCGCATAGTTTTATAGATTATTGCGTTCGATATCCTTAAAGTAGTTGTACGTGCCCACTTTCAGCTCCACACAGGCAGCTTCGTCACAGACAATGATACTCTGACGATGGAGCTGCAAGGCTGTGATCGTCCACATTTGGCTGACTGCACCTTCCACAGCTTCACGAAGAGCACGGGCTTTAGTATGTCCGTTCACGAGGATCATTACTTCCCGTGCATCCATAATTGTTCCTACTCCTACGGTGAGAGCACGTTTCGGAACCTGATTCGTATCGTTGTCGAAAAAGCGACTGTTAGCCAGTACGGTATCTGTAGTTAGCGTCTTGATACGGGTGCGAGAGGTAAGAGAAGACCCCGGCTCATTGAATGCGATATGTCCGTCAGGTCCTATCCCGCCGATGAAAAGGTCTATGCCTCCGGCAGCATCAATAGCTCTCTCGTATGCATCGCACTCGGCCGTCAGGTCAGGAGCATTGCCATTGAGAATGTGGATGTTCTGAGGCAGGATGTCGATATGGTCGAACAAATGCCGATGCATGAATGAATGATAGCTCTCCGGATGCTCTATAGCAAGGCCTACGTATTCATCCATGTTGAAGGTGATTACGTGGCGGAAAGATATGCATCCTTCTTTGCATGCTTTCACCAACTCTCTGTACATTCCTATCGGCGAAGAACCTGTCGGTAGACCGAGTACAAACGGTTTTTCGGCCGTAGGAGCTGCTTTATGGATACGCTCGATGACGTAGTCGGCTGCCCATTTGGAGAGCTTGTCGTAATCCGGCTCTATGATTAATCTCATTGTAAGATTGGGGTTAGTCCAGTAGTGGATATGATATATTACTGTCGATCGGCTTTCAGACGTTCGGCTATTTTATTGCCAAGCTCCCAACCCTTCTCGTACAGTTCATCCGTGGTAGACATCTTTTGTTCCAAAGGTTCGCCTACCATTTCCCAACCCATTTCCTCTGCAAAAGGAACTATCTTTTTCACAGCCTGACCGGCCCATGTAAAGGAGCCGAATACGCTCAGATAGCGATCTTTTACCTCGCGAAGACGGATCATTTCCATGATATTCTTGATCGGTGAAAAGATCTCATTGCTGTATGTGGGGCTACCGATTATCACTGCCTTGTACTTAAAGATGTCGCGCAGGATGTTAGATGCCGGACTGAATGCTACATTGTGGCATACAACGTTGCGGATGCCTCCTGCAGCAATACCCTGTGCGATCGTATCTGCCAATACTTCCGTATTGCCGTACATAGTGCCGTAGAGAATCACTGCACCTTCTTCGGCTTCGTAGCGACTCATTCGATCGTAGAGGTCGAAGGCTTCAGAGAAGTGTGCCAGTGTCCAAACGGGGCCGTGCGTAGAGCATATATATTGAACAGGCAGATTGGCTTCCTTGAACTTGGTGAGTACTTTCTGTACAAAGCTGCCGTACTTGCCCACAATGCAAGCGTAGTAGCGGTACATCTCCTCCCAGCGGAAAGAGAGATCCATATCCTCGTCGAGTATATGTCCGTCCACTGTACCGAACGTACCGAAAGCATCGGCAGAGAACAAGACCTGTTGGGTTGGCATGTAGGTGAACATTACTTCCGGCCAGTGTACCATCGGAGCGAAAATGAAAGTAAGCTCATTTTTGCCGAGGGAGAGTTTGTCGCCTTCTTTTACCTCTAGAAGTCCTTCGGTAATGTGGTGGTAGCCTTCGAGCATCCCATGAGTCTTCTTGTTGCCGACGATTTGCATATTGGGATAGCGTTGGCGCAGCAGGCCTATCGAGCCACTATGGTCCGGCTCCATGTGATCGACGATAAGATAGTCGATAGGGCGTCCTTTGAGGACTGTATCCAACTTCTTGAAGAAAATCTCCGAATAGCAAACATCTACTGTGTCGATGAGGGCTACTTTTTCGTCCACGACAAGATACGAATTGTACGATACACCGTATGGCAACGGCCACATATTCTCGAAGAGACTTTTCGAGCGGTCATTCACGCCCACGTAGTAAACGGAGTCTGTTACTTGAGGAACTTGATACATCATATTCTTGGATATTTTTATAATTATTTGTTGTTATGATAATTTCTGCGTAATCGGATTCTTTACGGCACGGATGATAAGCCAAATGCCTGCAAGAACGAAAGGTATGCTGAGCAGCTGTCCCATATTCAGGCCGACTGATTCGATGAGCTTTAGCTCCCATGGTTCCTGAACGATCTTGATGCGTTCGATGATAAAGCGAGAGAGGAAGATACCTGTCAGGAAAACCCCCACGATCAGCCCGGAGTAGCGTCGGGCAGCATCGCGCTTCCAGTATAGCCACATACAGAGGGCAAAGACCGCCAAATAGCATAAGGCTTCGTATATCTGAGTAGGATGACATCCCATGTCCATATTCGGTACCAAGTGACGATACTCTTCCGAACGAATAAAGCGGAAGCCCCAAGGTAATGTCGTCGGGCGGCCGAAAATCTCACTGTTGGTCAGATTGCCCAGACGGATCATGGCGGCCACGATACCTGTAGGCACAGCCAAACGATCTAATACCCATAGAATAGATTTGCGCGTCACCCTGCGTGAGTACAGCCAGCAGGCTATAATGATCCCGATGGTACCGCCGTGGCTTGCCAAGCCACCCTCCCAAGTGACGAATATCTTGGCCGGATTGGCCAAATAGTATGCCGGATCATAGAATAGGACATGTCCCAAACGCGCTCCGACGATAGTACCTACAAAGACATAGACGGCCAGGGACTCGAACCATTTGGAATCCAGCTTCTCGTGTTCCCACATTTTTTTCTCTATCCAAGGGCCCAGAATGATCAGCCCCAATGCAAAGAGCAAACCGTACCAGACAATAGGGTGCCCGAAGAGGGTAAATAGAACCGGATCGAAATCCCATGTGATGAATGCAGGTAGTGTCATAATGTTCCGATTAACCGTTTAGTTGAGTAATCTTTTTCAACAAAGTTTTCCTATCCACTGCTCCCTGTCTCCGGGAAGAAGGTCTATGACGGGGATTTCCTGTAAGGTGTAAGCTCCGGGTTGTTGGCGCATGGCTGCTCGAGCTGCACAGACCAGTACTTGTCCGGTGAGAGCGGGGTTGTTTATCTCCATGTCGAATGACATTCGCTGGTTTTGTGTGGAGCCGCTTACACCCTTACGCACCATGTGGACGCCATGCCCCATATCGATGAGGGCATCCACATCATCAACCTGTATCACGTGGGTTTCGTCATGAACGAAATACTCGTCTGCTTTGATGGCAGCCGATACCTCCTCCAAGTTGTGTCCCGGAAGCAGTTCTACGTAAACCATGCGACGATGTACACCCGTTCCGAGAGGAATGGTCATAGAAAGTGCGGCCTTGACACCGTCTATGGCTTTTACGGCTACGGTGTGCCCCATGCTCATGCCCGGACCGAAGTTCGTGTAGGTGATCCCTTTGGGTACGATAGCCTGCATCAGTGTGCGCACTACAGAGTCGCTGCCGGGATCCCAGCCCGAAGCGATGACGGCTGCCGCCCCACTTTTCCCGGCGGCGTCTCCCAACGATCGACGCAAGGCCAAAATACCGTCGTGGATGTCGAAACTGTCAGCAGTGCATATTCCCTTTTTCAATATCTCCAAGGCTGTTCGCTCTACTTCACGACTTGGTGAGCAAACCAAGGCCACATCGACCGATTCGAGTTGCTCGATGTCGGATACTACACGGAAAGGCTGGAGCTCGAAGGGAACCTCGTCCGGATTGCGGCGGACAATGCCGGCTATTTCAAAATCGGGAGCTTCTCTAAGCGCTTGCAAGGCATACCGACCGATATTGCCGTAGCCTACGATGGCTGCCCGAATCTTTTTGTCGTCTGTCATTTGTCAAATCTGGGGGATAGCTGTTTTGCCCCTGCTCTTATTTGAGTAGTTTGCCTTTCTCTCTGAGACTTTTGACCACAGCATCCAGCAACCCGTTTACGAACGTTCCGCTCTTGGGTGTACTGAACAGCTTGGAGAGGTCGATGTATTCATTGATCGTTACCAAGACCGGAATATTCGGGAAGTGGAGCAGCTCGGTGATAGCCAGTTGCATGATCAGCATATCCATGTCCGCTATGCGATCCACTTCCCAGTTGATCAGATTTTCACGGATGATATGGCGATATTCCTGTCCGTTGATGATGGCATTGCGCAGTAGGGTGGTGCCGAATACGGCATCGTCTTTCTCCTTGTATGCAGGAAGCAGGATAGCCGATGGATCGGTGTCTTGCTCGATCCGTCGGATTGTCTTGAGGACGAACTCCTTCACGATTTCGATAGGTGCATTTTCCTGTCGGATCGTTTGGTAGTTGCCATCGGCAACTGCTTGTCGTACCGACTGTTCCACCTCCTCTATGTCGGGAGCTTCTTCTGTCTCGATTTTCTCGATGAGTTGTATTTGATTGTCCCAGAAGATACTTTGCTCTTCCATCACTTCTGCCAGTTCTTCATCGGGGAGGATGATGTCGCGCATCAGTTCGTTCCAGAACAAGCGGTCGGCTTCGAAGTCATCGGTGGCATCGGATCTCATATAACGGGTGAAAATCTCGGACAAATGGATCTTTTTCAGCAGGCGTCGCAGAAAAGCTTCTTCGGAACGCCAATTCAGAGCATTCTGTTCGGCTCTTACCCACAAAGGCCTGCAGCTCTCGATCTTTTCGGCAAGCCGGTTGCGTACCATACGCAGATTGGGGTTTTTGTCCTTTTCGGTCGCTAAGTGCTTGTTCTTGTTGGCTTCGAGGGCTTCCGCATGCAGTCTTGTCAGCTCCGGAACCAAGAGGAGATAATATAGGTATAGGTCGTATGTCTGCTCCAGACTGTTGAGCAACTCTTTTTCGGCAGATTGTATATCAGCATCATCTCGATGGTAATACACATATGCTTGTTGCAAAACTCGGGATCGGACAAGTGCTCGATTGATCATTATTATAATCCTTGAAAAGTAATGTCCGGCAAAGGTAATCAGACGCACTCAAACGCACAACATATCGGCTTTCTGCTTGAAAAAGGCGATTGGATTCATCTCCGAAGCATGATATCGTATCTGATTGATCTAATGTTCGTGGCAGGGTAGGGATCCGGCATTTTCTCTTCTTCATTTCTAACTTTTATGAGACCATAGTATCCTATCCATATCGGTCATACTTTCTTCACGATATGGATTTCACTAATGAATATCCGAATACTATGGATACAACTATCTCAGAGATGGGAGGTGGCCTTCGCTGAAATGCGATACGAGGAGTGTGGGTAATGCCGTTAGGCTACTGCGTCAGATTGAAACGGAAGCTGACACCGAAATTGCTGTTCGTGATAGGGAAGGAGGCTGAGCTGACAAGCGGATGGTTCATATCCCAATCGTAATAAGCTCGTAGGGTAAGCATGCGGCTGATGTCGTAGTCCGCACTGACGTTGATCTTGTGGCTGATATTGCCATTCGTGGCTTGTGTGTAAGCATCTTGGATCTTGCGAATCAGCGTCAGTGTGCGGCTGTAAGCATAGTCCACTCGGAGAGTCAGTGCCCCACCGGTACGCGGAGCCATGGTCTCGTTGTTCTTTTGCCCTCCTTTTGCCTTCCTCGTGGGTCTTGTCCGTTGTAGGCCGATGAGTTTGGCAAAATTCTCTGCCTTATAGCTCATCCCTACGGTTATCTGATCTTCATTCGACTCCACGAGCTGATAAGCCGATAGATTCAGATTCAGACGGCGAGTCTTTCTGTAATCCGTATTGATTCCCAATCCACTCATAAACGTAACTTCCACACCGAGCAGGGGAGCAAAACTGTCTTCGAGACGAACAAACGGAATGTCGAATGGCATGGATGCAACGGGAGTCAGCGTACTGGGGTCCGACGGGTCTTGGATAAAGCCCAGGTTGCTACCATCGGTCAAGCCCACCCAACCGAGGTAAGAGCTATAGCTATCTACGTTGTATATACCGCGGTAAGCATGGTTGATACGCACATTCCGGAAGTATTTCTTGAGCAGTTCGGTTTTGCTCAAGCCCGTGTAGCTGACATTCCAGTTGGGGAGAATGGAGGACAATGAGGGGAATGCCGACAGGCCGATTTTTCCCACCGACCTCTGAGTATAAGCACTGAGGAAAGCCGGAATAAGCACGTCGGCTGAGTTGAGAGAAACGGCACTGGTTTCCAGAGAAACCGGCTGGCCGGCCAGACTGCTTCCTTCCATGAATCCGGAAGAGGGATAAGTGGCTCCATGATATTGAGCCATAATACGCCCTGCGATTATCTCCCGATTGTGGAGGAACTGATTGAAGGCTTGCGAGGCATAGCCCGTCGCTCCGGACGAACTGCTGAACATGCCTTTCAGTCCGATGGTCGTCATCACGAAATTTCCTCCATAAGTACGTGGCATGCCGGCATAGACGTATTGGGTCTGCGTTTGTCGGGTATCGGTTCTGTTGGCTGTGAGGTTGATGCGCAGTTCGTGAATCGGTTCGAGCGTCATCTTGATCTCGAACGAATTGCTCTCCGAGTAGACAGAAGGTGATACGTTTTGCTGCCCACCGATAAGCCAATTTTTCTACGAAATCTTCTCCCGTAAGACCGAAAGCAAAGTCCCATCCCGGTGCCAAAACACCATCCACGGAGCCTTGTCCGCCGGCAGCTTTGATGTTGGGCAAGAATCCGGGCAGATGCAAGCCGGACGATTGCCGGTAGTTAAGGTTGATGCTCTTGAGCATCATCAAGGCGTATACCATCCTTTCACCTATCGCACCGAATGCAGGAGTGGAACCGTTCTGCCTCGGGGGAGTTACCGTTACATTGATCTCTATGCTGTCATTATTCAAAATGACGATTGTATTCTTGTCCTTGATTTTTGTCTTCAGCGGATACATCTTGCCATCCGGACCGAGAGCAGACACTCTCACTTTCTTGGACGCAAAAGTGTGCGTCAGCGTTACCGTGGAATCGGGGAGCAACCGGATTTTCTTGGTCAATGGCTGGGCTGCTTTTTTTACAGGATCCTTTTTCTCCGGATTCGTGATGTGCTGCTCTATTCTCTTGAGGAAAGCAGATTTGCGATACAGCGATGTCAGATTGAGTTGCAGGGGAAGTTCCAGCGTTGCCTGATTCCGGATCGTGTTCCCAATGATTTGTTCGGTAGTCGTTTTCGCTCCACGATCCCAATTATACACGGCATTATAAGTCAATGAACCATTCACCCAATTCAGTGCGGATATTTGGGCAGTCGGCAACGTATACGACACATTGAACGTTTGGTCGTATGCAATAGGAGTTCCCAATTCGGCAATACTGCGGCGGACGGAGTCGCGCCATATCTTATACTCATCGGGAGCGAGTTTTTTGTTCACTTGTACATGCGGCTCTTCAATACGGGCATTGGTGCCACTACGGAAGTTGATCCTCAGACTATTGATCGGATTCCAATTGACAGCCAGAGCGCGATCCCAAACGAAATTCTGCATGAACGTCACGGGTAGCTTCTCGGCCTGATCTACTCCATAAGCAAAGTTGCGTACCTGTTCCTCCGAATAAGAACGCTGCATATTGGTCTGGAAGGTGATCTTCGATGGGAGCGGATTGATGGCAAAACCTTTCAGATAGGCTCCGGCCTTTTTGATTTTGGCAAACGGCTTGATCGGTTTGAGCAGAGGCGAATAATCATATACCATACCGGCACTCCACTTCAAATCCGTATTGTATTCCATGTCGGGATTGTGTCGTTCGCTTTTGTTGTAAGAATAATTGAATGAGAAGTTGGAAGGATCGTAAGGCATCGGGTGTTTGCTCTTGACATTGACTCTGATATTGTTCAAAGCCAAACTGTGCGTCGTCATACGATTCTCGCTCAGTCTTTTGTCGGGCAGAGCATCCAGAGCATCTTTCAGGAGAATGTCCTGATCAAAGGGATTGTATTGGGGAGATACTTTCTCATCCGATACCGAGTAATAGAAAGGTATGCTGATCTGAGCTTTTTCGGGGAAGAACTTGCCAAGCTCCAAATTGGTGGAGAAGTTGAGTGTACGCGTATCTTCTATGGCTCGCTGTGTGAGAGACTCGTCCAAAGCACCGAATCCTGCGGTTATCATTTGTCCGCGCATATTCACCGATCCCAAATCGCTAAGCTGCATATTGATGGTGGTATTGGCAGCCCATCCGCCTTTCTCATCGTAGTCCGTGAGTCTGAGCTCATTGACCCATATCTCGGCGCTTTTGATGTCAGTACTATTATTACGAATACCGATCATGATAGTCTTGACTTCACTCAGGGTCGGATTTCCCATAACGCTGACAGTATTACCTGTGTTTTCGGGGTCGGGTTCGGAGAAAAGGCGATAGAAGTCGGCAGCAGGATTGCCTGCTGCTTTCTCCCTGTTGCGTTTCGTCTTAATATCAGTAAGGGCAGACAGTTTGAAGTCGAACATATTTTCTTTCGGCCAAACGGTTTCTCTATCACTCTCGCTATTGGTCGAATAAGTACCGAAAGGAGTCAGGCGCAACGGTATGGAGTATTCGTAATAATTGTTCCGGTAGTCCGTCCCCAAGCGGATGAAGACGGATAGATCTCCATTCCCTGTATGCGTGCCGTCTTCATCCTGAAGGCGTTCGGCATGCGTAAACATCTGCAAACGCTTATAACGTCTCAGGTCGTAGCCCGTGTTCTTATATACAGCCCGTGCATCGCCCGGTGCCAGTGTCCGGACTTTCAGGCTCATGGACTGTTCGTTTTGCTGAGTACTTTGTGCTTGCTGGGGATCGAGTGAACGCAATACGCCCGGAGGAAGCACATAGTTTACAGGCTTTCGGTCGCCGTTTTCCTCTATGTTTACGGTACTTACTTCCAGTTTTGCATTCGAAATGGGTGTAAGGTTGGCCGGATGGAGTTCACGTTCGTACTGTCGCCAATCGCCACGCACCAATTTGAAAGTCCCGAATCGTAAAATAACCTCTTCAGAAAAGTTCGTCAGGTAGACACGCATGAATCGGATGGTCTTGAAGTCCGTAATGCCTCCTATCTTTCTCTCGAACTCCCGCACGGGGACTTTGAACTGATACCAGGTTATCGTTTCCTTTTTACCGTTGCGCAACTCTACCTCTTTGGTGCGAGAATCGACAATATAGTTTTGCCCCACAACCATTTTAGAGGGATGCAGTTCCACACGGTACTGGAAATACTTCTCTATCTCGTTGAGCGTATTGTCCTGATTGATGTCTTCCACATCCGGCACCAAACGGCTGGACACGTTGTATCCGGTAATGTTGTTAGTGGCTTCGGCCGAGTTGCCTTCCACTCCGTTATACTGCTTATAACGATCGAGAATAGACTTCCGTGCCTCATCGTAATCTGCCCCTCTATAGTGGTGGAAGTTATCCCCTCCCGGATCGTTGATCGGACTGAAAGGATCTGTACTCCATTGGTTCAAAACATCCGGCGATACGATCGAGGCCAAGCGGGATATGTACTCTGTATATGTAGGGAAGTCTTTTTCCTCTGCCGTCGTAAGTCCGTTAAAGCCGACGTCCTGTTTCGGTCGTGCTCCGGCAGTATTATCGAAAGCGTAACCTGTACCCTGACGTTTGGGCACCTTGCCCCATACCGTGGTCTCTATGGCCGCAGGATCATCGTTGATGGGCATACCGTTTTCGAAAAACTTCTTTTCGTCTTTCAGAACTTCTTCGGAGATTTCTCCCAAATTGATATACATCGATCCCCCTTTGGCGGTTTCTTTGTTGTAGATGAAAGGATCGAGAAGCCAAAACTCTACGTACTCGATATTGGATGCTTCGAAGTCGCTCTGATCTATCTTGCGCATAATACCGCCCCAGTTGGATTGAGGGTTGGCCAAATGACCGTCCGACTGCATATCCACCGTATTGAGGTTGTATGGGCCACGCTCAGACGGATAATAGGACATCAGCAGCGTGTGCAGATAGCTGTTCATATTGTACGTCTGATCGCGATACGGGAAAAGCTCGGAGGTCTTCACTTCGCGGACATAATGGTTGGAGAGCTGTTCGAGGTCATTCTTCAAGTGGGCGGGCATACCTGCGGAATTCTCTCTTGTGAATATCGGATCAATGTAGAACCACGATAGTTTGGCTCTATGCTTGCCATAGTCGATATCGTTCGTCAATGATGCTTCCGGGAAAAGCACCGGCCCTGCTCCATCTTGAAAAGGTGTACTGGAAAGCATCCACGAATATGGATTCATCAGATCAATATAACTCTGAGAGCTTTCGAAGTCGTCCAAGTAGCTATTGCCTTGGGCGTATTTGCTCTGATAATGTCCGGGGATCAGGTGAGCAAATTCAGCGTTTACCGTGATTTCACTGGGTTTCGTCAGTTCGACGAAAGGCAAAAGATCGAGTGCATTCGTCAGCCATTGGGCTTGAGTACGGTAGTTCAGATTAAGTCCCCAAAGCGTATTCTTGAGTGACTCGTCTCCGATTACGGATTTGGTCGTCAGCGGCATTTCGCTCAGGTGCATGAAGGTGCCGCCGAGGGTGAAGTCTTTGGAAAAGTTGTAGTTCAGATCTATACCGAACATCGTTTTGCGCTGCATATTCATCAGCCCTCGGTTCTCGAGCGACACATTGATGGGAGTTCCCGAAGAGAGAATCGCTTCATTGATGATCGATACGTTGCCGGAGAGGTAGTCTACCGTATAATCCACATTCTCCGTCAGCTTGACACCGCCGGCCGTCACTACGACGGATCCGGGTGTTACGTTAATAGCTCCCAAAGAAATGTCTCCGCCCGAAGAAGCTTTGTATTCGCCTCGGAAGATAAATTTGTTCTTCTCTGCCACTTGCTGTGCAGCCACTGCCGTTGTATCGTATAGCTCTTGGAAGCAGTACTTTTTCGCCAATACAGGATCGCCAAACGCATCGGCAAGGGTCTTTCCGAACGGCTCCACGGTAGGGAGGATCACAACTCC